>JAEIGA010005653.1_pt1 | contig 19064 bp, 17 predicted proteins | sample 9270691 | NCBI WGS metagenome assembly JAEIGA01 (sample SAMN17057246, study PRJNA624740) | gut metagenome | biome: biome; isolation source: fecal sample | host: Bos grunniens | place: China: Xizang | collected 2019 | reverse complement strand
TCCATTCCAACCCAATGTTCCAAAATAACTACTCCCCAAGACCTTACAACTTAACCTAAACTTCGGATTTAGCAAAGGAATAATTACAGCAAAATGGTCAGAAACTGTAGAAACAATACCAACTACCCCTCGTTCTGAAACCACTCCCATATCCGGTTTAATTCCTGCATTTTTACCTTTATCAATCGTTATATAATTAGATAAATAAGAAATACTATTATTAATCACATTCGCTGTTATAAAACTATAAGGGAATGATTTAGTCGAGTCTACAACAAATCCAGAAAAAATAGCAGTATCCGCTTGCATCATCTCCAATTGGTCTCGTAATTCAAGAATCTCCATTTCCAATTGTCCATTACGCTCCAATAATTCTCGATTGATATCTCGTAAATTTAAATACGAATAAATATTCCCGGAGATAGATGTTATATAACCTGTGATTACATTTGCAGAACTAAACATAATATTCCTATGATACGACTTATTATTATAAATCAAAGCAAAGGATATAACCTCTAGCAATATAAATAAAAGCCAGTGTCTTTTTTCCAGTAAAAAGTCCAGGAGTTTCCTCATAATGAATAATCTGCCAATGTACCAAAAAATATATAAATGTGCCAATAGCCCTATCTACAATTCTATAATAGATATAGAGGCCTATTGGCACATACCATATTAACTCACGAATGAATTATCGAATTAAAAAGTTGAATTTGTCAATATTTTTCAATGCAATACCCGTTCCTCTTGCAACAGCATGTAAAGGATCATCGGCCACATGGAATTCTATTCCCATTTTATCACGGAAACGTTTATCTAATCCACGTAATAAAGCACCACCACCTGCTAAATAAATACCATTTTTCACAATATCTGCATATAGTTCAGGAGGAGTATCTTCCAATGCACTTAGAATAGCAACCTCTATTCGTGAAATTGATTTATCCAAACAATGTGCAATATCTTGATAAGATACAGGGACCTTCATTGGTAAAGCAGTCATTTTATTCGGGCCACAAACTTCAAAATCTTCTGGCTCTTCATCTAAGACACTTAATGCAGAACCCACTTTTATTTTAATACGTTCTGCCATACGTTCACCGACTTTTATATTATGCTGTCGGCTCATAAAATCGACAATGTCTTTTGTAAAATCATCACCGGCCATCTTGATTGATTTATTAGAGACAATACCACCTAAAGAAATTACAGCAATTTCTGTAGTACCCCCACCTATATCCACAATCATATTACCTTCCGGAGCCAAAACATCCATTCCTACACCAATAGCCGCTGCCATTGGTTCAAAAACCATATATACCTCACGGCCACCAGCATGTTCCGCAGAGTCACGAACTGCACGGATTTCCACTTCCGTACTTCCAGAAGGGATACCAATTACCATGCGTAAAGAAGGAGCAAACCAACGTTTACGAGCACTGGCCATTTTTATTAACCCACGCATCATCTGCTCTGCAGCATAGAAATCAGCAATAACACCTTCTCGAAGAGGACGAATGGTACGAATATTCGGGTTCGTTTTTTCGTGCATTTCACGGGCTTGACGTCCAACTGCCAACACTTTATCAGAACGAACTTCTAAAGCGATAACAGAAGGCTCATCCACTACCATCTTATCATTACAAGTAATGATGGTATTGGCTGTACCCAAGTCCATTGCCAATTCTTGTGTGAAAGAAAATAATCCCATTTTTATGTTAAGTATCAATTAGACAATATGCCGACAAGCCAATCTTTTATAGAGATGGCTTATCAGCATACCTATATTTTATTAATGTTTAAAATGACGAACACCAGTCTTAACCATTGCTATACCATGTTCATTGCAATATTCTACAGACAATTTATCGTTAATAGAACCACCCGGTTGAATAACAGCTGTAATACCTGCATTATCTGCAATTTCCACACAGTCAGCAAAAGGGAAGAAAGCGTCAGAAGCCATCACTGCTCCTTTTAAATCAAAATTAAAAGAATTTGCTTTTTCAATTGCTTGTCTCAAAGCATCTACACGTGAAGTCTGACCAATACCACTTGCACAAAGTTGCTTATTTTTTACCAATGTGATAGCATTAGACTTACTGTTCTTCACGATTTTATTAGCGAACAATAAATCTTCAACTTCTTGAGAAGTAGGTTGTTTTTCTGTCATTGGTTCCAAATCAGCTGCAACTTGAATACTTAAGTCTTTTTGTTGCATCAACACACCATTCAATAATGAACGGAACTGTACTGGAGAAGTTTTACATTCTTTACGAACCAAAATAATACGGTTCTTCTTCTGTTTTAAAACCTCTAATGCATCTTCATCATAAGCAGGAGCAATAATTACTTCAAAGAATATTTTATTAATTTCTTCAGCTACTTCCTTATTGATGTTGGTATTTGTCACTAAGATTCCACCGAAAGCAGAAACCGGATCTCCAGCCAAAGCATCTTTCCAAGCATCTACTACGTTATCACGTGAAGCAATACCACAAGCATTATTGTGTTTCAAAATAGCAAATGTCAATTCATCAAATTCATCAATCAAATTAACTGCAGCGTCGATATCCAATAAATTGTTATAAGAGATTTCTTTTCCATGAATCTGATCAAACATATCATTGAACTTTCCATAGAATTTAGCAGCTTGATGAGGATTTTCTCCATATCGCAAAGGCATTGGAGTATCATCTGTTGCACGGAAGTATGAACCTTCACATCCATCAAAATAATTGAAAATAGCAGAGTCATAACCAGAAGAAACAGCAAATGCTTCTTTAGCAAACCATTTACGATCTTCTATCGTTGTTTCTGCTCCCTTTTCATTCAACAATTGCATCAATGGCTGATATTGAGCTTTAGATGCCACAATTACAACATCTTTAAAATTCTTAGCAGCAGCACGAATCAAAGAAATACCACCTATATCAATCTTTTCTATAATTGCTTGTTCTTCTGCACCGGAAGCGACTGTTTCTTCAAATGGATATAAGTCCACAATTACCAAATCAATTTCAGGAATCTCATATTGAGCAATCTGAGCCTGATCTGTTTCATTTTCACGACGAGTCAAAATACCACCAAATACTTTTGGATGAAGTGTTTTCACGCGTCCACCTAAACTAGAAGGATAACCAGTTAAATCTTCAACAGCATCACAAGGGATACCTAATTCTTCGATAAATTTCTGAGTACCACCTGTTGACACAAAGCTAACACCTTCTTGATGAAGTTTCTTTAAAATTTCATCTAATCCATCTTTATGGTAAACTGATACCAATGCACGTTTAATTCGTTTTGTTACAGCCATCTTTCTTGGTTTTATTTGAATGTTTTAGAGCACAAAAGTAGATATTTATTTTCAATATATATACTAAGGGAAGCAATAATTTCCCCTCTAAACGACAAAAAAAGTGTTCTAAAACATGAGCTAGAAGCATTCAAACCATGAAAAAGCTATTTTTCCTCAGATGTTTGCAGTTCATCTTTTAGAAATTCTTCCCTCTTTTTCTGTTCCTCTATTATATCTTCCAATTTCTTTATATTATGCGAAGTATAATCATCAGTCAAGACAGAACGTGTACCCATCATTTCGTCTTCCAAATCAGAGCTTTCACTCCATAATGTATTCATTATTTCAGTCATAACTTTATATTTTTGTATTCCTGAAATAAAAACAAACAAACATAGATTTGGTTTACTTAAAACAATGCTTTTCCCATGTCAAAATTTTGTTTTCTTGCTTTAAATAAGGGGAGACTAATCGTACATCTTCTTTTGACAAACATTGAGGCGTTGTAAATTCAATGGTTAAGATTAATTGATCCGGATGTAACGAATATTTTTGTAAATTCATATCCAAACGTGAAAGCGCCTCTATAACAGCCGGACTATTCAAATCAATTTCTTCTTTTATAAACCAATCTTTTGAGACAGGAGTAAACAATTCCGAAGCATCTAACAAATGCCAATCCGTTGTAAAAAAGTCAATACGGCTATCAGGAATAGGCCCATACAGGGTCGTGACCATACAAATCACATGGGTATTATTAAGTAACGGGAGTAACTTCATCTCAATCGTACTACGATCAGTTGCCTGCAATAACAAATAATCATTGGTTAATTGTTTCAACTCCGAAAAACCATTCATTGTATTTTTCAACTTTGCCTCTTTTCCGTTTTTGTGTAAATCAACTAAATCCTTCCGCCAAGCACTTTCCAACTGCGGAATAAATTGATCCGGCATCGACTCAAAGATTTTTTCCATATCTTGAGCAAGCAAACTCAACGTCAACAAACTAAACCATATTATAAAAAAGATACGCTTCATAACTAACTTATTTGAATGACAAAAATAATGATTATTATCAAACTTGACTAACAAGTACCTAAATACAGAAAAATCATTCCTAACAATACTAAAAATAGATCTATGGCTTTACTTTTTAAATTTTTCTCATGAAAAAAAAGAGCTCCAAACAAAAAAGTAACCAATACATTACTTCTACGTACCATAGATACAATAGAAATCATTGAGTCCGGATAAGATAAAGCATAAAAATAGATCCAGTCAGCTAAACAAAGAAACACAGAGATAAACACAATATTCCAATGCCATGTAAAGGGAGTTGTATTTTTACGGTGCGGATACCAAATAAAGAGCAGGATTGGCAACATCATCAAACATTGATATAAGGTAAACCACACTTGTACGGTCATCACATCAAGGGTTTCCATCAAATGTTTATCATACAAACCACTAGCAGCTCCGGTCAAAACAGAAAGCACCGTAAAAAAAATCCACTTATTATGAGCAAAACGAATACCCTCCTTTTTCCCCGATGAGGAAAGTAAATAGAAAGAGGCAATTGATAGAATCACTCCTGCCCATTGATAAAGATTCAATCGTTCTCCAAAGAGTAACATCGCCCCTACCAATGTCACAACCGGCTGAGTTGCCTTAATCGGACCGGTAATAGTCAAAGGCAAATGTTTCAAAGCAAAATATCCACACATCCAAGAAGAAAGTACAATTACTGCCTTGAAGAAAACAGCAACATGAGCTTCCCATGAAACTTTTGGTACATATAAAAGCGTTCCATCCAATAAATCCGTACAAAAAGAAAGAACGATAAATGGTATAAAAATCAAGCTGCTAATAAACGTATTGAAAAATAAAACAGGAATAACAGCATTTCCATTCAACGAAATCTTTTTGTTTACCTCATAGCACCCCAACAAGAATGCTGACAAAAAGGCCAATGCTAACCACATAAAAATCAATTATTTTCAACCATAAAAATTTCCTAAGGATAGGTCACATTCACCAAATATAAAGCATGACCTGGCACTGAGGTACCGGCTTTTCCTCTGTCTTTCGCTTCTATAACCTTCCGGAAACCATCAATTGTCAGCTTGCCTCGACCAATCTCCAACAATGTTCCAACAATTGCACGCACCATATTACGCAAAAAGCGATCAGCTTGTATAGTAAAGACCCATGTATCTCCCTCCTGTTTCCAACCCGCCTGAATAATTCGACAGTTATTGGTTTTCACATCGGTATGCAACTTACTAAAACTAGTAAAATCAATATAATCAAACAAAACCGGACAAGCTTGATTCATCGCGTCAAAATCTAATTTACCTGGAATCCTATAAACCAACTCATGATTGAAAGGATCTTTCCGCTGGGTTACGTAATATTGGTAAGTACGAGAAGTTGCATCAAAACGAGCATGTGCATCCGAACGAACTGACACAATCCGATAGACAGCTATATCTTTAGGAAGCAAACGATTGAGTTTTTCAGAAAGAAAAGGGAGATCAGTAATTGGTTCATGCCAATCAAAATGAGCCACCATCAAACGTGCATGAACTCCCGCATCTGTACGTCCAGCCCCTACTATAGAGATAGGTTGTCTCAACAAAGTAGTTAAAGCCTCCTCAATACATTGCTGAACCGTCATACCATTGGGTTGAATTTGCCAACCACAAAATTTCTTACCATTATATCCTAAATAAATAAAATATCTGTTCACTTCGGTCTATCTTTCTTATTTGAATTCACCTGCAAAGGTAACAGAATTATTGCCAGATAATTGCCTATACGAACATAAAAGCGTAGTTTTGCACATATAAATATCGTTTTTATTTCATGAATTATTCACTTCTTTCTCCAGATAAAGACCCCATGGGAGCTGCTATTGCAGACTATCAAAAACGGGGTAAAGCATCCAAACTACGTGTCTTTTCCTCTTTTTTTGACGAAGATGAAATACCCGTATCTCAACTCTTCCGTAGTTTCGGGGAGATGCCTCCATTAGAAAAGACCGCTTTACAATTGGCTACAGGTAAAATTTTAGATTGTGGAGCAGGTAGTGGCTGTCATTCTTTAGCTCTGCAAAATATGGGAAAAGAGGTACAAGCTATCGATATATCCCCTCTTTCGGTCGAAACAATGCAACGAAGAGGAGTTAAACAGGCTTCACAAATAAACCTATTTGACAACCATTTTATAGAGAAATTTGATACGATACTGATGCTTATGAATGGTTCTGGTATCATTGGAAAATTAGCATATATGCCTCTTTTTTTCAATAAAATGAAACAAATTCTCAACCCTGGAGGCTGTATCTATATGGATTCAAGTGACCTCCGCTATCTGTTTGAAGAGGAAGATGGAAGTATAGCAATAGACTTAGCAGGAGATTACTATGGAGAAGTAGATTTCCAAATGCAATACAAACAGATTAAAGGAGAATCATTTGATTGGCTCTACATCGATTTCCAAACACTCAAACTCTATGCTACTCAAAGTGGGTTTACTGTTGAGTTGATTGAAGAGGGAGAGCATTATGATTATCTGGCACGATTAAGCCTTCTTTCTGATTAAAGAAGGCTTAACCTATAACCTATTTTTTCAAATCAAAACCAAGTTTTACTCCATCATACTGTTCTGTCAACTTAGAGATAGATTGTAATGTTGTACTACTTGATAAAGATGATAATTTAGAGATAAAATCTAATAACTTATCTGCCTCAAAAAGTAAAGAAAGTTGTCCATCCATAAGAACTATAGACGCATTCATCTTTAACAAATTCAATTTACCACTTTTGCTTCCAAAATTCATTGTCATAGTCTTCGCTTCTGAATTCAATGAATAAGTTCCACCCATAGATTTCCCTTTTATATTGCAATTAAAAGTACTGTCCGCATTAAATGTATAACTGAACATACCCTCTACGATCCCGACTTTTGCACAATTTTCTTTCAGTTTTTTCTCTAATTCAGAAGTAGCTAAACTTCCTGCAACATTTTTCAACACATCATCTCCCTCTAAACTAACAGCCGGATTCATATAAATCCATGTTCCAGATAAACTCTCTACAGTCAACTTCGTTCCTCCACTCACTGTAGCTAGCACATCTTTCACTGTTGAAGATTTTAATATATCTATCAACGACTGCGCAGACACTGCGTCAGAAATAAATAAAAGGCTTAATAAAGCCATCCTCCAAAACCAAATTTTTTTCATCATTGTATAATCTTACTTATCAATAGATAGGACAAAGATACAAAATCCTTATTTTTACCCAATAAAAAGGCTGACCTTATAATAAGATCAGCCTTTTAACTATTCTTCTTCTTGTGTTAAATCTAATTTTTCATTATCACTTCCTTTATCAAAATATTGTCTGCGTAATGGGTTTGCATTCGCTTCACGATAACGCATACGATTTCGATAAATATCCAAAGCTGTATACAATGCCTGACGAAATGAATCTTCAGATGCCACATTTTTTCCGGCAATATCATAAGCAGTTCCATGAGCTGGCGAAGTACGAACAACAGATAATCCAGCCGTATAATTAACTCCATCTTCCATCGCTAATGTTTTAAAAGGAGCTAAACCCTGATCATGATACATTGCCAATACTCCATCAAATTTTTCATACATCTGAGAGCCAAAGAAACCATCAGCAGCATAAGGGCCAAAGGACATTACACCTTTTTTCTCTGCTTCCTGCATGGCTGGTATTATAATTTCCTGTTCTTCCAATCCTAATAGACCGGCATCTCCAGCATGGGGATTTAAAGAAAGAACTGCAATACGAGGACGAACGATTCCAAAGTCCTGTTTTAGAGAATAATTAAAAACCCGCAACTTTGTAACAATATCTTCTTGTGTTATCTTGGATGGTATTTGAGAGATTGGTATATGTCCGGTAACTAAAGCAACCCGAAGATTATCTTTCATTAAAATCATCAAAGCTTTTCTTCCTGAATGAGCAAAACATTTCTCTAAATATTCCGTATGTCCTGGAAAATGAAATTCCTCATTCTGAATATTATGTTTATTTATGGGGGCAGTAACTAATACATCTATCGCTCCTCTTTTCAAGTCAGAGACAGCTGTTTCAAGAGCTTGATAAGCTGCTACTCCTGCAGACGGAGTAGAATGAGATAGTTCGACTTTTACTTCATCATCTACACAATTGATAATATTTATCCAATTTTCTCCAGCATCATCAGCAGTTGCAATTGTGTTTAAATTAATCGCAGGTAATTCTAAAGCTTTTCGATGATAAGCAGCGACTTTTGATGATCCATAAATAATAGGGGTACACAATTCTGCTATACGAGTATCTGATAGAGTCTTTAAAATAACTTCATATCCAATACCATTTATATCTCCATGGGTAATCCCCACTCTAATTAATTGTTCTTCCATTTATTCTATCTATTTATTACTTCTTTTCTGGTTTTCTCATACTTTTAATTGCTGGAATCTTCATATTCTCCCGGTAAACGTAATGTATACAATGCCGATTCCACACGACGAATAAAATTTCGTTTATCAGTTTCTGGAGCATATACAAATCCTTCAACCACCACTACTCGATTATTCTTTTCATCAACTCGCGCATGGCTAACAAAAGGACCTCCCATCATATCACCTTTCACATACCACAACCCACGTAAAACGCCACAATATTTTCCATTTACAGTTGTTGGAGTAAAAGTAACCCATGCTGTATCTGTTGCCATATATGAATTAGGAAATGCACCTGGCATATTAATCTTCATTACAGAGTCACGTTTTGCAGACAAATATTCTGCTGTAAAAGTACTCGAATCAGTATAAGGGAAATCATAAACTACAATATCAGTTCGTCCGGTATTAGCATTATTTGAAGCCCAGAAAAAACCTGTTGTATCTCGATAATAAGTCATTGTTCCTGGGACATTCAACCTTACATCAAAACGATCTTTTACATGGTTACGTACAACAACACTATATTCCTTTTCTAACTGTTTAATAGTTCTATTTCTTTCATATTGTGAGAAGAAATTCACAATATTTTTTGGATGAGACTTTACATATTCAACAATTGATTCTCCATCCGGGGCAGAAAGTACCATAACAATCTGACCTTTTGCCCAACGGTTTTCTTCATAATTTAAAGATACTTTTGTATACATCGATTTGTCAACTTTCACAATTAAAATATTGCGTACATAAGTCAATAAACCATTAAATTGATCTGGTGTTACATAAGTAACTTTAAAAGCAGGTTCTGCTTGGGGTAAACCCGGAATATGAGAGATTAATTCTGCTTTAATCGCTTTTCCAGCAGGAGCATCCCATTCAGCTTTATCCATTGTTACAACTATTTCATAAGCAAAACCTGTCGCATTTCGCATTACAGAACCTGAGCTACATGCCCCCATCATCAACAGAAGCATCCAAAAACCGATTATAAAAGAATATGTTTTCATTCTTGTTTCTATTTATCTTTACAAATATAAATCATTTCTATATGATAAAAGCTTTTCTATGATTTTTGTGTTTTCTTCGCTGTTGAAAGCATACCACAAGCCGCAAATATATCTTCTCCACGTGAAGCACGGATTGTACAAGTTATTCCAGCAGCATTCAATGTATCCCGAAAAACTTCCATCTTTCTTAAATCTGATGTTTCCAAAGGGACATTGGGTATGGCATGAAAACGAATCAAATTTACTCGGCAAGGAATTTTATCTAATAAACAAATCAAAGCTTTAGCATGTTGAAGATCATCATTTAAATTTTTAAAAACAATATATTCAAATGAAACTCGACGTTGATGTGTAAAATCATATTGTTTTATTGTCTCTATAATTTGTTGAGCAGGAAATGCCTTTTCAACCGGCATTAAAGAAAAGCGTTCCGCTGAATAAGGAGAATGCAAACTAACCGCTAAATGACAATCACTCTCTTCTAGAAAACGTTTTAATCCTTTAGCAACGCCAATCGTAGAAACGGTAATTCGTTTAGGGCTCCAAGCATATCCATAGGACGAAGTAAGAATTTCCAAAACCTTAAAAAGTTCATCCACATTATCCAAAGGTTCCCCCATTCCCATAAACACAAGATTAGTCAAAAGATCTGTTTCCGGAATAGATTGTATCTGATTCAATATTTCATTTGCTGTCAGATTTTTAGTAAACCCTTGTTTACCTGTCATACAAAAAAGACAGTTCATTTTACATCCTACTTGTGAGGAGACACATAATGTAGCTCTATCCTCAGTTGGAATATAAACTGATTCCACATAATTTCCCGGACCGGCTGGAAACAAATATTTAATCGTTCCATCTACCGATTTGATAAAATCAGAAGGTAAAGCCGCTCCTATCTCAAAATTTTCTTCTAACAAAGTTCGCTTTGCAATTGCGATATTAGTCATCTCAGCTATAGTGGTAATCTTCTTTTTATATAGCCAATCAGCCATTTGCTTGGCAGCATACCCCGGAAGACCAACCTCTTTCGCTACACCCTTTAGTTCTTCCAGTGTCATTCCTAATAAACGTCTCTTCTCACTCATATTCGTTAGATATAAATTCCAATGGCAAAGATAAAAAAAAACCATCAATCAAATCTGATTGATGGTTTCTATGATAGTTCGATAATACTTATCAAACAAAATTAATAAAAGCGAATACGGTTGTCTGTAACTTCAGCTTTATTAACCAAAGATTGGATAGCTTGGAAACCAAAACGATAAGCATTTGCCGCATCTAATGCATTAATTTCTGCTGCTTCGTCGTAAGTTCTAGCATCTTGGTTCTGTTCGTAAACTTTAAATACATAAACACCATTGCTACCTGCAACAGGAGCACTCAACTGATCCTTTTGTGCCAATGAAACCATTGCATTCAATTTCGGCTCAACTCCAATACCTGTAATACGACGAGTAGAGAAGCTCACAAATTTAACAGAATCAATTGATGCATTAATTGCTTGTGCATAAGCATCTAAAGAATTTAAGTTCTTTGTAGCCAAATCTTGAGAAATCTTTTCTCCTTTCTTCTGAGCAATTAATTCAGCCTTCAACATCGGGCTTACAGCATCAAGTGAACGATAACCTTTTGGAGAAACTCCTTGAACTGCTGCAATTACAAACTTATCATCACATTCAAAGATTTCAGAGATATCCCCTTTCTCATTTTGGAAAGCCCAACGAACTACCGGACGAGAATTTTTAATTGACCCAATAGTCTGATCCATAGCATAAACAGGAACATTAGCTAGAACATTGTAACCTGCCTCTTTTGCAGCTTCTTCCAATTTAGAAATATCTTGATTCTTTGAAATAAACTGATTCAATTCATTGTAGATATTACCATAAGTCTTTGAACTTGGAGATACAGTCATATCAATATCAGCTACTTTATATTTATCAACTTTAGATGTTTTATCTGTAACCTTAATAATATGTGTTCCATATAAAGACTTAACAATTGCATATTTATTTACATCTGTAGAGAATACAGCTTTCTTAAAGTCTTCATTTACACCTCTTAAAGCAGTAGCTTCTGTAAACCAACCTAGCTCACCACCTGTTTCAGCAGCTTGATCAATAGAAAATTCTTTTGCTAACGCAACAAAATCACCACCTTTTTTCAAGACATTCAACAAGCTATCAGCTTTAGCTTGAACAGCAGCATCATCACCTGTATTTGCCAACATGATATGACTAACTTTTACAGAGTCAGGAGCAACTGTTTTATCTATAAGCTTAAACATTCTGTATTTATCATTTTCAAATGCTGGACCGTAAACATCACCAACTTTTGCAGTTTTCACAAACTGTTTCATTTCTGAATCCAATGCATTTTCAGAGAAGAAAGCATCCATATAAGGAACTTCTGAATTTTCAGCAACTAAATCTGCTACATTTTCAGAAGCAACAAACTCACTCTTCAACGCTTCAATTTCAGAACTTGCTTTATCATAATCTTCTTGACTTGGACGAATATCTACTACAATATATTTAATAATCTTGCATTCTTCTTGCTTGAACAACTCCTTACGTTGATTATACAATTTTTCTATTTCACTTTTACTTACTTGAATTGTAGAATCAGGAATTGAAGAATAAGGTTGCATTACATACATAATATCAGCACTTGCAACTGTTCCATCAAATGCATCTTTTGCATCTAATTTATTAGCTGATACAGCTTTACTCAATAAAGTTGTATATTTCTGTTCTAAACGCTGACGTTTAATGCTCTTTTCCCAAAACATCCAATACTGACGAGCTTGCAATAATTGCGCTTGTTGATCAACCGGGTAACGTGCAATATTTTCATCATCAATAGTTTTTAAGAAGTTTAATAAAGCAGTTTTATCAAAAGCACCAGTTTGAGGATTAACAAACATCTGCATCTGTTGAATCATCGGAGAGATATTTTCTCCTTGAACCATATCAAACAACTCTTCCGGACTTACAGTCATACCTAATTCAGAAGTAGCTTCATTCAATACAATATCTTGTACTAAACCATCGAATACAGTCTGACGAATCTGTGCCATGTATTCCTCCGGTAATGAAGCTGAACCTGTCTGCATTTTGTACATTTCAGTCATTTCATCTACTCGATTCTGATAATCCTGAATCTTAATAACTTCTCCGTCTATTTCAGCAATAGTTTCCTGTGATTGTCTGAAATAAGTAGAACCGGAATTCAAAAAGTCTCCAATAATGAAAGCGAACAATGCCACCCCTACAACGAGTACCAACAATCCCGCTTTACTTCTGATTTTTTCCAGCGTAGCCATTTATCTTTTCTATTTTTTAATTTATATTTTACATTTTAAGGGCACGAAGATACAAAAAAAAGGAATTAAACTATCTTTTTATCCTCTTTTTTTAATTAACTCATAACTTTCATACGTACCAATTCTATTTTAGTAGAAGTCATACGTATTATTTTAAAGGAATATTTATCTACCACAACCGTTTCATTTAATTTGGGGAAATTTTGATAGGCATGTAATATATATCCGGCAATTGTTACATAATCATCTGATTCTGGTAGCTCCAAACCAAACTTTTCATTTAAGCTATCAATCTCCATACGTCCAGAAAGTAGATATTCATCTTCACTAACTTGGCGAGCAACATAAGACTTAATATCATGCTCATCTTCAATTTCTCCAAAAATCTCTTCCACCAAATCTTCTAATGCGACAATTCCAGATGTACCTCCAAATTCATCCACTACAACAGCCAGACTTTTCTTATCTTGCAACAAAAGTTTCATCAATTTATTAGCAGCCATCGTTTCTGGGACAATAGATATTTCACGAATGTTTTGTGTCCAATCTTCCGGATTTTTAAACATTTCCGATGAATGGATATACCCTATTATATCATCAATATTTTCATTATAAACAAGTATTTTAGAGAGACCTGTCTCTATAAATCGAGAACGTAGTTCTTCAATTGTAATCGTTTTCTCACAAGCGACTACCTCTGTTCGAGGGACAATACAATCTCGCAAACGCACACTTGAAAACTCCAATGCATTTTGAAAGATTTTTACTTCCGTATCTATATCTGAATCTTGAGGAGCCTCTTCTATACTTTGTTGAATAAAATAGTCCAAATCAACCTTTCCTAAAGCCTTTTGTGTCGAGTCAGAAACATTCTTTACCCCCGCTGTCCTAAGAATTAAAAACGACAACAAAGAGGCAAATTTTGAAATCGGATACAATACTATATATACAAGATATAGAGGTAAAGAAAAAAGCGCTAATGAAAAATTAGGATTCAGTTTAAAAATTGTTTTAGGAATAAATTCACCGGTAAATAAAATTAAAATAGTAGAAATAACCGATTGAATAAATACAATCATCACTTTACTATCTACCACATTAGCAATAAATGGTTCCAATATTTTAGCCATTAATAGACCATAAATAACTAATGCGATGTTATTTCCTACCAACATTGTAGAAATAAACTGATTTGGATTCTGATAAAATTTATCTAAAATCCAACTAGTTAAGCTCTTATCACTTTTATCTAATTCAAAACGTAGTTTATTAGAAGAAATAAAAGCGATCTCCATTCCTGAAAAAAATGCAGAAAAGGCTAAAGAAATCAATATATAGATCAAATCACTCATCTAATCTCTTTTTTTCTAATGGTTTTAAAGTTCTCGGTACTAATTTTCGTTCTTTTTTCTTAATCGAATCTTGTATCACTTCAGATTCACTATCTGACACAAGTTGTTCTTTTTGGTCTGTAATAGAGTCTACAGACACAGCCTTTGAAATAGTATCATTAGCAGACTCACTCATAGGGAAAACTCCCTGTGAATCAAAAATCTTATATTGGCTCATATCTTGATTAGATTCAAAGCCAATTCCTGTAATAATTTTATCATCTTCTTCTATTCGAATGTATTTATCAGAATATATTTTTTCCTCTTTCTGATCCCAATAGAGCAAAGATGTTTCAAAACGAGTTCCTTCCAAACTCTCTATTTTAACATTCCCTATTAATTTCCACAAACTTTTCTTTTCATAGTTATAAGCTGTATCAGCCTGAATACTTGCTTCAGCTTGAAACAATGTATCAAACTTTTCCACATAAATTCCTTCAGGAAAATACCAATAGGGTTCTTTGGCCTTCCCAAAAACCAACCATTCTTTAGCATTCAATCGATAACGCGTAATTCCAGAATCAGAGATTAAAGTTGAAACTTCTGTCGTCCTTAACGTATAAGTAGTTTCTGGATCAAAAGAAACATCTACCACCTCTTTCTTTTCTCTCTGACAAGAGGTATTACATAAAAGAAGCATAACAACTACCATAATGATAGTTGTTATGCCTTGTAGTCTATGCGTTTTACAAAGAAAACGTTCTAAAACCATAATTAACGGATAGTTACAGTCTCACCAATCCAACCGCCAACTCTGAAAGTTTTACCTTTTTCCAATTCAGGGTGCATAAACACTTCTTCTGTAGACGGAAGATGAGCACGATAACCTGCAATCATCTGACCAGCTTCTTCAGCAACATTCTGGTCAACTTGTCTTGCTTTCTCAAATTGAAGAATTGCAGCATAATAAACTGTTTTCATCAACACCGGATCTGATGGATAGATAGTACGTGCTGTTTGTGCATACATACTTCCAATTAACATATAAGGATGACCATAATCCGGGTTTGTTTCAATTGCTTTACGACAATAATCTCTAGATTTAGACTTTTGACCTTGTTCATTCAACAACACAGCAATCAAATAATAGTCTTCAGCTTTTGATACCGCGTCTGTTTCCATTTTAGCTGCTTCTTCAAAATATTTGATAGCTTTATCATAGTCTTTTGCTTTTACAGCTTGTTTTGCGATACCAATTGCAGCATCCGCACTTGGCTCTAATTCATAAGCATATGCAGCAGCGTTATAGAATGCTTCAATTTCTTGACAACGAACCTTTCTTAACATAGAAACGATTTCTTTCAAAGCTTCCAAGTTACCCTTAGCAGCTTCTACTTTATCAGCATACATATTTTGCAATGTTTCACAATCAGCTGCACCACTTCCAGCGAAACCACCATCAATTGCTGACTTATATTGAGTCAAGTTCTTTTCTTCTTTTACATTACCAGCAGCTTGAGCAGCAGCTAACTGAGCAGAAATATATTTAGAACATTTCAAATAATCTTCCAAATAAGTTGATTTGAAATTAGGATCAGCTAATAATTGACGGTGAGAAGCCATCATGTATAATGAAAGAGCCATTGCTTCTGTTTTTTCACCAAATTCATTAACTACTTCACCTAACCAACCATAATAAACTTTAGGATCAGCCTTATCACCCATCATACGGATATAATCAGCAGCTTTACGAGACACAATCCAATCTTTTCCATATTTCTTATCATTTCCGAAATACTTCACACGAGTATCATAGATACCCATCAATTCATCAATAAGAGCTGCCTTTTTTGTAGGATCAGCTTCTGTATTGATCTTCCAGTCCATAATTCTTACACCATACAAATAGATGTCTTTATGAGCTGCCGGACATTCAGTATAAGCCTGATGCCAGAATTCATAAGCATCTTTAAAATTACCAGCCTTAGCATACGGAACAAATAAGCTGATGTTGGTAATACAACGAATACTATCTTCACCTGAACCGAATTTAGTACCAGATTGTACACCAGTCTGTGCATAAGCTCCCAATGACATCATAGAACATCCAAGAGCTAACATTAATACTTTTACCTTCATATCTATTTATATTAAATTTAACTAATTATTAATCCACTTTTCGTTTGAAGAACCACAACTCATTAAATGTATAATTCACCGTAAAACGGAAATAGTCCTCCTCTATCATATTAACTTTAACATCAGGTTTCTTCTTTACATATTCAAAAGAGACATTAACCAACGAACGGTTATCAATCAATGGCAATCCCAAACCGACACTCACACCGAATTCATCATAACTATTACCTTCCGGATTTGCCTCTGTTTGATTCATTCGCAAATAAGAATTTCCATAATGTACACCTACACGATAACGAATTCGGTTAAAATAGAATTTACGCATATAGTTCGGAATATATTCTCCACCTAATGCAATTCTATATCGATTATTAAAATGTCCTTTTTCTCCAAAATAAAGCATTTTTCCCCAATCTTCATAAGTAAAATCAGCGGCTAATGTCAATTTATTTTGTTTCATATATGACAACCCTACTCCATAAGTATTCGGTAAATCAAAATCTTTTCCCTTAATGGTATCAGATTGAATTGTTTCAGAATCAGATCCGGAAGAGGTATAAGCTTGCGTATATTGATAAGAATCAGCATGCAAACTCTTCTTCGGAGAATATACTAAACCTAAAGTTACACTTTCAGTCTTACTAATCGGTTGTGTATATTGTAAACCAAAATCCATTTTCAAATCACGTACTCTTAATTCTTGATTACGAATAGTATTAAATGCATCAACTCCCTCATTGGCATTCATTATCACAGCTTGACCATGTGATATATTTCCAAACAAAAATCCAAAATTAGCACCTACAGCCAAACGTTTTGGCCAAAGTTCAACGGAAACGCCTCCATACACTTCGCTTAAATCACCAGAACCACTATAAGTTTCTGTAAAAGAAACTCCATTTTCCTCACGTAAAGAACCAAATTCATAAGAAACATGAGAATAAGGTAACAATCCTAAACTTAAAGCAATCCGACGACAAACAGGGAATTGCATAGCAATATACTCTACATTTCCATTTAAATCATGTTGACGATTCACTCCATCATTAAACCAATACAACTGTCCTGCTACTCCAAAATCAAAGAGAAACGTCAAAGAATCCATTCCACTATATGAAGCTGGGTTCATAGGATTAATTTGTTTGGGTGAACGTAACCCATAACCAACACCTCCCATAGCACGACCAGCTCCAAATGAACGATTAGCCAAATCCCCATACCCAAAACGTGTATAAGGCGAGTTTGTATTATTTTGAGCCATCAAAGGCAACAACATGAACGTTAGAACGCTTACTACCAAAAATCTATTAATCTTCAACATTATACTCTAAGATTATGTTTAATCCTGTCAACACTAAATTAATATCTGCAAAGATGGAGTTTTTTAATCGGCTTTCAAAATAAAACGAATGACCTCCTGTTAAAAAAACAAAAAGGTTAGGATATTTTAGACGAAGAGCCTCAATATACCCATCCATTTCATAAACAATTCCATTTACAACACCTGCTTGAATCGCAGAGATCGTATCATCTCCAACCATCAAAACTTCATCTTTTTCACAGACCAAAGGTAATTTCTTTGTAAAATGATTCAAAGCCTTAAACCGAGTCGTCATTCCAGGGGATATATTTCCTCCCAAATAAACTCCAGAAGCCTCTACAACCTCATATGTAATAGCTGTCCCAGCATCAATGACCAACAAATCTCTTTCCGGCTGTAAAGAATAAGCCCCCACAACTGCAGCTAATCGATCTTTCCCTAGCGTTTTAGGAGTTTTATATTGAACCGTTATCGGTAACTCCACCGTCTCGTCCAAAAACACAAAATGACGTAGAGTTCTTTTCAAATAACCAATCAACTCCTCATCAACATTAGATACAGTCGAATAAATTCCTTTTGTAGGCTGATACTTCTTACATATACTAGAAACCTCCTCTACTCCAAACTGCTTATACATAAAAGAAACCTCTAATTGCTTTTCTTTATATATAGCTACCTTCGTAGAAGTGTTACCTTGTTCTATTATAAGATTCACGAGTCTGATTTTTTTCGCAAAGAAAAGCAAAAATAGCGAGATAAAGACATATCTATACTATAAATATATTTTTTTTCTTTCTCAACGGTACAAATTACTACTTTCTGTGTATATTTGTTCGCAAAAAGCTTGTTTCTAATATCTGTCGACAAGCTTATTAATAACCGTTAAGATTCTATTTACAATCTCTGTTTACTTGTTGACATACATCAATAGGCAACTCAAGGGATGTAACAAGAATAGAGTTATCTGTAATTTATCGGCAGCAAATCAACATTACAACCTATCTATAATCAATAACAGCATAAAAATGGCTATCAAATACAGCGAACACAACACACTCCACCCCAAAAAAAGAAAAGGAGAATCTCAAATTCATACATGTGTCATTGCACACAGAATCCCCCAAAGATATATACTATGTATACTTTTTCTGT
>JAEIGA010005652.1_pt1 | contig 19064 bp, 14 predicted proteins | sample 9270691 | NCBI WGS metagenome assembly JAEIGA01 (sample SAMN17057246, study PRJNA624740) | gut metagenome | biome: biome; isolation source: fecal sample | host: Bos grunniens | place: China: Xizang | collected 2019 | reverse complement strand
TACTGCATAGAGCCCTCTGCCAATATCTCGTACAATATCCTGAATTTTACGTCAAGGTCTCGACTGTCTCCGAATATGACCTTGAATTTTTGCGCGTAGATAAGCGTTATCTCGAACTTTTCAAGCAATATAACGCCGTCCGCTTCGGAATGATAGCCGCTACGCTTGAGCGTCTTCAGAAAATCCACCGTATATTCGTAAAACGACGGTTCCCTGACCTCGTAAAACGTCTCGCCCTCCGTATCCGTCTCCTCTACAGTGTCGAAAAAGACCAAGGTCTCGCCAAGCACGGGCTCTCTGACCTCGGGTAGCAGGATATAGACCGCTCCGTACGCCGAGTATTTGGTACGCGACACGTTCTTATCAAGCACCCGAAGCTCCTCGTCAAGAGCGTAGTAATAATCGCCCACCTTGCAGTAGTAGTCCACACCCGAAAGCTCAATTTTGATAGTCACCTTGCCAAAAAGTGATTTTCGGACTGTAATATCCGTGGCTATTGGCATATTTTTTGAAATATTGCGCTTTATCCTGCTCGACGAGCGCCAGAAAAGGCCGTCGCCTACCGAAATATCCGCAGCCTTTATAACCTCGCTCTCATTGAACATAGTCACGTCTCCCGTGACCTCTATCTCGTCTATCCTGATGAAAAGAAGTGCCGCAACCAGAGCTATGACGACCACCAGCGCGACAAGCGCTCCACGCAGAATTCGTCTGAGTCCCTTTTCGCCAAAACGGATAAGCAATCCGGCTCTCACGCTCTCAAGTCTCTGCCTTACCTTGTCCTCAGGTCTCTTGTCGCCCTTCATACGCTCACTTCCTTCCCTTTAAGCTTCTTTTGTGCGCCACTCAAAGCAGGCGCTTTATCTCACCGTATATTTGCTCGTTCGCGTCTGCCTCGGCAAAGGCGCGAATGTTTTTACCAAGCTCTTCCCTGCGCCTATCGTCGCGCAAAAGGCTTCTTATGGCATCGGTGAGCCTTCCGTCTGAAAACTCACGCTCCTCAACAAGCTCTCCCGCTCCCGCATCGTAAAGAGCCTTGGCGTTCTTGTACTGATGATTTGCCGCTACGAACGGAGACGGCACGAATATTGCCGCCTTGCCAAGCAGAGCCGTTTCGGATATGGTCATAGCGCCCGCGCGACATACCACAAGGTCTGCCTCGGTCATTCTTTTGTCCATATCGTATATATAATCTACCAATACCACGTTTGGCTTTTTGTCAAGTCCGTGCGCCTCAAATTCTGCCTTTATTCGCGCGTAATCACGCTTGCCAGCCGCGTGATAGAACTGCGTGCGCGGGAACTCGTCCGCAAGGGTTTCAATTGAGCGACACATCTCACTGTTGAGATTCTCAGCGCCTCCCGAGCCGCCAAAGGATATGACGCGCTTGTCAAAATCACCCTCGGACTTGTCTGACAGAGAGACGGGCTTTGCCTCAAAAAGCGAGGGATTGCCTACTCGCACCAAGCGTTTCGCGTTCTTTATGAGGTCGGTTGTGGACTGAAAATTCGTCATAACGCAGTCTATTTTAGGTGATAGCTTGCGCACGGCTCTGCCGGGTATTGCGTTTGACTCGTGCACAAGAGTCGGAATACCCATTTTCGCTCCCTCGTTGAGCACGGGATAGCAGGCAAATCCGCCCGTTCCTATAATGACGTCGGGCTTGAACTCGCCTATGAGCCTTCTCGCCTGCCCTGCAGATACCGCCATCAAAATAAGAGTCTTTATGTTTTTAAGATTCCATATCTGATAGCTTCCGCAGATATTGACCCTATAAAGCTCATAGCCTGCGCGCGTGACCAGGTCCTGCGCCTTGTCGCTCTTTTGCGACGAGCAGACAAAGGCTATCTCTGCCTCGGGGTTGTGTTTTTTTATAGTATTCGCGATAGCGATAGCGGGATTTACGTGTCCCGCGGTACCGCCGCCCGTCATTAAAACTCGCATGCCGTTCTCCCCTCAAGTCTATTTTTTTACGTATGAAAATCTTGATATTGAAAGTATTATTCCCATCTCGAATATCTGTAGCATAAGCGCCGTGCCGCCCGACGAAAAGAACGGCAACGCTATTCCCGTGTTGGGCATTGAGTTGGTTACAACGGCGATATTGAGTATGGTCTGGAGAGCTATTTTGGTGGTAAGTCCATACACGACGAGCGCGCAGAACTTATCGGGTGCCTTTGAGGCTATCTTGTATCCTCTCCACAAAAGAAGTCCGAAAAGTATTATGACTATCGCGGCTCCTACAAATCCGAGCTCCTCGCAAACGATAGTAAATATAAAGTCGTTCTGCGGCTCTGAGACGTAGCCGTATTTTTGTCGGCTGTTTCCAAGTCCCACTCCGAAAAATCCGCCTGAGCCGATAGCGTAAAGTCCCTGCCAGGTCTGCCAAGCAGAGCCACGCGGGTCTGCCTTTTCAAGAAACAGCCACGTGGTAACTCTCTCCATAGCGTAATCCGACACGAAAAGCACCGCCACGACCGCAACGAGTCCCGCGCCGATTATCAGCGCCATCCACTTTTTGTCCGTGCCGCCGATAAACATTATGGTAAGTCCCAAAATTCCTATGATTATAAGTCCCGACAAATGCTTTTCAAGCATAACGAGCACACATATAGATGCCACGACAAGCCCCGGGTAAAGCACTCCGTAGCGGAAATGACCGCCAAAGCGTTGGGAAAGCTCTATTTTTTTCTCATATTTTGACATTATGAGCGCCAAAAACATAACTACTGCCATTTTGGCTATCTCGGAGGGCTGAATAGTAAGCGGACCTATCTCTATCCATCTCTGCGCACCGCCTCCCGTTGTTCCCACGACGAGCACCGCGAGCAAAAGCACTATAGACACAGCATACGCGCCGATAGCGAAAAATCTCCAGAACCACGGCCGCGCGTATATGACGAATATAGCGGTAAAGACCGTTGCCACCGCGTAAAATATCAGGTGACGCTTGAAATAATACAGACTGTCGCCCATAAATTTGTCGGCATCAAATGAGCTTGCGCTATACGCCATAACGGCTCCAATGAGAGATATTGCCAAAACTATGAGCAGAAAATACACGTCAATTCCGCCTCTGACCTCTACTCTTCTCTCCTGCTCCTCAAGCGGCTTATGAATAGGCTCAAGATAAGCAGGGTCTCTCCTCTCAAGGCTCTTCTCATAAGCATTATTCAATTTTTCGGCACTGCGGAGGAAAAATCCTCTTCTTTTTTCGCCGTTCTTTTTTTGCTTGTCGCTCATAAGACCACCCTTGAAAAATTACTTAAAAATCTTTATATAAAAAACCGTATCAGACGCTATCGACTCAAAGCAGCGCTCCGAGCGCTCCCAGCGCCGAAAGCAGAACGCTTATTACAAAAAACACTGTAACTATCTTTATCTCCGACCATCCAAGCAACTGAAAATGATGATGAACGGGAGCTTTTTTGAATATTCTCTTGCCGCCCGTGAGCTTGAAATAATATCTTTGCATAAGGCTTGAGAGCATCTCGAAAATAAACACAAATGACATAATTATAACGCACAAAAGCTCGCCCTGCGATATTGCGCAGCCCATTATTATTCCGCCGATGTAGAGCGAGCCCGTGTCTCCCATAAACACCTTTGCGGGATAGTGATTGAACACCAAAAATCCGAGCAGAGCTCCAAGCAGGCTTGCCGAGATGACTCCCTCGTATCTTGCGCCCGACAAAACAGACGTCACGATAAGTCCCACCGCTACCGCCGCGCCAACGCTTGACGCAAGTCCGTCAAGACCGTCGGTTATATTGGTACTGTTGACAAATCCGACTATCACGAGAAGGTAGAGCGGATACGCAAAGAAGCCAAGCTCAAAGCTGATATCTGTAAATGGGATATGCAGAGCCGTGACGAGATTGTCGGTCATTCCCATCATTGCGAGATATGCCGCACCGACTATTATCTGAAGCGCCATCTTCTGCGCCTCGCTCAGTCCCTCGTTCTCTTTTTTGACAAGCTTTTTGTAGTCGTCAATAAAGCCGATAAGTCCGTTCGCAACCCCCAGCATAAGCGTGAGCGCCAACGTCAAAAGTGCGCCCGAGTTCTTTTGCCCAATTACGCCGAAGCTCTCAAGCAATATCCAAGCAAGTATCACGACAAGCGACGCTATTATAAAGCAGATGCCTCCCATAGTGGGAGTGCCCGCCTTGCCCGCGTGCTCCGCGACGTAAGAGTTTATAGGCTGATTGAGCTTTTTCGCGCGGAGAACGGGGATTATAAGTCTGCCCGCCACCACGGTAAGCGCAAACACCAAAAGGCATACCGCCAGAGCCTCAACGCCCGACGCGCGCACGTATCCTATCATTCCGACCAATTTATCGTAAAGCATTTTTTCTTTATCCCTTCATTGTAGACTTCAAGGGCGGGCTCACCCGACCTCATTTGTAAGTCAATCCTTGTAAAATACCTTGTCTATTACTCTTTCAAGCGAGATAGTTCTGCTCGCCTTGAAAAGCACGGCATCGCCACTCTTAAGTATGCCCTTAAGCTCTGCGCACACCGAGTCTATCTCACCCTCGTCTATCTGCGCGAAAACGCAGGACGGAGACATTCCCGACATAATAGCGCTCTCGGCTATACACGCGCCGAGCTTGCCCACGGTTATGAGCATATCTATCCCACGTGAGACCAGATATCTGCCTATCTCTCGGTGCATATCCTCGGAGTCCTCTCCAAGCTCACGCATATCTCCAAGCACCGCCACTCGCTTACCCTCGACCGAGAGCGCGCACAGCGTATCTATCGCGCCACGCATTGATTCGGGTGCGGCATTGTAGCAATCCGCCACAACGGTCACACCGTCGCACTCGCGGATATTTTGCCTCATACCCTCGCTTACGTAATCAAGCAATCCCTCACGCACACTCGCCTCATCGGCTCCCATCAAAAACGCCGCGGACGCCGCAAAGCTTGCGTTATAAGCAAAATGTCTGCCTATGAGATTTATCCTGACGTCCTTGTAAAGCCGTCCGAGAAATTCAAGATCAAATACCGTTCCCTCAGAGCTCACGTGTATATTTTTAGCGATTATATCGCAGTTTTTCGCCTCCTCAAGACCTACGTAAAGCGTTTTATATCTGTTTTTGGCGGTTTTGGGGTGTATCTCTCTCAAAAGCGGCTCGTCTCCGTTAAGTAGGAGATACCCACCGTCGCACAGCCCTTCGGCTATCTCAAGCTTGGCACGTGCTATATTTTCTCTCGTTCCGAGATGTTCAAGATGCGACGAGCCAACGTTGGTGACCATAGCTATCCTCGGGCGCGCGGTGCGCGACATACTGCGTATCTCGCCAAAGCCGCTCATTCCCATCTCAAAGACCGCGGCGTCACACTCCTCGCCGACCTCCATGAGCGACATAGGCATTCCTATGACACTGTTGAAGTTTCCCACCGTGGAATATACCTTTAAAAACCTTTTGAATATTGATGCGACAAGCTCCTTTGTGGTGGTCTTGCCAACGCTTCCCGTCACCGCGACCGTAGCTATTGGACTGTCTTGTCTGTATCCATTTGCCGCGTTAGCGAACGCCTCGATAGAGTTCTCTACCGTGACGAATGAGGCACAACGTCCCGAAATGTTGACGGGAACGTACTCGCAGAGCACGCACCTGCAGCCTAAGTCCAGCGCACTGACTATGTAATCGTGTCCGTCCACTCTCTCGCCTCTCGTGGCAACAAAGAGAGTGTTATTATCCGCCTCTCTGCTGTCGGTACAGACGTATTCAAACTCACATATGCTCTCACCGCAGAAATTGTACAGCTCACCCATACACCACTCGGCTATCTGCTCCATATTGATTTTTCCGTGTCCGAGCTTTATCTTCATCTTCTATCCTCACAAAAAGACCTTGTCTCAAGAATAATATTTTTCACAAAATTCCTTTACGAGAAGGCGCTCCGAGAAAGGTCGCTTTCCCCTCATATCTATCTCGTATTCCTCGTGTCCCTTGCCCGCAAGCAGAATGACATCTCCTCTGCGGGCGTTTTTTATAACGTATTCTATCGCGGAGCGTCTGTCCTCAATGACAGTATAAGCCGCCTCCGACGTGACTCCCGACAGTATGTCCTCTATAATGTCAGAGGGCTTCTCGCTTCTGGAGTTGTCCGAGGTGACCACGAAAAAATCCGACATGAGCGAGGCGATCCTGCCCATAGCCGACCTTTTCTGAACCTCTCTGTCTCCTCCACACCCGAACACGAGCACAAGCCTTTGTCCGCGGCGGGAAAACGAGCGCGCCGCACTCAACAGATTTTCAAGCGCGTCGGGGGTGTGCGCGTAGTCCACGTAAACCGAAAAGTCCACACGCGAGTCAATCTTCAGTTTTTCAAGTCTGCCGCGAACTCCCTCGAACAAAGCCAGAGAATCCTTTACGTCCCTTGGCGGCACTCCGAGACAGTACGCCGCCACCGTTGCCTGCATACTGTTCATCACAGTGACCTTTCCGGGTATCCTTGAGCGCAGACGCAATCTCATTTTATTGGACGAGAGCTTATATTCCACTCCCGACGGCATAAGGCTTTTTACCTCACAGGCGCAAAAATCCGCCGCTCTGCCCTCTGCCGAGCAGGTATATTTTGGAATATCTATCTCACCGGCAAGCCGGCGTCCGTACTTATCGTCGATATTTATTATAGCCCGCGCCGAGCGCGAGAAAAGGCGCTTTTTCGCCTCGAAATAGCTCTCCATATCCAAATGGAAGTCAAGGTGGTCCTCGGTGAGATTTGTAAATATCCCCATCTCAAAATCTATGGGACAGACCTTGCCGAGAGCAAGCGCGTGCGAGGTTATCTCGGCTATAACGTACTCCACGCCGTCCTTTTGCATAAGGTCAAGCGTTCTGTAAAGCTCGGGTGGGTCGGGGGTGGTCATATTTGCGAGCGCCGACTCGGGCCTTATGTCAAGCCTTTCTGAGAGCGACAGACTCCCCGTCGTGCCGATAAGTCCGCATTTGTGTCCCACACGGGTGAGTATCTCGTAAATCATACCGCAGACCGAGGTCTTTCCGTTAGTCCCCGTGACACCGATAAATTTCATTTTCTTCTGCGGATTGCCGTACCACGCCGCCCATATCCGAGCAAACGCCTCTCGGCTATCCTCTACCGCAATGAGCGGCACGTCACATTCACCTACGTCAACTCTGCCGTCCGACAGAGCCGCGCGGCACACCACAGCAGCCACAGCCCCGTGCGAGACCGCCTCGGAAATATAGGCGTGTGAATCTGTGTGAAGTCCCTCTATCGCAATAAAAAGTCCGCGCGTGACGACCTTGCGTGAGTCGCAAAATATCTCCACGACGTCAAGGTTTGCCGCCGCGTTTCTCAAAAACAGAGAGCCGAAGTCCTCGCTTTTGAGCTCTATATCTGACAAGGACAAAAGGTCTGAAAGTAACATTTTATAAGCCTCCGAAAAATATTTTTGAATTTATATTTTCTTAAGCTTTAAACGTCCTGTTCTTTGTCCTTTTTTCTTGCGTATTATCCGTCCGTGTCGTCAAGGTATCTGAAGGTGACCTCGACAACGCTTCCCTCGTCTACAACAGTGCCCGCCGCGGGATATTGCTCCACGACCACAGCTCCCTTGCCCGACATATAGTTCTTTGTTCCCGATATCTTTATGTTAAGACCGAGATTTGTAAGCGTTCCGTTGGCGGCAACTGCCGTCATACCGTCAAGCTTTGGCACGGTGACGGTCTTTTTCTCATCTACCGCCTCGTCCGTGGTATAAAGTATTATCTTTGCCGAGCCGGGCTCAACCAGAGTTCCAGTCTTTGGCGACTGTGATTTGACGTACTCTCCGTCACCCACGACCTCGACCTCAAATCCGAGCAGCTCTGCAAGGTCTTTCGCCGTCTGCACTCTCGCCTGCACCAGCATAGGCGCGCTTATGGCTTGATTTGCGAGCTCCTCCTCGGAATACTCCGCCTCAACACCATAGTACGGCAATACCTCCTCAAGCAGACTTCCCACGTAGGGCGCGGCTATAACACTCGCGTAAAGTATTCCCTCCGTCGGCTCATCTACCATAAAGAGCACTGCTACCTCGGGGTCCTCGGCAGGCGCGTATGCCACGGTCGAGCATACGTAAGGGATGTAGGGTGTGTCCTTGACGTCCTTTTTCTCACTCGTTCCCGTTTTTGCGGCTATACGGTATCCCGCGACGTAGGCATTCTTTGCTCCTCCGTCTCCCGAAACGCCCTCCTCAAGTATCTGCGAAACTGTATTACAGGTCTCCTGACTCAATATTTGGCGCTTTATCTCGGTCTCGTGAGAATATATCACGTTTCCGTCGTTATCCGTTATTTCCTTTATAAAATGAGGCGTTATCAGATTTCCACCGTTTGCCACGGCAGTGATAGCCATAATGTGCGCCAAAGGTGATATCTTGAAGTTCTGACCGAAGGACGCCGTCGCGAGATAGATATCCGAGCCATTGAAGGTCTCGCTATCCCAGAAAGTCACGCCCTCCTTGGTGTAACTCTCGCCCACCGCGTCTATTCCCGTCTTGTGAAAATATCCAAATGCGGAGAAATATTTATAAAATCTCTCTGCTCCCGTACGCAGACCCATCTGCATAAGCACGGGATTGCAGGACTGCTGAAGTCCGCGCGCGAAGGTGAGCATACCGTGTCCCTTGTGGTAGTGACACTTTATCTTCTGTCCGTTTACCACGTAATAACCGGGACAAGAGAAGGTCTCCGTGTCGTTGACAAGGTCCTCCTCATACGCCATAGCCGCCGTGATGACCTTGAACGTAGAGCCGGGCATATAAAGCTCTGTTATCGCCTTGTTGGTCCACGTGCCGAGCAGAAGCTCCTGCTTGAGCGCAAGATACTCCTCGCTTCCCTCCTCGTATCCGCTCTTCTCAAGTCTCTCAAGGCACTCATAATTGAGCGCCCAAGGGTCGTTGAGGTCAAAGGCGGGATAGACCGCCATCGCGAGTATCGCGCCCGTATCAACGTCTGTAACTATACCGCAGGCACGGTTCTTGCCGCCCGATTCCTTATATGACTGCTCAAGCTGAGCCTCAAGCTCCGCCTGAATGTAAACGTCTATTGTCGTCGTGATATTATATCCGTCGATAGCGGGAATATAGCTCTCGTAATCATAGACCATCTCGTTACCGTAGGAATCCTTGGCTCCTATGTATTTTCCATCAGTTCCCTTGAGTATCTTGTCGTACTGATATTCAAGCCCGTAAAGTCCCGCTCCGTCACTGCCAGTAAAGCCTATGACGTGGCTTGCGAGCGTGTCGTAGGGGTAATATCTCTTGCTGGTCGCCTGAAGGAAAAGCAGAGCCTTGTCGTCTATGCCGCTCTCCTCCATAAATATACGTACCGCGTCCGCTTGCTCCTCACTCAAATGTCTCATAAGTGTTCTGTCGCGATACTTCACATATCCCGCCTGCTTGATTATCTCGTCATAGCTGAGTCCAAGCGTATCTATTGCCGAGACACCGCGGGCTATAAGGTCGGCATAATCCACACCATCCTCCTTGCTCTGCCTGCTTATGATAGCGGGGTCAATAAAGAGACGGTAGGTGGTTATATTTGTGGCTATTACCACACCGTTTGTGTCGTATATGTTTCCTCTGTCCGCACTGACCGAGGTCTCCTGCGTCATCTGGTCGAGCACCTTCTGACCGTACTCGTCAAATTTAAAGAGTTGGATAAACAGTATCCTCATAGAAAGGAGTACAAAGAGGGTGCTGAGCACTATACACATTATCATTCCGCGTCTGCGCACCTTAGTGCTTGGTGTTCCGCCTACCATACCTTATCCTCCTATCTTTTTATGCCTCGTCCGAGGGCTTTACAAATATATGCCTGTCCCGTAAAAAGTATGCTTTAAAAGCACGGGAATATCTCTCTTTTCACACTCTCGGCATTATAATAATATTATAACATATTATATACATTTTTTAAAGGGGATTTTTAAAAAATATTGCATTTTTTCACTCTTTCAAGAAGCCGTGGCGACAGGCTTGGTACACCCCCCAAAAAGCCTCAAAAAATTCTCAAAAAGCTCCGAAAAAGCCTCAAAAAAGCCCTAAAAAACGCAATTTTCAGGCATTGGGGGACAAAAACAGCGCCCCGGATTACCCTGACGGCGCTGTGTTTGATTTTTTATCAGTCCTGCCTGAGTCCTATAGCCAAAAAAGTTGCAGCAAGGTATGACCTTGCAAAACGAGGTGCGGCGGAAGATGCTAAAATTGCTCACCGCAGGGCGTATGAGTTCAACTCTTTCCGGCTATCGCGCGCAAGAGTTGCGAGAGCCACGACTCTCCTCTGCCCGAGCCCTCTTGTATCTCAAGCTTTTCATCTTCCTTAAGGTCGATATATCTCGATGACGCGTAGTCTCCGCTTATCATTCCGTACTCCTCGACAGCTATCCTTTGGATATCCAGCATGTCGTTCTTGACCTCAAGCTTTCCCTCAAGGTCTCTTATCTGATACGAAAGGGAGTCTATCTCGTCCTCCATCGAGCTTACCTCTCTTGAAGCGCGGCTTACCATAACCGAACTGCACACGATCATCAGAAGTGACAGGGTTATTACCAAAAAGGTTGAGATTACCCCCGCAGGTAACCTGCTCCTCTTGCCCTCTACCACCTCGTCAGTCCTCTCGGACAAGAACCATTCGTCCGCCAGCTCCCCAAGCTCCTCCTTGTTGATATGAGAGGGGATCTCGCGCATCTTGTTCTTAACGTGCTTTGCTATGGCAAGCCACTCGGCTTTTTTTGGCGATCTACCCGATTCCTGCACATTCCTTTCCGCCAAAGCCGCTTTTTCTGCCTCCTCATACTCATTCTCCGCGCGAGAGTAGAAGGTGGGCAATTTATAGTTTCTAAGGTCCTTATAATAAGCCGCGAAATCGTCGCTACTCATATAAGCTTTACCGTCGATGTTCAAGCTTCTGTATTTTGCGTCTGTCGCAGACACGGCCTTTCCCTTAAGTCTGGCTCCGAGCTCACGGCTTAGAGTATTCTCTCGGCTTTCTCGTCCGTTGCCTGACGTCATGCCCGTCCTGATACCTCTGTCCTTAAATTTCTCACAGAGCATATCAATGTACAAGACGCTTACGTCAACGCCTCGCACCGAGGGACTGCCGAGCGCCGTTTCAGCGGCGGCTCGCAAAGGCTCTCTTTTCTTCATTTTATCTCCAATTCCGCCGCACAGCGACGATAATTTATTTTTAACATCTTTATATCTTTTGTGCCACTCTCAGTTTTGCGCTTCTCGAGCGAGGATTTTCCTCCAGCTCACGCTCACTTGGGATAATAGGCTTTCTTGTCAGAACACTCACCTGCGGCTTGCGTCCGCAAACGCACACGGGCAAGCTACGGGGACAATTACAGCCGCTCGCAAGATCTGCGTAGGTCTGCTTGACGATCCTGTCCTCAAGCGAGTGGAAGGTTATTATTGCTATCCTTCCGCCAGGCGCGAGCATATCCGTCGCAGAACGAATAGTCGGCTCAATAGCATCAAGCTCTCCGTTGACCTCTATCCTTATAGCCTGAAAGGTTCTTTTGGCAGGGTGATGACCGCCCTCTCTTGCCGCCGCGGGAATGGCACTTTTGATTATATCAACCAACTCTCCCGTGGTCTCAATAGGCTTTTGCTCACGTCTGCGAGCTATTGCCGCGGCTATCTTGGGCGCGAATCTCTCCTCGCCCCAATTCCATATTACTCTTTTAAGCTCGTCTGCACTGTAAGTATTGACCACCGTATAGGCGTCAAGCTCTGCGCGACGGTCCATTCTCATATCAAGCGGAGCGTCCGCGTTATGAGTGAATCCTCTCTCCACGGTGTCGAGCTGATAGGACGACACGCCAAGGTCGAGAAGTATTCCGTCTATTTTGTCTATTCCGAGCATTTGACACACGTCGGCAACAGACGAAAAGTTATTTCTTACGAATGTCACCTTGTCGGCATAGTCACGAAGCCTCTCACCCGCCGCGGCAATCGCCGCGTCGTCTCGGTCTATAGCGATAAGTCTGCCGCCATTGAGCCTCTTGACTATTTCAAGCGAATGGCCTCCGCCGCCCGCCGTACCGTCAACGTATATGCCGTCGGGCTTGATGTCCAGCGCCTCTATGCACTCGTCAAGCAACACCGAGCGGTGTGAAAAATTTATTTTTTCACCCATAGAGCACCTCAAAGCCCGAATCTTTCAAGCTCGTCGCATATCTCCTCAGCGTCCTCGCCCTGAATCTCGGCACGCCAGTTGTTCACAGACCATATTTCAGCGTAGGACGAGCATCCTACCACGACTGCTTCGCGGCTTATCTCGGCATAATCCAGAAGCTCACGGGAGAGGAGTATCCTTCCCTGCGAGTCGGGGCTTACCTGGGACGCGTTTCTGTGAAGATATCTCATAGCACGCTCGGATATCTTTCTCTCCTGCTGGAGTATGGGCGCTATGTATTCCTGCCAGCCCTCAAGTGAGAACATCTTGAGTCTCGGGCCCCTTATGTCTCTTGCGACTATAAAGGTCTCTCCAAGCTCCTCTCTGAACTTCGCAGGGACAAATATTCGGTTTTTAGGGTCTACGTTATGCTCATATTCGCCTGTAAACATCAGAGAGCTCCTTTCATAGTCTTTTTCGCAAATCCAGCGACCGTGATGTATCGCGGAACAATTTTTCAACACCTTGATGCACAACTGCTCCACAATTCACCACTTCGATGATAATATTATAATATAACCACCCCCATTAATCAAGAGGTTTTTTGAAATTCAGAAAAAAATCGTTCAGTTTTTTTATTGTTTTTTTATTTTTCCAACCAATCTCCACCCATTTCAAACCATTTTCCACACCCATTTTTAACCATTTACAATTAATTTCAATTTATTACATTTATTTCCAATTAATCCGTTGCTCTCTTAAAGTAAAGACAGGCGGTCGGAGTACTCTCCGACCGCCCCAAAAGCAGCATTGTTATCTTTCGCAACACGGACGTATCCGCACTAAAAAAAACACGCACCTCAAGTTGCGATTCCCTTCTCAATCCCGTTTTTTCACTCTCACGAACAGAGACTTGAATGCCTTATAGTTAAAGGGTATCAAGGGATACAGATAGCTGTGCTTTCCGTTTATGGTCTTATTTGACACTATCAGGATAAGCACCAGCAACGAGCCCCCGATAAAGCCCCAGATATTGAACAGTCCCGTCAGTATGAGAATTATTATCCTCATAAATTTAAACGCGTATCCAAGCTCGTAGCTTCTCTGGGTAAAATTAGCTATGGCAACGAACGCCATATAGAGTATGACCTCGGGTATCAGCCACCCTATGCTCACGGCAAAATCTCCGAGTATAAGACCACCCACCACCGAGAGCGAATTAGAGAGCATATTCGGAGTGTTGAGCGACGCCATTCTCAGCCCGTCGATTATAAACTCAACTAAAAGTATCTGCGCTAGCAGCGGCAATCTGCCCATCTCCCGAGGAACTATAAAATTAAGCCACGACGGTATGAATTGAGGATTTTGTATCAGCACGTACCACAGGGGGACCATATACAGAGCAAGGAAAAACACAACGTGGCGCACCATGCGGATATAGCTTCCCGTGAGAGGCGGAAAATAAAAATCGTTTGTCTCCTGCATAAAGTCAAAAATAGTCGTGGGCAATATCATTATTTCGGGCGAGTTATCGCACAGAATTAGCACGCTTCCCTCAAGAAGCTGTGCCGCCGCAGAGTCGGGGCGCTCGGTGTACCTTATCTTCGGGAATGGATTGTACCATTTTTGCTTTATCAGACACTCTGCTAAGGATTCGTGCCCCATAGTCAAGGAGTCGGTCTGTATCTCACAAAGCTTCTGCTTTATCTGCTCGACGTATCCAAGGTCTGCTCTGTCATTCATATAACAGACCACGATATCCGTGCGCGAGCTCTTTCCCACCGAGACGTAGCTCATCGTGAGCTCAGGATTTCGTATGCGGCGACGAATGAGCGCGGTGTTGAATATAAGCGTCTCGACGAAGCCGTCGCGCGCGCCGCGCATGACCTTGTCCCCCTCAGGCTCTCCCGTCTCACGCGCGGGGTAGGTGCGCGCGTCGATGACCACGCCGTATTCTCCAAACGTACTGCCAAGTGCCAACGTCGCACCCGAGAGTACCATATGCACCATAGTCTCCACGTCGCACACGGGGTCCGTCTCAACGTAGGGTACGTGGGCATTTACAAACGCCGCCACCCTCTCGGGCGTGGGCTTTTCTCTCTCCTTTTTCTCCGTCGCCCCCCCATTACTCGCGCAAAGCCCCGTAAGCGAGGTCAGGTGCATCATAAGCTTCTGCATAACGGTGTCCTTGACGAATCCATCAATATAATATAGTGTGAGCTCGTCACACCCCACCGTCAAGGTCTTTTTGATAAGGTCAAAATTGCGGTCGGGGCGAAGTATCCCGTCCATTACTTTTATGTTTTCATAATAATCTGAGCACAGACGCTTGTTCTCCTGCATTTTATCTCCATTCCGAGAATGCCGCGCCCGTCTTGTCGAGGTTTTTGCACGCACTCTCTGACTTTTACTATTATTATCCACAAAAGAAATAAAAATACAAAAGCAAATCAAAAAACGGCAGATATGCTCCGCCGCTTTTCAAGCTCTATTCACTTGTCTTTTTATCGACAAAATTCTACAATTTGTTTGCTAATCAACCAAATGTTTATTTTTATCCCTCTTTATTGCCTTTTTTGAGGTCCATAAGCTCGGACAAGAAGCTCTCAACATCGGCAAACTCACGGTAAACGGATGCGAATCTTACGTATGCTATATGGTCCTTTGCCTTAAGCTTTTCCATGACCATCTCGCCTATCTGTGCCGACTCTACCTCGTTAGACATAGAATTCTGTATTTCCGACTCTATCTCTGTGACTATCTCGTCGGCATTAACGGGGCGCTTTTGCGTAGCCTTGAGCACGCCCGCAAGTAGCTTTGTTCTGTCAAAAAGCTCCTTCTCACCGTTCTTCTTGATAACTACTATCTGCACGTTCTCAAGCACCTCAAAGGTGGTAAACCTTTTCTGGCACTCAAGACATTCTCTTCTTCTCTTTATACTGCTTCCCTCGCCGAGCGTTCTCGTGTCGAGCACCTTGCTCTCGGGATAATTGCAAAAAGGACATCTCATACGTAACCGTCTCCTTATGAAATCTGACTCTTATTTTTACAATTATAACATATTTTGACAGATTTGTAAAGTGATTTTTGAAACAATTGACGCAAAAAAAATCTTGACTTGAAACCGAAAAAGCATTATAATAAATTATAATGAGTTATACGAATACCGCAAGCTATAAGGCTATGAGGAGCGAGAAAGGAACACAAATGAAACGCATTTTATCAATACAGGATATCTCCTGCGTAGGAAAGTGCTCACTGACAGTAGCACTGCCCATAATCTCGGCGCTCGGAATCGAGGCGGCTATCCTGCCCACTGCCGTGCTCTCGACACATACCGCGTTCGGCGGATTCACGTTCAAGGACCTCACAGACGAGGTAGAGCCTATCTGCAAGGTATGGAAGCAGGAAGACATAGCCTTTGATGGCATTTACACAGGATATCTCGGCTCAAAGGAGCAGATAGACCTCGTGCTTGATATATTCCGTGATTTTGGCGAGGGCAAGTTCAAATTCGTTGACCCGGCTATGGGTGACAACGGTATGCTCTACAAGGGATTTGACGAGCATTTTGCTCACGAAATGGCAAGGCTTTGCGCCGCGGCGGACGTTATAGTACCCAATCTGACCGAGGCGTGCTTTATGCTCGACAAGCCTTATATTTCAAGCGGCTACGATGAAAGGTACATTCAGGACATTCTCGTCTCACTGACTGATCTTGGCTGTAAAAAAGCCGTGCTTACGGGCGTGGGCTTTGAGAGCGACAAGCTCGGCTGCTACGGATATGATTCCGAGACGGGCAAATTCTGGTGCGATTTCAACGACAAAAAGCCGCAAAGCTTTCACGGCACGGGCGATATTTTCGCCTCTGTGTGCTTTGCGTCGCTGATGAACGGAAATAACGTAGCGGAGGCATCGGCAATTGCCGCGGATTTCGTCTGCGACTGCATTGACGCCACTCTTGACGATGAGACTCCCATCTGGTACGGCGTTCACTTTGAAAAGGTGCTCAAATCCGGAAAATACATAAACTAACGATTTAACAATGGGGCTGTTTCATTTAGAGCAGAACAAAAGCCACTTTTACAAGCAAGAACAAAAAACAACTTAAAAATATAGTTTTTGTCTTTCAAATGTCGAAATCCGCCGAAAAATCGGCGGATTTCGACATTTTTATGTGGCTTTTTAGTCGCGTTTTGGCTCTCCGGCGTACCCTTGTACGCCTACGAGAACCAATCCACGACTTCTGAATCTAAATGACTCATCCCCGTTTTATATACGAAAAAAACCGCTTGATATATAAAAAAATATATTTTATTATTGCGATATAATTGACAAATCGACAAAAGAGGTGTATAATTATCTTTGAATGAATTTAATTAACACGGAGGCATATAAAAAATGAATGACGTTGTAAAGCAACTCTCCTTGATCGGTATAGTTCCGGTCATCAAGATCGACAACGCCGCTGATGCAAAGCCCTTGGCAAAGGCGCTTATCGACGGCGGACTTCCCTGCGCAGAGGTTACCTTCCGTACCGCTTGCGCAAAAGAGGCTATTGCCATAATCTCAAAGGAATATCCCGAAATGATAGTAGGCGCGGGCACCGTGCTTACCAAGGCTCAGGTAGATGACGCTATTGAGGCGGGCGCAAAATTCATAGTTTCCCCCGGCTTCAACCCCGAGATAGTAAAATACTGTCAGGAAAAGGGCTGTCCCATAGTTCCCGGCATCAACAATCCCTCGGGAATCGAGGCAGCGCTCGAGCTGGGTCTCAAGACCGTTAAGTTCTTCCCCGCAGAGCAGTCCGGCGGTCTTGCTATGATAAAGGCTATGTCTGCACCCTACGGTGGCGTTACCTTTATGCCCACAGGCGGCGTAAGCCCCGCTAACGTAAACGACTACCTTGCGTTCAACAAGATCGTTTGCTGCGGCGGCTCTTGGATGGTCAAGCCCGAAATGATAGCGGCAGGCGACTTCGATGGAATCACAAAGCTGGTTCGTCAGGCTGTTGACACTATGCTCGGCTTCAAGTTCAAGCATTTTGCTATAAACAAGGATAGCAAGGAGGCGGCAGTTGAGGACGCGACCAAGATCGAAAACATATTCACCATTCCCGCAAAGGTGGGTAACTCCTCCACCTTCGCAGGCACCGAGATCGAGATAATGCACTCTGTCGGACGCGGCACACACGGTCACGTTGGTATCCAGACAAATTCCGTAGAGCGCGCGGTATATCATCTTGAGCGTCGCGGCATCAAATTCGACTATGATACTGCAAGATATGACAAGAACGGTAAGCTCACCTTTATCTATCTGGCAGAGGACATCGGCGGCTTCGGATTCCATATTTGTATGTAATTTAGGAAAGGAAATATAGACTATGGCAAAAGTAATTACATTCGGCGAGCTTATGCTCCGCCTTCAGCCCTACAACTACGAAAGATTCGTTCAGTGTGACCACGTTGAATTCACGTTCGGCGGCGGCGAGGCTAACGTTGCGGTATCCCTTGCAAACTATGGAATGGACGTTGCTTACGTTACAAAGCTTCCCGCACACGCTATCGGTCAGGCAGCAATAAACAGCCTCCGCCGTTACGGCGTTGACACCACCAAGATAGTTCGTGGCGGTGACCGTGTTGGTATCTACTTCAACGAAAAGGGCGCTTCTCAGAGAGGATCTGTCTGCATCTACGACCGCGCTAACTCAGCTATCGCAAAGGCTACCACCGCCGATTTCGATTGGGATGCTATATTTGAGGGTGTAGAGTGGTTCCATTTCACAGGCATTACTCCCGCTCTCGGCGCAAACGTAGTCGAGATATGCAAGGAAGCTTGTAAAGCCGCAAAGGCTAAGGGCGTTAAGATATCCTGTGACCTTAACTACCGTGGAAAGCTCTGGACAAGAGCCGAGGCAAGAGAGGCTATGACGGAGCTCTGCCAGTACGTTGACGTCTGCATCTCCAACGAGGAGGACGCAAAGGACGTATTCGGCATCGAGGCAGAGGCGACCGATATTTACGGCGGAACTATCAACCACGACGGCTATAAGTCGGTTGCAAAGCAGCTTGCAGACAAGTTCGGCTTTGAGTACGTTGCTATAACCCTCCGTGAGAGCCGTTCCGCTTTCGATAACGGTTGGTCTGCTATGCTCTACGACGTAAAGGCTGACGAGTATTGCTTCTCCAAGAAGTACGACCTCCACATCATTGACCGCGTTGGCGGCGGTGATAGCTTCGGCGGCGGACTTATCTACGCTCTTATGAACGGCAAGACCGCTCAGGGCGCAGTTGAATTCGCAGTTGCCGCATCTGCGCTTAAGCACTCCATCGAGGGCGACTACAATATGGTTACTCTTGCTGAGGTTGAAAAGCTTGCAGGCGGAGACGGCTCGGGAAGAATCCAGAGATAAGATACTTTCTTAATCCAAAGAACAGTAATAAAGTGTAAAAGGGACGAGATTTTCTCGTCCCTTTTGCATATACAATTATAAACTTCCATTCTAACATTTAAATTTTTATTATATTTTCTAATATATGAATTTGAACCAATCTTAATTCTATAATTTAATTCCCGGAAATAAACTAATCGAATTCTATAATTTGATTTCGGAAAGAAAAAGGCGCAACGGCATTTTGCCGCTGCGCCTTCATTTTAGGCTTGATTTTGGTTTTTACGAATTTATTCGTATCAAATTACGCTCTATGCGTTCAAATCTTAACTTAAATTTCGCGGGGAAATTGCCGTTCTTCGCCCCGAAGTCGTAGATACCTACGACAAGCTAGGGCGAAAACGTCAATTTACACCGAAATTTACACGCCTGAGAATGAACGAGTGAGGGTTATGTCGAGATACAGCTTCGCGTTTATATCATTTCTGAATGCGTTATAACGATTCATATAATCACGGTAGTTTTCATAT
>JAEIGA010005651.1_pt1 | contig 19066 bp, 16 predicted proteins | sample 9270691 | NCBI WGS metagenome assembly JAEIGA01 (sample SAMN17057246, study PRJNA624740) | gut metagenome | biome: biome; isolation source: fecal sample | host: Bos grunniens | place: China: Xizang | collected 2019 | reverse complement strand
TTCTTCTGTTTCAACAACATAATATTCATATGTTGTTGTTCCATTAACTTCTTCACATTTTCCTATACAAACTCCATCATCTTTTCTAACATAGTTTGTATATTTATCATCTCCACTTTCATAAATTAAAGCATAACATCTTTCATCTTTGAAAGTTGTATTTTCTATTTCTAAAGCATTAGCAATATTCCAAGAACTTTCTTCTGGGTCTACTTTAGGAAATACTTCTGTAATATCATAATTTATAGTATTAGTTAAACCTTCTACTTCATAATAAAATCTTTGAGATACATTAACAACATAAGTTTTTCCTTCATATACAACATTTAATGAATTTCCTTGCTGAATAATAATTGTATCACCATATTCTTTATAAATCATAGTTGGTTCTACATCCATATCACTTGTATCATTATCAACTTCTGTTAATCCTTCATACCTTTTCATAGTAAAACCTGAAATTTCCTCTAGTTCAGCGATATCATCTTTTATGTTATTAACTGTAAATACTTCTTGTAATGCAGTAATTCCAAATAATACTACAAAAATTAAACCTATAATAACAGTTATTTTTATAACACTTTCCATAAAATCGCCTCCTCTCTTCCTTTGAATAAAACATTATTAATACAATTATAAAGCTAATTTTTATCATTGTCAAAAGTCCAAATTTCTTCAAATTTTACTTTTAATTGCAAAAAACGTGTGTTTTTTACTTTAAAAATATATTAATCTTCTTTTTAAATTAAAATGCTTTTTTATAGATTTCTTTAATTTCTTCTACAGTTGGATCTTTAGGATTTCCAGGAGTACATGCATCTACCATAGACATCTCAGCAAGTTTTTGTAAATCCTCTTCTTTTGCACCAATTTCTCTTAATGTTTGTGGAATTCCAACATCTACAGAAAGTTTTCTAACAGCTTCAATAGCTGCACTTCTAGCTTCTTCTATAGTCATTGTAGAAACTTCTACTCCCATAGCTTTTGCTATATCTCTATATTTATCACCTGTAGCATCTGCATTATATTCCATTACAAATGGTAATAATAAAGCATTTGCAACACCATGAGGTGTATCATAAACAGCTCCTAAACTATGAGCCATTGAATGCACGATTCCAAGACCAACATTTGAAAAGCCCATTCCAGCAACATATTGTCCTAAAGCCATTCCTTCTCTACCTTCTTTTTCATTATTTACAGCAGCTCTTAATGATTTTGAAATCATTTGAATTGCTGTTAAGTGCATCATATCTGGAATCTCCCATGCTCCTTTTGTAATATAACCTTCAATAGCATGTGTTAAAGCATCCATACCTGTTGCAGCAGTTAAACCTTTTGGCATTGTAGCCATCATATCACTATCAATAACTGCAATTATTGGTATATCATGTGGATCAACACATACAAATTTACGAACTTTTTCTTCATCTGTAATAACATAATTAATAGTTACTTCAGCAGCTGTTCCAGCTGTTGTGGGTACTGCAATAATTGGAACACATTTATTTTTTGTATCAGCAACACCTTCTAAACTAACTACATCTGAAAACTCTGGATTTGTAATTATAATACCCACAGCTTTAGCAGTATCCATAGAAGAACCACCACCCACTGCAACTATAACATCAGCTTCTGCATTTTTAAAAGCTTCTACTCCATCTTTTACATTTATTACTGTTGGATTAGCTTTTAAATCTGAAAAAATTTCATAAGCAATTCCTTCTTTTTCTAATAAATCTGTAACTTTTGTAGTTACACCAAATTTTAATAAATCTTTATCTGTTACAACTAATACTTTTTTAAATCCTCTAGCTTTAATTTCTGTTGGTATAGAAGCTATAGCTCCTGCACCAAAATAAGATGTTTCATTTAAAATCATTCTGTTCATATATTTTAAACCTCCTTAAATTTTATATCCATATTTTATAAATAAAAAACATTTATGTCAATCACTTATCATATTGTTTAATCAAGTCTATATTTAATAATAAAACCCCTTCACTTTTAGCAAAGGGGTTTTAAATATAATTTTTATAATCTAAGTATAGAACCACAATATTCACAAATGTTTTCTCTACCTTCTATATATGGATTTTCAGCGCCACAATTTTTACATTGAACACTTTCTGTTCTCCTATTAACATTTTTTAAAATTATTTCTTTTTCATCTTTTATATATGCATCTAATTGATTTTGTCTTATCATTTCAGAAACAAATTTTAATACTTTTTCTTCTGAGACATTTAACTTTTCACTTAATTTTTTTATTGATGTTATATTTCTTATCATAACTAAATCATCATATGTCATTAATTCATCAATTTTAATTTTTAAATTTTTTGATTTTTGATAAAACACATAAGCTGGTATTCCAAATATTGCTGAACATCCAAAAATATAACCAAAATTTTCAGAGACATCAACAACATCTTCATCAAATATAAATATACTTACTAAAAATAAAGTTATTATTAAAAATATTATAGCTATATTTTGATATCTTTGCTGTTTTCTTTGTAATCTTGATATTTTTGATTCAGCTTCAATTTTCTTTCTACTTTTTAAAATCAACAAAACTATACCAGCAGGCCAACAAAAAATAAATGCAAGCACAATTATATATGTTGGTATATCAAATGTTTTATTTTGTTCCATATCTTTTCTCCATTTTATTATTTATAAAATTCATCTCCAACAAATTCTACATCCATCTTTTTTAATTTATTTAAGAAACTACTATATCTATCTGCATATTTTAAAGATTCATCACCTGATATAGAATAGTAAGTATCATATATTTGTTCAACATTATCAATAATAATATTACCATCTCTATCATAAGCAGTTAATTTTACATTATTAGCATAATTGTATTCATTAAAATTAATAACTCCACCAATTTTTCCAAAAATATAAATATTTTCATTAACTAAAGATAAATCAACAAAATCCCATTCTTGACTTATTATTGGTTGATAATTACTATCTATAACTGTATATTTGTTATTACTTTTCTTTACTATATATCTATCTTCATCACATATAAAAATTTCATCATATGATGCAGATAATACATTAATTTCATTATCATTATTTATAAAATAAATAGTATCTTTATTATGATCTTTTAATAATATATTTCCTTTTATGAAATCTAATATTTGGCCATTACCTTTTAAAACAACTTTTCTACCATAATTTGTAAACCAACCTTGTTTTTTAACACTTCTATCATAAAAAGGAATATTACCATTACTATAAATATATAAATAATTTTCATCATAATCTAAATCTTCACAATCTAATTTAATTCTATAAGTTAAATCATCTTTTTTAGCAAGTTCATATATATCGCCTGCTCCCATACTTGATTGTGTCACTAAAATATCATATGTTTCATTATAATCATATCTATATGTATATGTTTCTGATTGTTCACTATATGCTGGTATTTTTGTTATACTATTTTTCTTCTCTAAAATTTCATATTGCATTTCACCATCTTGTTTCATAATATTAGTATAAACATTTCTTAATTCTTCTATTTTTGAAGAATAATCATTATCTAAAGATTCACTTCTATAAGACATTACAAGTCTTTCATTTTTTAATATAATTAAAGTTCTTCCATCTAAGCAAACTAATGCGATTTCAAAATTTTTATCATATGAAGATATCTTTACAAATGGACTTGCATAATCATATTTAAAATCAATAACAGTTTCACCTTTAGTATTTATATATCCATATTTTCCATCTTTTTTTACATTAATATATATATCTTCAATTCCAAGCTCAGTAACATATCTAAAATATTCTGTATTATATGCTAATTCGTTTTCATTTTGTTTTTTTATAATATATTCTCCAATATTTTTATATAAAAAACAAATTCCTCCAACAACAATCATAGCTAACATTATAATTGAAATCAAAGAAATAAAACCTATACTATTTATTTCAATCCATTTTTCTTTAAAATTTCCAGCAATTATTATAAAGCCAGCCACTATTGGTAAAATACCAATAATATAATGTTTAACTAATATGTATGATATTGCAAAAAAAGCAACTAAATACCCTGTTTTTCTTGTAGAATTTTGATTATTAACAAAATAATATATGACATTAAAAAATGTAACTATACCTATAATTACATATAAAACAATTCTTAATACAGAAACTATCTGATTTTCTTGAACTGTAAACTCTGTAATATCTTGTGGAACTTTAATTGAAAAAACAATCAATAAAACTCCTAGTAAAATATTAAGAAGAGCCATAAATAAATTTGTAGTTTTTCCTCTCATAAAAACTCCTCTATTTATACAAACCATTATTTTTTATATATAGTTCTACATCCTTATATAACAAAGCTTCTATTGACTTATTTTCTTTTATTAATTCTCTTACACTACTTGAACTAATATCTAGAGATAAATCAATAAATTTAACATTATTATATTTTTCTTGTTCTAAAAGATTATTTCTTTTAAAAACAATATATTGATAGTTTTTTATTAACTCTTGATAATTTTTCCAATTTTGCATTTTCAAAAAATTATCAATTCCCATTATATAAAAATTCTCACTATCTAAATAACTTTTTTCAATTTGTTTAAAAGTATCTATTGCATATGTTTTTTCTGTTTGATTTTCTTGTAAATTAGAAACTTCAAATTTAGAATTATTATTACAATATATTTTTAACATTTCATATCTAAATTTAAAGTCTATTAAATCATTTTTAGAATATTTATTTCCCATTGGTACAAAAATGATTTTATCTAAATTACATTCTTGAATTGCTTTTTCAGCAATTTCCATATGAGCAATAGTTGGTGGGTTAAAACACCCACCAAAAAAACCAATTCTCTTCACTTTAACATCCTAACTTAAAATATATATTCTAATTTAATTTGTTTTCAATTTCTGAATAAATTTCATTGTGTATATCATCTATTGTTCTTAAATTTCCATTCTTTAAACATTTTACTTCAAACCAGTTAAATTTTGTTACAACACTACATGCAGCATTATAGCTTTCAATAAGATGCTCAGGATTTCTCTCATGTATATCTTTTACTTGAGTATGTGAAAATTTATTTTCTCTATCTTTTATCAACTCTAAAGATTTTTCAGGAGGCATATTTAAGAAAAATACTTCTGTTGGTTTTGGAAGTCCATATAAATTATATTCAAAATCACAAAGCCAATCTAAAAACTTATTTCTTTCTTCTTCATTTAATATTTTACCAGCTTGATGTACTATATTAGCTGTTGTATATCTGTCTGCTAATATAATACCTCCGTTTTCATAATATTCCTTGAAATCTTTAGTATATGTTGCATATCTATCTGCAGCATAAAAAGTTGAAGCAATATATGGACTTACCATTTTAGGATCTTGTCCAAATTCACCTGATAAATACATTTTTACTAATGAAGATGATGGACTTTCATAATTAGGAAAAGACATTACTCTATATTCAATATTATTTTCATCTAATCTTTCCATTAATTTTTTTAATTGTGTTTGTTTTCCACTTCCATCTGTTCCATCTATTACAAAAAGTTTTCCCATTTTTTATTCCTTCCTGAATAATAATTATTATATTCTTGAAAATAAAGGTTCTATTCCTTCTAATGATATTCCTACTTTAACTTCATCTATTGGATTCCAAGATGCTTTTTCAATTTGTAAATATTCACGTAATTTACTACAAGATTTTGGCATTATTGGTTCAAATAAATTAGATAAGTTTGCAATCATTACAGCACAAGTATAAATAGTATTATTAAATTCTTCTTCATTTTCTTTTCTTTGTTTCCAAGGCTCTCTAGTATCATAATATTTATTAGTTTCTTCAACTACTTTCATAACTTCTCTTGTAGCTTCTCTAAATTCTAGATTTTCAATTAAATTTCCAACTGTTTTATATGCATTTTTTAATACATCTAACATAGCCTCATCCATCTTTCCTGATGGTAATACTTCTAAACCTTTAAATTTCAATGTTCTATTTACTAAATTACCAAATTTATTTAATATTTCACTATTATGAATTGTTTCAAATTCAGTAATAGAAAAATTAGTATCTCTTTTTTCTGGTCCATTTCCAATTAAATGATATCTCAAAGAATCTGAATTATATTTTTCTAAAGCTTCAATGGCTGTCATACCAATACCTTTTGATTTAGAAAATTTTTGGTCATTATAATTTAAATATTCTGTTGAAACTATTGTATCAACTAAATGATAATTTTCTTTTTGTCCAGCAAGTAATGCATTAAAAATTATACTATGGAAAACAATATTGTCTTTTCCATGACACATATAAATTTTATTATCATTTCCTTCTTTCCAGTATTTATCAAAATCATCATTATTTTTTTCACATAAATACATAGTATCTGTTATATAACCTAAAACAGCTTCAATCCATACATACATTTTTTTATCTTCATAACCTTCAACTGGAACATCTACACCCCAGCTTAAATCTCTAGTTACTGCTCTATCTTTTAAGCCTTGTTTTAAGTATTTATTTGTCTCGTTTCTAGCATTAATTCTCCATGCTGAACTAACCTTTTTAGTATGAGACTCTATCAAATCTTGGAAATCAGAAAGTCTTAAATATAAATTCTTATTTTCTCTTTCTGAAATTTTATTTCCACACTCTAAACAAATTCCTCCATTTAAAAGTTCCTCCATTGTTGGAACATGAAGACATTTATCACATTGATCTCCTTTAGTTATTTCACCACATTCTGGACAATCAATTTGAATTTCTCTATCTACTAAAAATTTGTTACAATGTTCACAATATGCTTGTTTTTCATATTTTTCATAAATATATCCATTATCATAAAGTTTTTTAAATAATTCTTTTACTTTTTCTTTATGATATTCTGTCATAGTTTTAGAAAATAAATCATATGAAAAATCAAAACCATTAAATATTTTTCTAAATTCATTGTCATAAAATTCAACAATTTCTTCTGGTTTCTTTTTTTCTTTTTTTGCTCTTTCTGTTATTGGAGTTCCATGGCAGTCTGTTCCTGAAACATAATATACATTATCTCCATTTAATCTATGATATCTAGCTAAAACATCTCCAGAAATAAGACCTGCAATATGTCCTAAATGTAAAGAACTATTAGCATAAGGCCATGCTCCACCTATTATAATATTTTTATTCATGTTAAAATCAACTCCCTATAGTTTTTCCCAAAACCAACTCAAACTATCATCATAGCTCTTTTTATTGTGTTTTTTTGCAGACAAATCATCAACCCATAAATAAGAAATAAATGTTAAGAATAAAAATACTAAATCCATTCCTATACAATGATATACTTCTTTAATTCTTTCAGCTTGATATGTTGGATTTAAACTATCTAACATCAAACTATGATTGATTAAGAAAAATACAACTGCAGCTAAAACTAAAAACATAATTCCTGCATTTTTTGTTTCTTTAGCAACAAATACAACTCCTGCTATAATTAAAGTATAAATTAAAATCATTATTGGTTCTGAAGTATTTAATAAAAGTACCATTTTTCAATTTCCTCCTTTGTATTTATATAAATTTTAATATTACCATCTTGGATCTCTTCCAAAAAGTCTAGCTAATCTAGGATCTTCATCATCATCTCTAGATGCCTCTTCTCTTACGTCTTCTTCTCTAATTCTTATATGTCCTGGAAGACCAACCTCTCCGATTGTTTGAGCGATTGTAGCAAGTAAAGTAGTTGCTGTAACTTCTCTTTGATTTCTTAAAGCATCATATTTTTTATCTATAGCAATTCTTTCAGCCATTGCTTTACTTACGTTTTTCCATTTTTCTTGTGCTAATTTAGGATCTTTATTAGCATCTATACTTTGATATTCTGTTATTGCCTCACTTAATCTCTTATCAGCTTCAGCAACTTCAGCTAAAAATCTTTCTCTTTCTTCTTTCGACATATCAATTTTTTTACCATTATTTAAAAATTTAGTTTCTTTAACAGCTCCATTTTTATCAATATAAGTAATATATGATCTACCTTCATCTTTTCTAATTGGCATTTTTGTACCACGAGGCCATTTTGGAACTAAATCTTCTAATTCATGATCATGTCTTCTATCATCAGATAATATTCTTCCATTTGTTTTATCTACAAGAACCATTTCTTCTTTGAATCCATAAGTAATTCTTGCAATAGCAACTCTACCTTTGAATTCTTTTAAATCTTTTCCTGTTCTTTCTTTTATAATATCTTCTCTATATAATTCTCTTAAACGAATTTGATGAACTTTACATCCTTTTTGGGCAGCAATTGCTTGTATAATATCAAATTCAAATCCTGCTCTTTCAGCATCTTCTATTGCTTCTTTATCTTTTTCCTCGTCTGTTAATTCCTCTTCTTCTGCAAGCTCTTCCTCTTCTTTTTCATCTTGAGCTAAATCTTTTTCACGAGCTTCTTTAAGAATTGCTTCTGGATCTAATCCTTTTTCTCTAATAAGAGCCATTGCCTTTTCTCTTATTAAAATAATATCTAATTCATCCTCTTCTATCATTCTTGCTATATCATCTACATTTCCAGCACCATTTAATAATCTTTGAGCTTCTTCCTCTGTTAATGCTCCGGCATCAACAAAAGTTTGAATATCAGTTAGATTTTTTAATGTATCTGTTGGAATTACATTTCCATTTGGTAAAATGATATGTAATGCATTCATATTAGAATCCATTGATACATAACATTCTTCTTCTTTACCAGCTATAACAACAGTTATAGGTATAGTGTAAAAAGACATATCTTTTGAATTTGGTTGTTTTCTTGCGCCTTTAAATAAATGCTGATGTTCTAACTTATATTCAGCAAAATTACAAATTCTATCAAAATTTTCTGGATTATATGCATTTTCATCAAAAATTTCTGGATTATTAAGCATTGCTGCAGTAATAACATATAATTTTTCAAATTCGTCAATTTTTACATCTTCGTTTGAAAGAAAAACTAATTCGTTTTCAAAACTTCTTTGAACGTCTCCTTCGCTCATAATTTTCTCCTTTTTTCTTACAATTTATATACTTAATAATTATATATTTTAATATAAAAAAATTCAAGCATAATTTAATTTATATAATAATCTTTTTTGTTATTTTTTTAGAAAAATTGTACCTACCAAATCACTATTAATTTTATTTAATTTTATTAAAGAATTTTCAAATTCTTGTACTTTTGTTTTTCTTTCTTCTACAATACTTATATTAGTATCAACAAATTTTGACATTGCAAAAGAATTTACAGATTTACAAATATTATTTGCATTAATTAAAATAATATCTTTTTCTTTTTTCAAATTATCTAAAATTTTAAGCATTTCTTCTTTTTCTAACAAAGATACTAAATCTTCATTACATTCTTGTTTAATATAATTTAATTTATTATCTTTAAATTCTACATTAAATTTTTCTAAATTATCATTTGTTATATCTAAATATGAAACTTTTTTATCATATTTAACATATAATTCTAACAAAGTATCAATAATTTCTCTTTTTCTTTTATCTGAAAAACCTGTTACCATTATAACTTTATTTTCATTTAAAACTAATTTTACTTTTCTTAACTCATCTTTTAAATCACTTTGTTTAAGTTTTATTGTTGCTAAATTATCAACTTTAAAATTAGTTTTTATTTGATTTTCATTTTTAATTGTATTATCAATAAATTCTAAACCTACAACTACAACAAAACCTATAATCATTCCAGCTAAAGTTATAATTATTACTTTTTTTGTATTATCATTGCTTTCAACTGTTGTTCCTTTTTCATCAACTTTTTCTTCTATTTCATGCAAATAAGGTTCTTCTATTATATAAACATCATTTAATAAATATATTCTATTTATCTCTGATTGCAAAACAACTAATAATTCATTTAAAATATCAACAGCATTATCTTTAATTTTTTCATTTGTTATACTTATTTCAATAATATCAGAATAATCTAATCTTTTTATTTCTATACTTTCAATTAATTCTTGAGTTGTAATATCTAAATCAAATTTTTTTATAATATTATTCATCTTTGTTCTAGTTTTTAATATATTAAAATAAGTATCAACTGTAGTATTATCTATTTTATATTCTTCTGTTTGAGTAATTGTAAAAATAGTACTTGCGTACTTAACAGGTGTTTTTTTAGTTCCTAAAACAATCGCTACTTCTTCTCCCTTAGATGAATATAATATTCCCAAAATTAAAAAAATAATTGTTAATATTATAATAATTAATTTTCTTTTCCAAATTCCTTTAAATATTTCTTTTATGCTTAATTCTTCCATAATTATCCCCCTTATACACATGATAAATTATAGCATACGTTTACTTTCATATCAATATTTTTCTGTCTTAAAAACAACAAAAAACCAGATTATAAAATCTGGTTTTATATATTAATAAAATATTAAACATTATATTCTGTTACTTTTCTATATGCATATACAGCAGAAATTCCTAATGCAACAATTACAAATACAATTGAATAATTTGAACCAGTGTATGGTAAATCATCTTTTGAAGTTGTTGCTGAATTATTTGTTGAGCTAGCTCCTAATCTATTAGCTGAATTATTTGTTGATCCACCAATTGTAATTGGATTAGCTGAATTGTTTGTTGTTGTATTATCTTTAGTTTCATTTTCAACTTTATTTTCAACTTCGTTTTCAACTGTATTGTTTCCAGAAGTTGTTGTTATTGTAGTAATTGTTGTTGGTTGTGAATCAGCATATACAGCAATTGTTCCTAAAAGGAAAATAACACATGCTATTAATGCTAAACTTGTAAGTATTTTTGATTTTCTCATATTCTATATCCTCCAAACTCTCTATAAAATATTATTAATATTTTACTTATATTTATACATCTGTATTTATTATAATCGATAAAATTTTTTAATGCAATAGATTTTTTCATTTTTTACACAATTGTAACAATGAAAATTAAACATTAAATCTAAATAATACAATATCGCCATCTTGCATTATATACTCTTTACCTTCAGATCTTACTAAACCTTTTTCTTTTGCAGTAACCATTGACCCTTCAGATTTCATTAAATCATCATAAGAAACAACTTCTGCTCTTATAAATCCTCTTTCTATATCTGAATGTATTTTTCCAGCAGCAGCCGGTGCTTTTGTTCCAATTTTTATTGTCCAAGCTCTTACTTCTGGTTCGCCTGCTGTTAAGAAAGACATTAAACCTAATAATTTATAACTTGCTTTTATTAATTTATCTAAACCAGATTCAGCAAGTCCTAATGCTTCTAGCATTTCTAATTTTTCATCTTTTTCTAATGAACTTAATTCTTCTTCAATTTTTACACAAAGTGGAATTACCTCTGCATTTTCACCTTTTGCAAACTCTTTTAATCTTTGAACATTTGAATTTATATCAGGATTTTCAATTTCATTTTCTGAAATATTTGCAACATATAAGATCGGCTTCATTGTTAAAAGAAAACTATCTCTAATTATTTCTTTTTCTTCATCATTTAAATTTAATCTTCTAGCAGGATTTCCTTGTTCTAATTCAACTTTTATTCTTTCTAAAAGATCTACTTCAACTTGGAATTTTTTATCTGCTTTTAAACTTTTTCTTGCTCTATCTAATCTTTTTTCTACTGTTTCAATATCAGCTAAACAAAGTTCAAAATTAATAGTTTCTATATCACGTAAACTATCAACACTTCCATCAACGTGTGTTATATTTTCATTTTCAAAACATCTTACTACTTGAGCGATACTATCAACTTCTCTTATATGAGATAAAAATTTATTTCCTAAACCTTCTCCTTGTGAAGCTCCTTTTACCAAACCAGCAATATCAACAAATTCAATTGTTGCATAAGTTACTTTTTGAGGATTATAAATTTTAGCTAATGCTTCTATTCTTTCATCTGGTACTGTTACCATTCCAACATTTGGTTCTATTGTACAAAATGGATAATTTGCACATTCAGCACCTGCATTTGTTATACTATTAAATAATGTACTTTTTCCAACATTTGGAAGTCCTACTATTCCTATTTTCATTATCTTATCTTTCCCTCTCAATTTTATTTTATAACATTGTTAATTATACCATTTTTTATGATTTTGTCAACGAAATCAACACCCTTAAATAATATTTATAAATAAAAATTCCTTAAGAAATTCTTAAGGAATTTTGGAGCTTCCTGTCAGATTCAAACTGACGACCTATTGATTACTAGTCAATTGCTCTATCAACTGAGCTAAGGAAGCACGTAAATTATTTTACTATATCGTATATAAATTTGCAAGATTTTTTTATAAATATTTTTAAAATAAAAAAGAGTAGAATTTCTTCTACTCTTTAATTTTATTTAGCATATTCAATTGCTCTAGTTTCACGTATTACATTAACTTTTATTTGACCAGGATATTCCATTTCGCTTTCAACACGTTTTGCAACATCTCTTGCCATAACAATCATTTCTGCTTCAGAAACTTTTTCTGGTTTTACCATAAGTCTTACTTCACGACCAGCTTGAATAGCAAATGATTTTTCAACACCTTCAAATGAATTTGCTATTTCTTCAAGTTTCTCTAATCTCTTAATATAAGCTTCTAATGTTTCTCTTCTAGCACCAGGTCTTGAAGCTGAAATAGCATCAGCTGCTTGTACAAGCATTGCTTCTAATGATAATGGTTCAACATCACCATGATGAGCTTCAACAGCATTTATTACTGTATCATTCTCTTTGTATTTCTTCAATACTTCAACACCAATTTCAATATGAGTTCCTTCCATATCATGATCTAAGGCTTTTCCTATATCATGTAATAAACCAGCTCTTTTAGCGATTTTTGGATTTACTCCTAATTCATCAGCCATAAGTCTAGCTAAATTTGAAACTTCAATTGAGTGGTTAAGAACATTTTGTCCATAACTTGTTCTATATTTTAGCTTACCAATTAATTTGATTAAATCTGGATGTAAATTATTCACACCTGTTTCTAAAACTGCTCTTTCACCTTCTAAACGAATAGTTTCTTCAACTTCTTCTTTAGCCTTTTCAACTACCTCTTCGATTTTTGCTGGATGTATTCTTCCATCATCAATCAATTTTTCTAAGGCAATTCTAGCAACTTCTCTTCTCAATGGATCGAATCCAGAAATAATAACAGCTTCAGGAGTATCATCAATAATTAAATCGATTCCTGTTAAAACTTCTAAAGTTTTAATGTTTCTTCCTTCTCTACCAATTATTCTTCCTTTCATCTCATCGTTAGGTAATGCAACAACAGATACTGTTGTTTCTTGAGTATGATCTGCAGCACATTTTTGTATTGCTAGTCCAATAACTTCCTTAGCATTTTTTTGAGCTTCATTCTTAAAGTTTTGTTCAATTTCACGAATTTTATTAGCTTTTTCTTGTACTAAATCTTTTTCTAAATCATTTAGTAATTGTTTTTTAGCTTGTTCTTGTGTAAGACCAGATATTCTTTGTAATTCATCCATTTGTCTTACATATAACTCTTCAAGCTCTTGTTTTTTAGCTTCGTTTTCAGTAAATTTTCTTTCTAATTCTTTTTCTTTACTTTCAAAAACCATTGTACGTTTTTCCAAATTTTCTTCTTTTTGGATTAATCTTTTTTCTTGTGATTGAATGTCGCCTCTTCTTTCTTTAATCTCTTTGTCTAAATCATTTCTAATTTGTAATACTTCTTCTTTTGCTCTAATAATTTCTTCTTTTTTCAAATTTTCTGCTTCAACTTTTGATTTTTCAAGAATTTTTTCTGCTTCTTTTTCTGCACTTTGAATTTTAGATTCTGCGATTTTTTTTCTAAGTCTTATTCCAACTGGAACAAAAATCACAGCTGAGATTAGAACAGTGGCAACAACTATTAATACATATTGCATAATAATTTACCTCTTTCTATTAATTTTTCAATGTACAAATAAATTATTCATATCTTGTTTATAATATTTATTAATTTATATTGTATTTTTATTCACGATATTATTTTATATGTATTATCCTCACTTGTCAAGTTTTTTTAGGTTACAATTCAAATTATTTAAGATAAAACTGCACCTTACAGAAACACACATCAGAGACGTAAAAGATGTACGAACAAATTTAATTTTAAAAATACACATCACTACAATATAAAAAATGCTAATAGTAAACTATTAGCATTTGATGTATAAATTTATTATTACGCTCTTGGATGAGCTTTTTTATATATGTCTTTTAAATTTTCATTTTGAAATTGCATATATACTTGTGTTGAAGATATGTCTGAATGTCCAAGCATTGATTGAATAGCTTTTAAATCTGCACCATTTTGTAATAAATGTGTAGCAAAAGAATGTCTAAGCACATGTGGTGTTATTTCTTTTGTTATATTAGCTTGTTCTTTATAATATTTAACTATTTTCCAGAACCCTTGTCTTGTTAATCTTTTTCCATTAATATTAACAAATAAAGCTTTAACACTTTCATCTTTAATTAAATATGGTCTTGAAGATTTTATATATTCACTTAATGCTTTTGAACACATATTTCCAATTGGAATAGTTCTTTTTTTATGCCCTGCTTTACATATAACATAATTTTCTTTAAAATTAACATCTGTTATATCTAAAGATATTATTTCAGTAACTCTCATTCCAGTTGCATATGCAAACTCAAGCATAGATTTATCTCTAATACCTTTTAAATCAATATTTTTTGGTTGGTCAAGCAATAATTCAACTTCTTTAGAAGTTAAAATATTTGGAACCTTCTTTTCTACTTTTGGTGATTGTACTCCATTTGTTGGATCTTTCTTCATTTTTTTTGTTCTAATTAAAAATTGATAAAATGCTCTAATTGAAGCAAGATTTCTTGAAATAGTTGAAGTTTTTCTTCCTTCTTCTCTTAAGTAATCAAAATACTCATTAATCATGCTGCTATTAACTTTTAAATAATTTATATTTTTATCAGTTAAATACTCTTGATATTGTAAGATATCTCTTTTGTATGATTGTAAAGTATTACTAACTAACTTTTTATCATTTTCTAAAAAATCTAAAAAAAGTTGAATTTGTTTTTCCATTCGCGCTCACCTTTTCTCCTTTTAAATTGTTTTAATAATTAACCCAAATAATATTTATTTACATAAGCCACCTATGTTATATCAAATATATTTGGAATTGTAAATAGTTTTCATAATTTTTTTACAAAATTTCAAAAATAATTGTCGAAAAATATGCTTCTACACCACTTGCAATAATACAAAACACTAGACATATCAATAAAATCACAGTATGCCTTAGTAAAACCGTTTTTAAATTATAATTTTTTTTCATAATTTCTTTATACAACCTAATTCCACTCATTGCTAATAAAAAGACAATTGGCAAAAAAACAATATTATGTAAAATTAACGTTAAAAATAAATATCTTATACTTTCACCTATGTTATATGATATAAAAATTGCAGCACTAGTATAGCCTAAAACAAAACCTTTATAAATAATAGCTATATAAACCATAAAACCTGCTATAATAGTACATCCTAATAAATATAGAATTAATACAAATTTAACATTATCAATAATACTTTTCTTAAATACTGTTAATTTATCAATACCATCTATATTTGAATTATTTACTGATTCCACTATATAAGATCTTATCTCGCTTTTATTTTGCTTAGGCGTATTTATAAGAAATATACTTCCAATTATAAATCCTAATAAGAAAATCAAACAAATTAAAATATATGTTACTTTATATCTTTTCATATATTCGTATAAAAAATTCATATTATCTCCATTCATAAAACTTTATTATTTTCTCTACATAATGTATATTCTATTAATATAAAAAAAGAACTTATGAAAATATTTTAACAAGTTCTTTTTAATATAAATATTAATCTAATTTTACTTGGCCGTAGTTTCCTCCACCGCCTTCTACTATATTCATTTTACCATCTCTAGCTGCAATAATATTTTGAGCAATTTTATCACCAACAGCACTTTCAATATCATCATCTGATAATTTATGTAATATTGTCATTTCAGTTCCAAATTGTTCTAATAATTTCTCTATTGTTTTCTTTCCTATACCAGGAATAAAAGTAAGAGGAATTTGATAAATATATTCTGGTCTATGAACAGGACTCTTTGTAGTATCCTTATCTTTTATAACTTCTATTCTATCAAACACTCCCATTGTTATATTTCTACTATCGCACGTATCACATCTTGTTACTGGAGCATTTCCCGGAATTTGTTTATCACAAATTTCACAATATGTTCTATGATATTTTCCAAGTTTTGGATCTAATCCATAATTTTTTATAATTTTTCTTCCGCCTTCTCTTTTTAAAGCCATTAAAAATTCTTCAAAATTTATATCTTCTAATTGCATTTTATTATATTCTCTAGCAATTTTAGGTAAAGAATGTGCATCTGAATTTGTTAAAAAGGATTTATCTGCAAGTTCTGAAATCTCATCTGCTAAAAATGTATCTGAACTTAAACCTAACTCAATCGCATAAATTTCATCATATTTTTCTTTAAAAATTCTTTTTAAACTTGATGTACAATTTCCATAAAAACTTTTATGTGGTGTAAACGCATGAGCAGGAACTAAAATACCATTATATTTTTTTACAATATCAAATAGTTCATATGCAGAAATATCTGCTCTTTGTGAACTTAAAGTTATATTTTTTATATGTCTAGACATCTCGTTTGAAAAAGCTTTTATATCTGACAAATGTGGAAAATAACATAAATTATGTGCACTTCCTGTCTTTCCTTCATCATTAATTTCTGAAGTTTCTATCTCACTTCCTAAAATAAGACAAACTTTATCTTGGTAAATTATTCCACCTTTTTCTAATTCATATGCTTCACCTGACATTAAAAAATTTTCTATATCTTCAATTACATATGGTGAACCGCAATCAATTATTCCTGCTAAGGTAATACCTTTTTTGTTAACACACTCTTTTGCAATATTAGCAAAATTCAAACTTTTAGCTGCTGTTATTTTTATTGGTTTTCCTTTTTCACTTCTTCCTATATGAATATGTAAATCTGCAAATACTTCGTACATAATATCCTCCATTTATTTATATTTTATTGCTCCATCATTTGAAGAATCTGAGTTTAAATCTATTGGATTATTTTCAGATTTTATTGGTTCATTATTTTTACTTGTATAAAATTGACCATTGTCATACATAGATTCATTATATGTATCTATAATATCATTTTGAATTCTTTTCTTCTTTTTAGTATTTAAAGATATTATAAACAATACTAAACTACAAAAAATAATTAAACAAATACCACCTGCTTTTACACCATTAAATACATTTTCAAAACTTCCTAAATTAGCATAAACAATTTCTGTCACATTATCTGAATTATATAAGATATCAACTTGTTTTCCTACTTCAAATTCTGATGAATATGCATTTAGCTCTGATTGATAAATATTTCCTTCAACTTCATATTCTACAAACACTTGATGACTTGTTGAATATGAAGTTCCATTATAATTATCATAAGTTCTATCTATAGAAATAATGTTAGCAACTGTTTCCATATTATATTCTGAAAATACTGGTTCCATAAATTCAAATGCTGAAAATCCTATAATCGTTAAAATAATTCCAGCAAACAAACCCATAATACAAAACATAGTTATTATAATTTTAAAAATTAATTCACTCATTTATTTAATACCTCTTTTTTAGCTTCTTATTATTTTATATCACAAAACACAAAAAAAGAATAGTAAAAACTATTCTTTTTATAAATTATTTAATCATTTTTATCTAACTTATGTCCACAATAATTGCAAAAAGCCCAATATTCTTCATTTTCTCTACCACAATTTGGACATTTTCTTTTTTCAAAATTTAAATCATTAGTTTTTGTTGTAGTAAAAGATGGTGCATCATCTTTTGCCTTATTATTATCTCTAATATCAAAACTTCCATTTGTTAAATTAGGATTAACTGTACTAAAACCTTCATTATTTCTATTATTTGGTGATGGTCTTTCAATTTCTAAGCTTTTTTTCAATTCTCTTTCCGCTCTTTTTTGTGCTAATTCTTGTTGTTGCAATATAACTTGAGATTTATCATAAAAACTTTTTTCTCTAATTTTATTAAATATACCATATACAATTATAAGACCTACTAAAACACAACCTATTAAAAATGTATTTTTCCAAATCTTTTCTTTTTCTTGTTTTCTTCCAACAAGATCTTCTACTGTAAAAGAATCAATAATATCATTTAATTCTTTTGAATCAAAATATTCATACTCATTTGATTGAATAAGTAAAAGAATTAATTCATCTTCGTTAGCGGCAATATAAAACTTTTCATATATTGCATTAAAATTGTCCATTTTAATTTCTAATACAAATTCAAAACATCTATATTCATTTAATGTAAATCTAGATATATCTTTTTCTACAATTTTAACATTAGCATAATAGCTTATTTCTTGATAAAACATTAAAATTATTTCATCTAATTTTTCTGATGTATAAATATCTTCTTCATCATCAAAATCGCCTTCTTCTGTATCTATCGCAATAGAATGACCTTTATCATCTTTATAATAATCATCACTAACTTTGGTATAACTAGATGGAATATCTATATCATAATCAACATCTGCAAAGCATTCCACTGTTAAGCTTAGAATTCCTATAAAAATAATTAAAATAATACTAATTAATCTCTTACTTTTTTTCATATGTATAGTCCCCTTATATAACTTTAAAAAAATTATATCATAAATAAATTTTTTTGCATATAATATTTTAATTTTTTGTTTAATTCAATAATAGAAATAAAAAAATAGATAATGGATAAATCCATTATCTATTTTTTGGCTCCTCTTGTTGGACTCGCAAGCCGCGTCGGGAAAATGATTCTCAGAATCATTTTCTTTTCCTCCTTTTCGAGTCCTACAATTATTAAATGCAAAAGAAAAAGAAGTTCATTTTATGAACT
>JAEIGA010005650.1_pt1 | contig 19069 bp, 15 predicted proteins | sample 9270691 | NCBI WGS metagenome assembly JAEIGA01 (sample SAMN17057246, study PRJNA624740) | gut metagenome | biome: biome; isolation source: fecal sample | host: Bos grunniens | place: China: Xizang | collected 2019 | reverse complement strand
TCTACCTCAAGAAGCTCAACCTGAGGTGTTTCGTAATGTTTGTTTTCTGTAGTTTTCATTGTATCTGTTTTTGTATATTTCAATTAAATCGTCTTCTAAAGCACGAAATATCAGTAAGGGCGCAAAGGTAAGGATTTTAGATGTTTGTAAAATAGATATTTGCAAATCTTGGCAAATCTGTTGATCTTTCCAGTACATTTTATTCTTGATATGGAGATTTAAGGGTCGGTTAATTTCTCTTATAAAGAGATATACCTCTCCCGGCACAGCATCTCAAACCGGGTAATCATACGACGCTCACACACAGGATCCCACTCTTTGTTGCAAATTCTTCGGTTTATTTTTATAAAATCTCTTATCTTTGCAACGTAAAAATTTGTATTATGGGAATAGTAGCAATAGTAGGCCGCCCGAATGTGGGCAAATCAACACTGTTCAACAGGTTGGTAGGTATGAGACAGGCAATTGTAGATGAGACTGCAGGTGTTACACGAGACAGGCATTACGGAAAGGCAGAGTGGTGCGGAAGGGAGTTCTCTGTGGTTGACACAGGTGGTTACACAAGCAATTCCGATGATGTCTTTGAGGGGGAGATCAGGGATCAGGTTGCTTTGGCAATTGAAGAGGCCGATGTCATTCTCTTCCTGTGCGAGGTTGAGACAGGTGTTACCGATTACGATGCCGAGATTGCGGGCTTCCTCAGAAAATGCAAGAAACCTGTTATTCTTGCAGTAAATAAGGTTGACACTGGAGACAAGATGTACGGTTCCTATGAATTCAACTCTTTGGGACTTGGTGAGCCATTCTGTATTGCTGCTGTAAATGGAGGTGGCACAGGTGACCTTCTTGACAAGATTTGTGAGCTGCTGCCAGAAGATGAACCTGCACAAGAGGAGGAAAAAGAGCTTCCGCACATTACTATTGTGGGCAAACCGAATGTCGGCAAGAGCTCAATGACAAATGCCCTTTTGGGAGAGAAGAGAAATATTGTCACTCCAGTAGCCGGAACAACAAGAGACTCCATCTCGACATATTACAACAAGTTCGGATATGAGTTCATGCTTGTTGACACTGCCGGCATGAGAAAGAAGAACAAGGTTACCGAAGACCTTGAGTTCTATTCAGTAATGCGTGCGGTAAGGTCTATTGAGAATTCAGATGTATGTATTCTGATGCTTGATGCCCAGAATGGTGTTGAGGCTCAGGATATGGCAATATTCAACCTTATAATAAGGAACAAGAAGGGTTGCGTGATAGTGGTTAACAAATGGGATACCATTGAAAAGGACAACAACACCATGAAGCAGTACAAAGAGGCCATTCTTAAACGTATTGCGCCATTCAATGATGTTCCGATCATATTCACATCAGTCATCAACAAGCAGAGAATTTTTGATGTACTCAAAGCAGCAACCGAGGTTTATGAGAACTACTCTCGTAAAATTCCTACTTCACAGCTGAATGAGGTTATGCTTGAGGAGATAGAGAACTATCCGCCACCTGCAATCAAGGGCAAATACATCAAAATCAAGTATATCACACAATTGCCGAGCAAGAGTCCGTCATTTGCATTCTTCTGCAACTTGCCGCAATATGTAAGGGATCCGTACAAGAGGTATCTTGAGAACAGATTGAGGGAGCATTTCAACTTCTGCGGCTGTCCTTTGCAGATCTTCTTGAGACAGAAATAATTTGACACCCTCTCCTGATCCGGGACCTGACATCCAGACAGGAGTTGCAATATGAATGAAAGGCTGACTTAAAAGGCCTCTCATCAAAGGAATAACCCCTATTAGAGCGCCTCTAATAGGGGTTTGCTATTCATAGTGAGCCTTCCTTACTTTAAGGAATTGCATTTCAAAACAGAATTACGCCTCATGCCCATAATGGACAGGCAGTTTGAAGTAGAAATTTGCGCCGCCAAGTTCTGAGCGGGAGTAGCCGATTGTTCCACCGCTCTGCTCTATCACATTCCGGCAAATTGCAAGTCCCAAACCGGTTCCGCTGCTCTTAGTCGTGAAGTTTGGAGTAAAGAGTTTTGCCACGTCCTCATCCTTCACACCTGGGCCATTGTCTTCGATGGAGACTACATAGTTGCCATTTTCCATCAGCAACGAGATTCTTATATAGCCGCGGCCTACCGCTTCGATTGCCTGCACCGCATTGGAGATAAGATTGACAAGTACCCTTATAATCTGCCCCTTGCGCGCATATACATAAGCCTCTTCAAAAGAGCTGTTGAAGAGTATCTTGATGTTATCCCTGGTATCAAACAGAATCTTCTGCTCCGATATTATATTGAAGAGATTGATTACCGCACTCTCCTCATAGTAGAACTTGGCAAAGCTTGAGAACTCTGAAGCCGTATCTGAAAGAATATCAATCTGCTCAAGAATTGACCCGGCAGTCTCTTCAAACTTGTCCTCCCAACCTGGTACATTACGCTGTTTCAAACGTACCAGATGCTGCAGGCTCAAGCGCATTGGTGTAAGAGGATTCTTTATCTCGTGCGCTATCTGTCTTGCCATCTCGCTCCAGGCATGTTCACGCTCAGTCTGCGCCAACCGTTTTGTACTCTCCTCAAGATCATCCACCATCTGGTTGTAGGCCTTGACAAGTACTCCCAGCTCATCATTGTGGGTATAATTGATATGTTCGGCCTGTCGGGATACATCTACAGTGTGCATCTTGCGGCTGATCTCTGCCAATGGTCGTGAAAGGGAATTTGAAACCCATATTCCACAAAGGATAGCTCCAATGAGGAGGAGAATGTATATATTAATTATGGCCGCCACAATTGATGAAATATCTCCGCTGAAATCTGTTGTGCGCACAAAATATGGGATATTGACTATAGCCACGAGTTTGCCGTCTATATTTATAATTGGAGCATAGAGTGAAAAGTATGAGAGCTCTGCAATCTGCTCCTTGTTCACAACCTGTCTCTTGCTCTCAATTACAATCTGACGGTAAGCCTCATGGTTCATCCTTGAAGACATCAGATAACGCTCAAAGAGTTCTGGCTGGGTACTTCTCACAAGTCTGCCGAGCGGATCATATATATTGATGTCTACCTGTATATTGTTTGCCATTCTGTCAATTGTCTGGAAAAGGTCTGAAGAGTTCAGCTCATTATACTGGCCTACATATTTGCAGAAATCAGAAAGAGTCGACTGTACTGTCTGAAGCTTCTCTTCCATCTGCATGCGGTTTGTTTTGTTGTAGTAGCTCACACCGAACCACACACTGCCCAAACCCATAAGCAGCAATGATACGGCCAGTGCCAATGCGACAAGATAGGTAATTTTACGTCTGAAAGAGTATTTTGGAAGTCTTGCCCTCATAGATCGTTTTGAGACATGCCTCAACCTCGCGACTATGAAAAAGAGCGACCCGAAGAAGAGCATCATGTATGAAAATGAGATGAAGTAGACAAAAAGTGCCCTTTTGGGACGGCTGATTATTATCACATTGTCGGGAGAGAACTTGTTGATGAAAAGAGAATATTTGCCTGATTGTGATGTTGAGAATCCATCAGTAAACTCCTCAGATTTTATGGCAATGGGATAGTTATAGTTTCCCCGGTACATTATGAGCTCATTATCGGTATACTTGGCATACGAATAGAAGCTCGGCATGTTTATATTGTCTGACTGCTTGTAATCGAACAGCAGTGCCGGATAACCTATAACATCCTTCATAAACCTGGAATTTAGCTCCAGATAGAGCATAACGGCACCCTCCCTTGTATAGTATGTAAATACTCCAAGGTAACTTACGCGGCCATTATAGTTATTGAGGAAGAAGAAATTGTACTTGTCAGAAATTGGAGAACCGGCACTTATCACCTCATTCTTGAAATAGGAGTTGCAATCAACAAGCCTCTTGCCGTCATTATGCATGAGCGTCTCATTCGGACGGCATATTGTAAGCTGTATCTCATATTTCTGGCTTATATTCTGCAAATAGTTCTCGCTCAAACGGTTCTTGAGAAGGCCCCTGGTATCTGCGCCCTGAATATGTGCCTGGAGAATTGTCCTTATTATAGGATCGGAGAGCAATTTGTTCTCAATCTCCTTCAACTGCAGCTCCAACCCGAGATCTCTCTCTACGGAGAGCTTGTTTGTCCACATCCTGCATCTTTCAACCTCCTTCCTGTAGCCCTGGTACGATACGACATAGAGCATATATGCTGCAACAATGAAGATATATACCAGCATATTCTTTGGCTTGAGAAGAGACTCCTTAGCATAAAATGAGGTAAACATAAGCATTGTCTGCAACAGGAAGAGGAGCGACAAAAAGAGAAGTCCGTAGGATATGTAACACAGGAATGAGTATATGCTCAATCTCTCCACATGGTACAGCTCAAGAACAATGTTGGAGTTGTTTATGAGTGAGAGGAGTGTCCAGTGTATATAGGCAATTGTCAGGCCTGCCAGTATACATAGCAGCACAGTCACCAGTACCTTACGCAGTGTTGTATGGCCGAAGAAGCGCACCAGTCTCCTTCTGATTATATATATTGCCAATATAAAGAGCGTCACATAGAGGTTGTTCAGCAACAGATTGCCCAATGATGTGAACAGGCCGGTATCGGCATAAAGGTTGGGAGAGAACAATGGAGCCTCCATCCTCAACATCTCGCCATAAATGAATGTTATGCACCTCAGGACTGTAATGCCCAGTATAAATATGAAGAATGAGGCAAAATTTTTCCTGTCATGGAAATAGAAATACAATGTAATGAATGCCAACAGAAACGAAAGCCATTTGAGCAGTGCATTATTACCCCTGACAGCTGAATGGACATCATCCACAACCGAGAAAAGCACCCCACCATCCTTGCCTTTGACCATCCATCCGTCATCTATATTGAATTGGGTAAGAGAGAGCTTGGCATCTATATTGAATTCGGGATTGAGTTTGCTTACAAGAACCGCATTGTCTGACAGATACTCCGTCTTGACAAGCAGTCCCGCTATTATCTTTACCCTATCCCTTTTATAAACCTTGATTATATACCATGCAGAACCGAGATTTACATATTGTTCCCTCTCTGTAAGATATGCCAGCGGAGTATTATAGAGGCTCCGGCTGTTCAGATAGTGCAGTCTGTACCATAGTGGCAATACATCTACGTCGTCATTATGGATAGGAAACTGGTTAACCCATGTCTGGAGAGTATCAGCATTATATTTATAGATGACCATATCTTGCGGAAACTCATCAATCTCCAGCCACTCTTCGACCGGATTGTCAAAGGCCATCTGCACATACTTTTCAAGAAGATATTGCCTCTGCTGTATTTTTTTCTCCAACCTCGCGGCATCACTGCGGGCAGTATCTCCACCAGGAGAGATGACAAATGAGACCGAAAAGAAGAGCAATGTAAGCAAAAAGGCAAAGAGAGTCCTGTACCTCACAATTTTATCATAAGGTCCCGACAGTTTTTTTGCCACCTCCTGCATTATTCTTTCCAATCCTCGCCTCATCTTATCTATGATGATATGGTTCACCCTTTATTATTGTAAATGCCCTGTAGAGCTGCTCAAGGAATATCAGACGTATAATCTGGTGCGAAAAGGTCATTTTTGAGAGCGACAACATACCGTTTGCCCTTGAATAGACCTCCTGCGAAAAGCCATAGGCTCCTCCTATGACAAAGACTATATCCCTTGCGCCGTACGTCATCTTCTTCTCCAAATGGCGTGCCCAATTTTCAGATGTAAAAAAATCACCCCTCTCATCAAGCAGAATGACCTCGTCTGAAGGCTTTATATTTTTCAATATCAGTTCACCCTCCTTATCCTTTATCTGCTGCTCACTTAAAGAGGATACCCCCTTGAGTTCAGGGATCTCAACTTTCCGGTAATTCACATAGAACGACAATCTCTTCTCATATAGGGATATTCCTTCATTTATATATGGGAAAGCCGTCTTGCCGACAAGTAAAAGCGTTATCTTCACTATTTAAAAATTAATTGGGTGATCCGATCCTTGCAAATTTAAGAATAAAAATGTAAATTGGCTTGATTTTTGCAACTTTTTAGAACATCTGTTAACAAACTTATTTATGAGATTTGCAGTAATTCTTCTTTTATTGTTTAGCCTTCCACTGACAGGTATAAGGGCCCAACAGACCCAGGATGTATTTGTTCCCATCGGGAAATATATTCAATTGGGAGATGCCGAAAGTCTCTCTGCCTGGTTTGCAAGCAACCTTGAACTGGATATTCTGGGTAACACAAATGAGTGCAGTAAGGTGCAGGCCACTCAGATAATGAAGGATTTCTTTGTAAACTACACCCCTAAAAATTTCAAGATAATACACAAGAGCGGAAAAGCACCAATGAAATATGCAATCGGTGAGCTGAATGCCGGAGGGGAGACTTTCAGAGTTACACTCTTTGTAAAGACCCAAACAAACGGCAATCAGATACAGCAGCTGAGGATTGAACGCGAATAAATGTTTTTAAAATTAAAGTTATAAAAAGAGACCGGCAAGATTTTCTCTTACCGGTCTCACTATTTTTGCACATTACAGTCTAACAGACATTCGGCGTTGCATAAGCCATAACGTCATCCTTTGTTATGGTATTTCCGCCAAGTATAAGCAACCTCTCTGTAACATTCCTCAATTCACGTATATTTCCGGTCCAGGCATGCTGCTGCAACAATTCAATTGCATCATCATCAATTTTACGCAAAGGCATTCCGTTCTCTGCACAGATAAGCTTTATGAAATGGTTTACTAGCAACGGAATATCCTCCTTGCGCTCAGCCAAAGGCGGAACATGAATAATTATAACGCTCAACCTATGATAAAGGTCCTCCCTGAAATTTCCCTTCTGAATCTCCTCCTGAAGGTTTTTGTTGGTTGCGGCAATTACCCTTACCTTGACTGATATATCCTTGTCGCTTCCAACTCTTGTAAGCTTGTTCTCCTGAAGTACCCTCAAAACCTTGGCCTGAGCCGCAAGGCTCATATCTCCAATCTCATCAAGGAAAAGCGTACCGCCATCGGCCTGTTCAAACTTGCCCTTATGCTGTTTGATTGCAGATGTAAAGGCTCCCTTCTCATGGCCGAAGAGTTCGCTTTCAATAAGTTCACCAGGAATTGCAGCACAATTGACCTCGATGAAAGGCATAGATTTGCGGTTGCTGTTCTCATGCAGCCACCTTGCCACAAGCTCCTTGCCTGTACCGTTTGAACCTGTAATAAGTACTCTTGCATCTGTTGCTGCAACCCTATCTATCATCTCCTTTATTCTCACTATTGCCGCAGACTCTCCAACTATTTCCGGAATGCCTGCAACCTTTTTCTTCAAGACCTTAGTCTCCTTGATCAGGGAGGTCTTGTCTGTTGCATTCTTCAGCGTAATGAGTATACGGTTCAGATCAAGCGGTTTCTGTATAAAGTCAAAGGCACCTTTTTTTATACACTCTACGGCTGTCTCAATGGTTCCATGCCCGGATATCATTACAATTGAGGTATCCACTCCGCTTTCAACAAGTTTTTCCAGCACCTCCACGCCATCCATGCCCGGCATCTTTATATCACAGAAGACCACATCATAACTTCCTTGGGAAGCCTTTTCAAATCCCTCTTTGCCATCCTGAGCCAACTCCACATTATGCCCTTCAAACTCAAGTATATCCTTTAGAGTATTCCTGATACTCCTCTCATCATCTATTATTAGTACCTTCATTCTCTTCTTTTTTTGTATACAAACACTATATTCAACTATTGAGCCACATTTGATAGTGCTCTGCCATGGCACCCTCTTTCAACGAATAGGCGGACTGGTATATAACCTTGGGATCCAATCTATTGAGTACCATCTGCGTAAATACTGATGCAAGAACTATATAATCTACCCTTATAGGAGACATTCTCGGCATTGCCAGACGCTCCTGAGCAGTAGAGACGAGCAATCTTTTGTGCAATGAGAGCAAATCCGATGAAGGGAGTTCCCTGCATGGCCTGTACTCAGCTTCAGGGCCGAACATGAGATCCTTGAATGTATCAAATGAGCCTGACGAACCTACTAAGAGACGTGGTCTGTAAATTTCAACCTGCTGCCATAACGGCTCCAGAACGCCATTGCAATAGTTTTCGAACTCCTCTATTACATCTGCGCCGATAGGTTCCTTATAGTTGAACTTCTCTCTCATCCTGGCCATACCTATCGGGAAGCTCTCTTTCCACAATATATCCTTTCCATCTGTTATAATGAACTCATTGCTGCCACCACCTATATCGAGCATAAGTATATTGTCATTGCCGCTCTTTGCCTCAGACGGAAGACTCTGCATTATTCCCTTAAATATGAACTCTGCCTCACGCACTCCAGGAATTACCCTCACCTCCAAACCGAAACGACTGCGCATAAGCTCTACAAATTCATCTCCGTTTCTGGCATCCCTCACAGCCGATGTTGCATAAGGAATTATTGCATCAGCCCCACCGGCTTCCTCTATTTTTGCCATAATCCTCTCCATTGCAGCAGATGATGTAACAAAAGCCTCCTCTGCAATCAGCCCTGAAGCCAAACCGCCACCACCCAGTTTCGCAGCACACTTGAACTCCTTTATATAACGGCATCCCTCCTCTGAAAATGAAGCCAGAAGCATATTGAACACATTGGTTCCCAAATCAAGTACGGCTACTCTCATGCGATCTCCTCCCCAAAAAGTCCAAATGAGAAACGCTCCTTCATTATGCCATCAAGCCACACAAGCTGTTCATCTATAGTCATATTGCTATTATCAAGCAAAATGGCATCGGGAGCCTGTGTAAGAGGTGCGGTCTTGCGGGTTGTGTCTATATGGTCACGCTCCTCTATATTTTTGAGTACCTCCTCAAAACTCTCATTGCCACCCTTCTCATGCAGCTCTTTGAGACGGCGTTCTGCCCTTACCTGGGCTGAGGCTGTCATGAACAATTTCAACTCCGCATCGGGGAAAACTGCTGTTCCTATATCCCTGCCGTCCATTACAACGCCTCTGCTCTCCCCCAATTTTCTGAGTATATCATCAACATACCTCCTGACAAAAGGGAGTGCCGATATATGACTCACTTTATTGGATACCTCCATGGTGCGTATCTGCTTTTCAACGTTGGTGCCGTTCAAGTAGGTCTCAGACCTGCCGTCAGGGCCTGTCTGTCTGAATGTTATCTGTATGTTGGATATGGCCTTTTCAAGCCACTCCTCCTTTATGCGGCACTTTCTGTCAATGAAGCCACAATTGTATGCAAAATATGTTACCGCCCTATAGATTGCTCCGGTATCCACATATATGTACCCCAACTTCCTCGCTATGAGTTTTGCAAAACTGCTCTTTCCTGTAGACGAATAGCCGTCAATCGCTATGATGATTCTTGATTTGTCCATAAGCACAAAAGTACAATATTTTTTCTATTTTTGTCCCGACAGTTTTATTGTCAGAAGAACAAATACTCTACATTATGAAACTTCATGTTGAAATAGATAAGGGGTCCGGTTTCTGCAATGGCGTCATAAGGGCGGTTGAGACGGCAGAAGCAAATCTCAATGGAAATGGGCTCTACTCCTTGGGAGCGATTGTTCACAACAATGCGGAGCTTGAGAGGCTACGCCAGAAAGGGCTGGAGGTAATTGATATAGAGAGCATGAAAAAAATGAGTGGAACCACTGTGCTCATACGCGCCCACGGCGAACCTCCTCAGACATATACCATTGCAAAAGAGAACAATATCAAGCTGATTGACTGCACGTGCCCCGTTGTGCTCAAACTTCAGGAGAGGATAAAAAAGACATACGACCAGATAAACCAGACAGTTGCCAATGGCGAAGATGGAGAGCTGTCGGGAGGAATGATTGTGATTTTTGGAAAAGAGGGCCATGCCGAAGTGAATGGTCTTGTGGGACAGGTAAATGGAGATGCCGTAATAACCGATGTAATACATTCGGCCGACGGATACTCAATAAAGGGAATATCGCAGATTGATTTTTCCCGCCCCATATACATTTTTTCACAGACAACAAAGGATCCCCAGGAGTATGAACTTGTCTGCAATGTAATAAGGGAGAAGATCGCCCAGGCAAAAGGATGCTCATTTGAGGAGGCCGGCAGATATATAAAAATTCACAATACTATATGCCGGCAAGTTGCCCAAAGACATTCCAATCTTGTTGAATTTGCCAAGAGCAAATCTGTAATTGTCTTTGTCAGCGGCAAAGAGAGTTCAAACGGAAAAGTTCTCTACGAACTGTGCCGGTCAGCCAACCCTCACTCCTATCACATCCAAGGTATAGGTCAAATAGACAGAGGATGGTTCAATGACGGTGACAGCGTCGGGATATGCGGAGCCACTTCAACCCCAAAATGGCAGCTCGAAGAGGTTGCAGACTTTCTTGCCGGGCTATAATTGGCAGTCTGAAATCTATAATTGCGTAAAACCTTAATTTTTACTATATTTGCCCCCTCAAAGGATATAAATACAATAAAATTATATGGCAACTACAGCAGATTTTAAAAACGGTTTGTATTTCAGCTATAATGGCAAACCTTGTAAACTAATTTATTTCCAACACGTTAAACCAGGTAAAGGCCCTGCTTTCGTTAAAACCAAATTCAAAAATCTTGAGAACGGAAAGACTCTTGACAACACTTTCTCAGCAGGTGAGAAGATTGAGATCATCACTGTAGAGAGAAGACCTTACCAGTTCTTGTACAAAGATGAGGATGGTTACAACTTCATGCACTCCGAGACTTTTGACCAAATTCACTTGGATACAGATTTCGTTGAGAATGCAGACCTTATGAAAGAGGGACAATCTGTTGAGATGATGTTCTTGGCAGATGAGGAGAGATGCCTTACATGTGAGCTTCCTCAATTCGTGGAGTTGGAGGTTACCTACACAGAGCCTGCAGTTAAGGGCGATACAGCTTCAACCAATGCGCAGAAAGAGGCTACTCTTGAGACAGGTGCAATCATCATGGTTCCTCTATTCATCCAACAAGGTGAGAAGATTAGAGTAAAGACAGAAGACCGTTCATACGGTGAGCGCGTAAAATAGTCTACACAGACCTTACTTATGAAAAAACTATTTTTTATGATTTTGTCCATATCCGTACTTTTCGGATGTGGACAATTTTCTAATGAGGCTATGTTCAACACTGAGAACATAGACAATATGATTAGAAAAGGAGAGTACACTGCCGCAGAGCAGCTTATCAAATTGAAGATTGCTACCGACTCCCTTACACAAGAGGAGATCTACGACCTGAACTTCCGTATTGATGTCATGAACCGCATACGTAAGGACTTCAGCAAGAATGACTCAACAGTAGTTGAATTTATCAGGGAGCGTTACCCTGAGGTAACATCAGAAGAGCTTGCCAAATGGGAAGCCGAGGGTGCTTTGGAGTGCAAGGTAATTGACGGGCAGAAGAGATATTTCTGGAATGCAGCCCGCAACCTCTTCAGAATAAGCAAAGAGGCACAACAGAAACAGAAAGGTATCCAAGGACGCCAGTCAGATGATTTGGATATTTTCCTTGGTGAGTACCTTCCAAAGGTAACTGAGGCTGTCGGGAAAGGCTATTCAAACACAGGCAAGATGGTAATGCCTGTTGATATGAAGATCCGCTACACCATCACAGTTCCCGCTGGTGAGGTTCCAGCAGGTGAGATAATACGTGTATGGATGCCATATCCAAGAAACAACGAGAAACACAAGAATATAAAACTTCTCTCAACTTCACAGCCTGAGTATGTGATTGCACCAGAAAGCTATCCGCACAAGAGCATCTATATGGAGAAGGTTGCCCACAAGGACAGTGCAGCTGTTTTCAGCTACGAATTGAGCTACACATCATACAACAGATGGGTAAAGTTCAATCCTGAAGATGTAAAACCTTATGACAAGGAGAGCGAGCTTTACAAAAAATATACAGCCGAGAGGGAGACTCACGTAATCTTTACACCGGACATCAAACGCATTACCGACAGTATTGTTGGCAACGAGCAGAATCCTTACCTCAAGAGCGTGAAGATATTTGACTATATAGGCAAAACATATCCTTGGGCAAGCGCACGCGAGTACTCGACAATTGAGAATATCCCTCAGTATGTCATTGACAACAAGCACGGAGATTGTGGTCAGGTTGGCCTGTTGTTCATAACAATGGCCCGCTATGCAGGCATTCCTGCCAAATGGCAGAGCGGATGGATGCTCCATCCTGGTGATGTTAACCTACATGATTGGGCAGAGGCCTATTATGAGGGTATAGGATGGGTTCCTGTAGACCAGTCATTCGGACATGTTTACGATGCAGCATACACAAAGAATGCAGCAACTGAGCAGGAAGGACGCGAAGCTGCGGTTGCGAACGATGATGTTTACCACTTCTACACCCGCGGACTTGATGCTTACCGTTACATTGTAAATGATGACTTCTCAGGTGATTTTTATCCTGCCAAAATACATCCTCGCAGTGAAACAGTAGATTTCCAGAGAGGTGAGGTGGAATGGAAAGGTGAGAACCTCTACTTCGGACGCTGGAAATACAAAATGGAGGTTGAGTACCTCAACTAACGGGAAAAGTAATGAAAGAGCCACAGAACAGGTATATAACAGATTTTTCACAAGCACAGGACTCTGTACTTGACTGGTTGGAAAAGCAGACTCATCTGCGTACCAACCACGGGCGTATGTTATGTGGACCTGTAGTGGGCAAACTACTTGAAATGATAAGCGGTATGATAGCACCTGACTCCATTCTGGAGCTGGGTGCATTTACCGGTTATTCTTCTATTTGCCTCGCCAGAGGCCTGAAAGATGGCGGTCATCTCCACTCCATTGAGATAAATGATGAACTCGAAGACCTCATCCTTGAAGCACATGCCAAGGCTGGGCTCCAGGAGAAGATTACACTCCATCTTGGAGATGCGGAAGAGATCATAAAATCTCTTGACATAAAATATGACCTGGTTTTTATAGATGCCAACAAGCGCGAGTATTGCAAATACTATAATATGGTATTTGACTATGTCAAACCAGGAGGATATATTTTGGCCGACAACGTACTTTGGGATGGGAAAGTATATGCTGACCCACTACCCGCAGATGCCCAGACTCAAGGCATCTACAACTTCAACAAACTCATAAAAGAAGACCCCCGCGTTGAGAATGTAATCATTCCCCTCCGCGACGGTCTTAATCTTATCAGAAAGAAATAACTGCCGTTAACCCTCAATTATCCTGCATATATAATCACCGACCTCTGTTGTTCCGTATGATTTTGCAGCATTACCGGCCAAATCTTCTGTAACAATTCCCTCTTCAATTGATTTCTGACAGGCATTTCTGATCTCCTGAGCCTCCTGCTTCATTCCAAAAGAGTACTCCATCATCATGGCTGCAGAGAGAATAGTGGCAATAGGATTGGCTATATTCTTGCCTTTTGCCTGAGGATATGAACCATGTATAGGCTCATATAGAGAGACCTCCTTTCCTACAGATGCAGAAGGAAGAAGTCCTATTGAACCTGTAATAACACTTGCCTCATCACTCAATATGTCACCGAACAGATTCTCGGTCAACAATACATCAAATTTTCCAGGAGCAGTAACCAACTGCATGGCAGCATTGTCAACAAACATAAAATCAAGTTCTACATCAGGATATTTTTCTGCCTGAAGCTCCTTTACAGTCTCCCTCCAGAGTCTGCTTGTTGCAAGGACATTTGCCTTATCCACCATGGTAACTGCACCCCTTCTGAGTCTTGCAAGTTCAAATGCCTTCTCAGCAACACGTACAATCTCCTCCTTGCTGTATACACATGTATCAAAAGCAACTGTACCATTCTCACTCCTTCCACGTGGCTCACCAAAATAGAGACCACCTGTCAGTTCCCTGACGATCATAAGGTCAGCACCCTTTATCCTCTCCATCTTAAGGGGAGACTTGTCAATCAAGCAATCAAAAGGTGCTATCGGCCTCAAGTTTGCAAAAAGTCCAAGACTCTTGCGCATCTTAAGCAAACCCTGCTCGGGTCTCACCTTTGCATTGGGATTATTGTCAAATTTAGGATCGCCAATTGCGCCAAAAAGTACAGCATCGCTCTTCTGGCACAACTCATGTGTCTTTTGCGGATATGGCTCACCGCACTCATCTATTGCACAAGCTCCAATAAGACCAAACTCAAAAACGAACTCATGACCAAATCTCTTTCCAACAGCCTCAAGCACACGCTGTGCCTGGGCTATAATCTCCGGGCCAACACCGTCACCCGGTAAAACTGCTATATTCTTCTTCATTTTATAAAAGCTTATCCTATAAAAGAGAGTTATAAATCAATTACTTAAAGCAATTATTACCTATTTCGCTCGTAATTGGCAATAATTTCTTTTGTTGTAAGAAGATAATCAATATCCTCAAGACCATTCTCAAGGCAATGGCGCTTGTACTCCCCTATCGGGAAGTTCTCTTTGATACCTGTACCTGCAATTTCAATGCTCTTTTGCGGCAGGTTGATTTCAAGTTCAACCTTTCCGTTCTTTTTCTGTTCATTAAAAATTGCAGAGAGGAACCCATCGCTTACCTGCACAGGCAAAAGACCGTTATTCAATGCATTGTTCTTGAAAATATCTGCAAAGAAACTCGATACAACAGCCCTGAATCCATAATCGGCAATTGCCCATGCCGCATGCTCACGACTTGAGCCACAACCAAAATTCTTTCCTGCAACAAGAATCTTTGCCTCCCTGCTTCCCTTGGCAAAAACAGAGTCCTCTATCAACTCATTGTTCTCAGTATACCTCCAATCTCTGAACATAGCCTCTCCAAAGCCCTCCCTTTTGGTAGCCTTGAGAAACCTTGCAGGTATAATCTGGTCTGTATCAATATTCTCCACAGGAGTAGCTATTACCTCAGACCTCAATATATTAATCTTTTCAAAAGCCATATTCAATTATTTTTTCTCTTCCCGACAATCTTCCCTCCAGTTGTTTCTAAATCAATTACACCCTCGGATCTGTAATGACACCTGTAACCGCAGCTGCCGCAGCCACTATAGGGCTGCACAACATTGTTCTGGCACCTTGTCCCTGACGACCCTCAAAGTTTCTGTTTGATGTTGAAAGCGAGTATGCCCCGCTTGGAACTTTGTCTGCATTCATGGCAAGACATGCCGAACAGCCGGGTTGCCTCAACTCAAAGCCTGCCTCCTGAAGGATCTTGTCCAACCCCTCTGCCGCTATCTTCTGCTCAACCTCTACAGAGCCTGGTACAAGCCAGACAGTAACACCACTGGCCTTTTTCTTGCCCTTGACATAGTTTGCAAAAGCCCTGAAATCTTCAATTCTTCCATTTGTACAACTTCCGACAAATACATAGTCAACCTTTTTGCCCAACATCTTCTCTCCTGCCGCAAATCCCATATAGGCCAACCCTTTCTTTCCGCTCTCATCACACTCAGGAATTGTTTCAGTGACAGCTACACCCCTGCCGGGATCGGTGCCATAAGTAACCATAGGCTCTATCTCAGCACCATCAAATAGATACTCCTTGTCAAATTTGGCATCAGTATCGGAATAGAGTTTGCTCCACTTTTCAACCGCAGCCTTGAACTCAGCCTCCTGCTGCTCACCCCACTCTCCGGCGGTGGAATCAGATTGCGGGCCACTCTCTGAAACAGCAGATTGAAGTACATATTTGCGGCCATGAAGATAGTTGAAAGTAGTGCTGTCGGGAGCTACAAAACCACCTCTTGCACCCATTTCAATACTCATATTGCATACGGTCATACGTCCCTCCATGCTCATATTTTCAAACACCTCTCCAGCATACTCCACAAAATACCCTGTTCCGCCACTTGTTCCGAGTTTTGAAATTATATATAGAACCACATCCTTTGGTGTAACACATTTACCCAATTTGCCATTTACGGTAATACGCATCTGTTTGGGTTTGTTCTGCAACAGTGTCTGGGTAGCCAGTACCATCTCAACCTCTGATGTTCCTATACCAAATGCTATTGCACCAAAAGCTCCATGGGTAGCTGTATGGCTGTCGCCACAAACTATTGTCATTCCAGGTTGTGTAATACCCTGTTCAGGGCCTATTACATGCACAATTCCATTTGAGGGGTCTCTCAAAGGGAAATACCTGATACCATGATTCTTGCAATTTGCCGCCAATGTCTCTATCGGGACACGGCAAGATGGATCCTCAATCGGTTTGTCCTGATTGAGAGTCGGGGTATTGTGGTCACAAGTTGCAAATGTCTGGTTCGGACGGAATACCTTTATACCTCTCTTGTCAAGTCCTCCGAAAGCTTGGGGAGAGGTCACCTCGTGAATAAAATGTCTGTCAATATATAATTGGGTAGGTCCATTTTCAAGTTCCTGGACTATATGGGCCTCCCAAATCTTGTCAAATAGTGTCTTTACCATTGCTGTTTTATTTAATCAGGCTGAATATAATACCATTTCACTTTAATGTTCTGCAGATTATATAAACTTTGATATTGCATCTACAAATGCCTCAACAGAGGCTGTAATAATATCTGTATTTGCAGAGAATCCATAATAAAGGTTTCCTCTGTTTTCCACCTGCACGTGAACTTTTCCAACATCATCAGATCCTCTGGTAATAGCCTGCACAAGGAACTCCTCTACAACAATCTTTCTGTTCACCAACTGCTTCACAGCCTGGAATGCTGCATCAATCGGGCCATTTCCGCTACTGGTTGCAGTACAAATTTCGCCATCTATGTTCAATTTTACAGTAGCCATAGGAACAGATCCCTTTCCTGAGATAACCTGAAGGAATTTAAGACGTATTTTTCTTGCAGCCTCATTACGGTTTACACCTACAATGATAAGAAGGTCACTGTCGTTCACATCTTTTTTGGTATCTGCCAGACTCAAGAACTTCTCATACGCACCATCAAGCTCCTCCGGTGTAAGATGTATACCCAATCTCTCATAATGATGGTTCAATGCAGCCCTTCCGCTTCTGGCTGTAAGTGCGATTACTGAATCATTCACTCCCACATCCATCGGATCTATAATCTCATAACTCTCCCTGTTCTTAAGCACGCCATCCTGATGTATGCCTGAAGAGTGGGCAAAGGCATTTCTACCCACAATTGCCTTGTTCGGCTGCACCGGCATACGCATAAGGGTACTTACAAGACGTGAATTTTTATAAATCTGTTTTGCATCAACATCTGTATAGAATGGAAGGTCTTTTCTGCACTTTAGTGTCATTACTACCTCCTCAAGAGATGTATTACCGGCACGCTCTCCAATTCCGTTTATTGTTACCTCAACCTGACGGGCTCCATTCATAACACCTGATATTGTATTTGCGGTTGCCATACCCAAATCATTGTGACAGTGGGTACTCAATATAGCCTTGTCGGCATTTGGAACATTATTTATCAGGTATTTTATCTTTTCGCCATACTCCCAAGGTGTGCAATAGCCTGTTGTATCAGGAATATTAACAACAGTTGCACCGGCTGCAATTACAGCCTCAACAACCCTTGCCAAATACTCGTTGTCTGTCCTTCCGGCATCCTCAGCATAAAACTCAACATCATCCACAAATCTGCGCGCATACTTCACAGCCTTTACAGCACGCTCAATAATCTCCTCCCTGTTTGAATTGAATTTATAACGTATATGCGAATCAGAAGTTCCTATACCTGTATGTATCCTACCCCTTTTTGCATAGTGCAAAGCCTCAGCTGCAACCTCTATATCTCTCTCTACAGCACGAGTAAGGGCACATATTGTTGCATTGGTAACATTTTTTGAAATCTCTACTACTGAATTGAAGTCTCCCGGACTTGAAACCGGAAAGCCACACTCTATAATATCAACCTTCAATGCCTCAAGACTCTTTGCCAATTCAATTTTTTCAATTGTATTAAGCTGACATCCCGGCACTTGTTCACCGTCTCTCAAAGTGGTGTCAAAGACGTAAATTTTTTGGTCCATAATTGTTTATCTTTAAATTATACTCTTTTCTAAAATCCATATTCCGCACTTTTTACAACTCTCTCCAACTTTTCCACTCCTCTCTTTATCTTCAAGTGACAGAACATATAAAAAAGTGCCCCCAAACACATTGGGAGCACCTGCACATCATATAAATTACCTTAATTACACATACGACAGCCTCTCCCAACTATAAATTGAGCAACAGTTGCAAAGAATCCAGCAGTCGTAGACGGTAAATCATAAGTTCAAACGTTTTATAAAAATTAACCCTGAATATTAAATTTCCTTCAGGAGAGCGCGAATTTATGAATAATTCCCAATTAAACAAAATAATTATGCCTCATAGGTCCAAACAGGTGGCGCGGAATAGTCAAAAAAAGGAGCTGACCAATGATCAGCTCCTCAAAATATTTGAATTTAAGTTCAATCTATATTGATTAGTCCTCAAATTTCTGGTTAAGCATCTCCATCATCTTAATGGTAGCATAAGCAATTGGAGTACCAGGGCCAAAGATTGCTGCTGCACCGGCTTTATATAGAACATCATAGTCCTGAGCAGGAATTACACCACCTGCAACTACAATGATATCCTCGCGGCCCAATCTCTTCAACTCCTCAATGATTTGAGGAACCAAAGTTTTGTGACCAGCAGCCAATGAAGATACACCAACAATGTGAACGTCGTTCTCAACAGCCTGTTTTGCTGCCTCCTCCGGAGTTTGGAACAAAGGACCCATATCTACGTCAAAACCACAGTCTGCATAACCGGTAGCTACAACCTTGGCACCACGGTCGTGACCGTCCTGACCTAGTTTTGCAATCATGATACGTGGTTGACGGCCCTCTTTCTTAGCGAATGCTGCAACCATCTCTTTTGCTTTCTCAAACTCAGAATCGTTCTTAACCTCTGAAGAGTATACACCTGTATTCATACGGATTACTGCTTTATATCTGCCAACAACTGCCTCACAAGCATCTGAGATCTCACCCAATGATGCACGGTTCTTAGCTGCCTCAACAGCAAGCTCCAACAAGTTGCCGGTTTTGTTTCTTACAGCCTCTGTG
>JAEIGA010005649.1_pt1 | contig 19070 bp, 16 predicted proteins | sample 9270691 | NCBI WGS metagenome assembly JAEIGA01 (sample SAMN17057246, study PRJNA624740) | gut metagenome | biome: biome; isolation source: fecal sample | host: Bos grunniens | place: China: Xizang | collected 2019 | reverse complement strand
TTAGACATTATTAAATTCATTTTCTGTTGAGATAGTAATTCCAAATCAAACATACTATCTCCTTGTAGAGCAAGCGCTTCATCTGGATAAAAACAATACTCAGCGCAATAAATGATTAAATCTTTACCTTTTAATCTTGCTCGTTTATTTTCATGAAATTTTCTAAACTCTACACAATTTGTTACACCTCGGTGATCAAGATATTCTGGTAATAATGAGAATTTATGAGCCGGAATAAAAAATGCAGATAACTCTGGTTTTCCATCTTTTGTATCATAATTCTTATAAGGTAAAATATTGTATCCTGTTGGATTTAAAAACATAGTTGCTAATCCTTCAAGTGTTTCTCCAGATTCACCGCCTGTACCTGCGGCACATTTTAAACCAATTTTAACACCACCTAATGTAACAAGAGCATCTCCCTGAATTCAGCTTTTAATTAAAAACTTATGTGATCCCGCCTCATCATAAATTAGTCGTTCAGTACGCTGACCTCTGACTTTACCAGGCTTATCACTAATGATTCCTTCAATTTCACTATAACGTCCTGTTTCTGAACCATCTACAACTACTGAAGCTCTTTTGACAAACATGTTATCAATTTTTTGTCTACTACGTTTCATTCCTCCACCAGTATTCAAATTTAATCAGTCTAACTGTGTTCAACATTTATCAAGAACCGGTGTAAGCTGATCTTGTCCGAATGTAGTAAATACTGTTCTAAATCTTCTAGTTGTAATAAATGGTCTTACTCCGAGTGACGCAAGTATTTCTGAAAGTCCAACTCCACGACATTTAAGAACACATACATCGTATCCAAGTAATTCACATATTTTAACATAATGAAAAAATTCATACTGTTTTGCTACAAAACTCGAAAATCCTTCACTACGTCCTGTAGTTTTTGAATTAACACCTGTATTCGCCAACTGCATGTGATAAAAATTTAAAAAGAAATAATGATCTCCTGTTATTGTATATGTTCCTACTGTATAACCTTCAATACATCTTTTCTTTTGTTCTTCTCAGTAATCACGAAATGGTTTTGTACCAGGAGGATATTCCGTATACGCTCCGTTTTTTAAAAAAGTTTTTGCTGGGACTATAAATGGTTCTGGATCAAAATCCAAACCTTGTTCCATTGTAAGAGGTCTATATCCAGTTAATTCATATGATAATTCTGGATCAAAATATTTAATTTCCTCATCAATTGGAACATCCCATTCTCCTAATCGTTTTTTATGATAGTTTCGATCTTCTTCATAATAAGGAAGATCTTCATCAACTGTTTCTTGTTGTTTTTGTTCTTTCTCTTCGAATAACTGACGAATTAAAGACTCTTCATTTTGTTCATCAAACTTCGGCAATTGCTTTTTAGATTTCTGAACTGGATTTTCCAATTTCTTTTTCTTAGCTCTACTTGCCGGAAGTTCACCGCGTATTATTTCTCTTTTTTCCATATGTTACACTTCATCATATCCAAGTTCAACATCTCCTCTAATCTTTTTATCTCCTGTAGCCAATCCTTTCTTATAATCAATTTCAAGTGTTTGCAAATCTTTTCTCATTTTTCCAATACTACTAATGTCAGCAATAACATCTTTTGGTTTATATATTGGTTTTCCGTATTCATCTACATCAGAAAAATCAATATTATCCAAAAAAACTTGCATCTTATATAAAGTATTATGAGCAACTTTGATTAAAGATAATATAGGGTCAGAATCTAATAATTCTTTATATTTATTAATTGCTTTAACAAATAAAGGATCTGTTAGATCTTTTTCAGTGAGTCCAGAATCAGCTAATGCAGCCTCGTGTTTATGTTGTTCTAAAAATGTAAAATATGGAGATTTATAATCTAACATTAAATAAATGTAGGTAAATTCTTTGAACGCTTTAATGCGCAGAGTTCCTTGTTTATCCTCTGCGCATTTATTTCGTTCTATATCTCACAAGTCTTTAAATTCCTTGATTAATAAAATAGTATATTCGTCAATTCGAAGTTTATTTTCTGCGTTGTCGAATATAAATATTTGTTGCATTATTGATTAAATCTTTGTCCAAACTGAGTAAGCCAAGCACCAGCTCTTTGAGCTCCATTAGCAATTCCCTGACCAATTCTTCTTACACCAGCTTGAGTATTATCAATTACGTCATTAACACCTTGCTGAACACCATCAACAACACGACGGTCCATGTTTTGACTTCCATCAATAAATCTATTTCCTATATTTTGTACTCCGTCAACAACTCTGTTACCAATGCGTTGAACACCATCAACAACTCTAGTACCAATTTCTTGAGCACCGTCGTAAACTCTATTAGCAGCACCTTGTACTTTATCAATAGCTCCGTCTACAACTGCAGGACGTAATCCAAGTATATTAGAGCCAGCCTGTACAGCATCAAACACTCTATTACCTGCGTCTTGTACCCAATCTCCAGTACGACGACTTACATTTTGCATTCCATCTACAATAGCATTACCACCACCTTGAATAGCATCATATACTTTGTTACCAGCACCTTGAACAGCATCAATTGCGCCATGAGCTAAATCTTGTGATCCATCAACAAATCTATTAAAATCATTCTGCCAATTATCTAGACGATTACCAGGAGCACCAGGATTACTAGGAGTACCAGGATTATTAGGACGAGTTCCTGTTCCACCAGCAGGACGAGTTCCTTCACCTGCTAATTGAGTTCCATATTCTTTACCTCTCCATTCAAAAGTATTTGCTCCAGATTGTCTTGCACGACGGAAAGCAGTGTTAAAATTAAAATTATCATAATTTGCTTCTAATGACTGAGGATTTGCCTCCATTGCAGGAGCCTGAACATTTAAAGCAGGAGTGGAAGCTGCGCCAACAATAGCTGCTCTAACTGGAGAAGTATTAGCCATTTCGGACATACGTCCAGCTGCAGCTGCACGAGCATCTCCTCTAGACATTCCTTGTCCCATATTTTGATACATAAGCTGACGCTGTAATTGTCTAGCGCCTCCTCTAGACATTCCTTTTTCATCCATTAATGCTTGTCGAGCTTGTCTAGCAGTTGGGTTATTTGTAATACCGCCCTCTTGTTTCTTTGGAGTTTTCTTTGGAGCTTTCTTACCTCCGCATCCAAATTTTTCAACGAAAGCGATCATTTTGCCGCCTTCTCTAAATAAACCTGTTTCTTGCATATGTTTGTCTTTTATTTGTGTAAATAGCGTAATTAAACCTTGAGAGTCATCATTGTTTTCAAATGCAGTCATTACTGCTTCAGCAAGTTCTTGAGATGGCTCTACACCAAGAACATTTGCCATATCTGTTATAATTGATACAAAAAGTTGCTGTTGATCATTTGAAGGAACCTCTCCTCCTAATTGAAGTACATCAACTGGTTCTTGATAAGAATCAAATTTTGCATCTCAATTGTCTGGTCTCACTCCGGCAATTATTCGTTTACCAAGTCATCCCATGTTATTATATTCTGTTGGAGTAACATATTTTCCACCAATAACATGTCTATCTATATATGGAGTTGTGTTGTTATAAATATAATAACTAGTATCTCTAGGAGTTATAAATCGTTCAGTATATGTAACTGTGTTATCCGGATTTCTTCTAGATAATAATTCAATTGTCGATCCGTTATCCAATGTTTCTTTGCTATAACTTCCGTTAACCCCATCATTGCGTTTTACAACCTTGTCTTTCTTAGCCATATTAAATATGTTTTAAATCTTTTGTTGAAAAAATAGCCTCTTGTAATGTTTGATTCTTATCAAACCACCTTGTTTTGATTCCAACAAAAATTGTTTCCTTATTTCCATCTTTATTCATAAGCGAACGAGTTACTTTATCCACAACTACCATCTTAGGAAGATTGTCAATATCTTTATTTAAAGTAACAACATCTCCGCTTATGAAAAACGTTTTTTCTGTCATTTCCATACTTTAATCTTTTTTAGTTATTCTACACATTATATGTTGCTCATGCACAATATAATATCCTTTTTTCCTAAAAGGAAGAGGAATAGCCATATGTCGAGCAAGATATACATCATCACCTTTTTGAACATCAATACAATTTTTTCCAACCTCAATTACTTTAGCACAAGCAACAACTTGCGTATCTTTTTCTATTTCTCCAGTTTCATTACTAAAATGCTTTTTAGATGTTTCAATTCCTTGAATGATTCCAGATTTTGAAGTTTCAAGAACACGATAAGGATTATCATCATAAAACTGAATTATAATTCCAGTATTTATTGGAAGGATATCTACTTCATTTGTATTAATATTCTCTGTTGTTTTTCTTATTACATTATCACTTACATTTTTCATATTATTCATTTTTATTTATCATTTATTTACTATACAATGTTTTTGAGGATTGGCAACACTTTTGCGAAGATTACATCCACATCCTCTGGTGTAACCAGCTCTTGGAAAATAGCTTGAAGATTCGCTTCCATCCTCATTAATTTTAATATATTTTGCACTATTGCAAACTTCTCCAAAAAAAGAGTCTGTCTTATATAATGCGCATTTTTTACAAATTTCCAATCTATCTTCTGCTAACTTACTCATATTTCTTCGCTTTATTTAGTTCAAGTTCTGCTTGAATTTTAACTTGTTTTTTATAATGCTTCAGCATCTTTTCAATCTCTTCTTTGAGATATGGACAATCATATTTGGTTTCATTACCATCATGATCAATATGTCATATGAAAAGACCTCCACATGTTATATTAGGATATTGTTGTTGCAAAAGCCACATGTAAAGAGATAGCTGCAGCGAATAATGGTAAAAATTAACATCGGGGATTTTATTTAAAGGATAACGCATGCATTGCGTCTTTTTTGTTTTTTTATCAAAATATCCTTTTGTTTTAATTTCATTATTTGTCTTTCAATCTCCAATTATAACTTCGTCTCCATTTTTAATTACAATATCAGACATTCCTGCAATTTTTAACAATCCGTCATCAGATGTTCATGAAATAAAATACTCTGGGAAAATTCCATTTTCTGTTAATTTATGAACTCCTTTATAAGATGGTAATGTTCCTCCAATTCCAAATTTTTGAAGACAAGTTGCTCCGTTGTTATATAAAAATTCTTCTCGTTCAGCATGAATTTTAGTACCTCTAGAACAACTTTCATTTTTCTTATCTTCTCACTCTTGCAAAATTTGTTTTTGAACTTCTAATGCAATCTTTTTATCTATTCCTAATATATCAAAAGATTTATCACTATACTTTTTATGTTCCAAAAACGCGCTTCGATATTTTGATCAAAGCTCTGGATCAGCAAGTCGTTCAAAAGCTTTATACATGCTCCAAAAATCAGAATCATATGGTTGTTCATACAATCCGATAAGAGTTGTTGCTGAAATATATCTGTATCCTTCTTTTTTATTTATGTATAGATGATGTTCGTCATTAAATATTGAATCTTCATTCTCATTATCAACTTTATATCCATACATATATTTTTCTTCAATTCCATTAAGCGCCGGCATAACTCATTAACATTAACATTAAACATTATTTAATTTTATATTCTCTATAATCAAGATGTTGGCCAATAATTAAGGCTGCATCATTTATTCCTTCAATTGTGCGTTCTATTTCTACATCAGAAAGTTCTTTTTGAGAGAAATAACATAACATTCCAATTTCAGTAGAAGTTTTAATCAACTTGATGGCGAGTCATTCGCATACATAATTTGATACAATCATGTAAAGTTTAGGATCTGTTTGTTTCAAATCTTCTTTATTACCATATCATAGATTGTCTTTCATTGTCCTTAACAAATGAGGAATTTGTAATAGACCTAGTGGTAATTTTTGATGCGAATCAAAAATAGCAGTATGCTGAACCATTCCAAATTCTTCTGCGGTCATTTCTGCAAATTGGAATCCTAATCCTGCAGGATTGGAGTGACCATTGTGGAATTCATAAACAGCAGCGTGTCCAATATTATCTGGACTGTTTACATAACTAAGGGCTCTTAATTGTTCCTGAATAAAAGGAGTTGTTTCAATTCTTCTATCTCTGTTGGAAATTTCTTCGTCAAGTTCACTTTGTCTCATTCTTCGATATCACTCATCGAACTCTTTTGTGTTATCTTTTTTCGGACGAGTCAATAAAATAAACATCAATCCTATAACAATAATTGATCCCAAAGCGATTAAAACTCAACTTCATTGAAGATATCCAATATATGCTAAATAAACACCAAGTCCAACTAATAGAAGAAATGTAATAACAACAACACTTTTAATAATTCCTGTCCAGCTGCTTTCTCCAGACCATTTAAATAACCCTCCTAGGGATTCAATTAATTTATACATTGTTATAATTTTCTTGGTTAATAAAAAATTTTCTTATTTGCATTGATTCTATCGCGCAAATATAATAATATTTTTTTATTATTCCAAACAATTTTAATATAAATAAAACAAAAAAAATCCTCGGATTTTACCGAGGATTTATATTAATATTCTGCCCACGAGAATACTGTATCTACATATGCGTTTACATAAGCAGCAGTATTATCTGTTGTTGCAAGACCATTTGTTGAACCAAATGTTCCCATTACAGGAGTAACTGTTTGACCATTACTTGCTTTTGTTGAAACAGTCAAATAAGAACTATTACCTGATGATACACTTTGAAGAGCAGTATCTGCTTTACCTCCCTGAGCTGAAGTTGCATATGCAGTAGATGCAGTATATGCAGCAGAGCCAAGACCCTTAACAGCTACCTCAATACCATCAACTTTAATTGTACCATTAGTACCACCTGATGTAATATCATCCTTCTGAAGAGCGCTATCAGCAAGTGCACCTTGTGCAGCAGTTGCATATGCTGTAGAAGCTGTATATGCTGCAGTACCAAGTCCAACAATAGATGCTTGTAACTGATTATTAGTAGACACCGAAAGGTTTACTGATCCGTTTGCAGTTTGGCTTCCTCTAACAGTAATTGCTCCAGTTTTTCCTCCAAAACTAGTTACACCAGCTGTAGCTGCGTTGTTAATTGCCTGTTCTAAATTACCAATTTTAGTCTGCAATGCAGTATCAGTTAAAGTAATTGAACCTTTAGTAGCATTTAACTCAATATAAGTTGCACTATCTGTTAAAGATGATACGTATGAATCTTTAATTGATTTAATATCTGCATTCATTGCAGCAGCATCTTCTGGATGTTGTTCAATTCAAGCAGCAAGTTCTTGGAGAGTTGCAAAATTTTTCGTAGCACCATATGCATCGTCACCATCTGCAAGAAGTACTTTTGCAAGCTCTTCGTTAGCAATTGTACGAACAGATTTGCTTGAATCACTTCCAATAAGTGTTGTAACTTTTCCATTTAATGTACTAAGTGCAGAAGCAGATGCAATATCATTTTCTGCAACAGTAACTTTTGTAAGTTTACCATTTTCTTCAGCAACTTGTACTGCAACATGCGCTGTAGTTACAGCATTAGTATTATTCTGATTAAATGAAGTAGATCCTACAGTTGCATCAAGATTATTAATAGCTGTAGAAATTCTACTGTCTACTGTAGTTAATCCAGAAAGATCAACAGAAACAGTTGTTCCATCCTGCTTTGTAATAGTGAGTGTGTTGCTTGCAAAACTAGCGTCTACTAATTTGCCGCTATAATCTTCCCAAGCATTTGACTTATAAATTTTTAATCTTTTATTGGTTACATCAAATCAGATGTATCCTTCTTGTGGGTTTGAAGGAGCTTCTTGCCTTCTGTAAAATTTAATATTTGGGTACGCCATATTAATTTAATTTTAAGTTAATAACTATTTTGCATATCAATATGCGAGGCAAATATACTAAAAAAGTTCCATATTTACAAATAAAAAAGAGGGAAACTATCGGTTTCCCTCTAATTCTTTCCTACAATGCTCACACATAAATTTTCTGGCAACTTTAAAAGTTTGTTTTCCAATTTCTCCAACTAAATACTGAAATTCTTCACCAAATACATCAATTCTATCTTCTTCTGCAATATGCATAGCAAGATGACCTTTTTCATGATCATAAGTATTTTGAAATTCATCTGGAGTTTCTGTCAAGCCAATAACAACTAATGAAACTCTTGCTCGAACATTTGAATAAGTTAATCCATTGTTATATGGGTTAATTGTTAATTCGTCTTCGATTTCATTCGCATATGTGCAACCAATGTTTTCTAACTCATCTAAAATTTCATCCATGTGATAAGTATCTACTGCATAGAACATCATTACATATCAATCTCAATCTTTCAAATAAAAATCTTGCCTAATCATTATAACATGTCCTCCCACATTATTGGCGTTCCGGATCCAATGCAATCTGCATAAAATCTTGTAAATACAATTCCATCATATCCATCTGGATCATCCAAATAGTCTTTTATAAATTTTGCTAAATGAGCATCATCACTAATTGAACTACCATAAAAATCAGCTTTTGCCATGTTAGCAACATATACAGCATCATATCCTAAATCTCCATCTAATTTGATGTTATGTGTTTTTAACAAAGTTTCAACTGTCTCTTTTGTATAAGGAGTAATATATTCTTTTTTACGCATTGCATTAATTTTGTACATTTTAGATACAGCTCATTCACAAAGCTTCTTATTAAAATGTCATCCATTAAAAGCAAGATAATCTTCCATTCCTGATGGATATTTGTCTCTTATATCTAATCTTGCCATACTTAATACATTCTAGATCTTTGTCCTATTCTATGATGGCTTTTTCCTTCCATTTCTTCCATTGCAGCTTCATAGCCATCTTCGTAACCGCATTCATATGCTTCTTCAGCGGTTTTCTCGTGACGCATTCCGGTTCTTCCTCTTCCTCTACGGTAACCATCCTGCTCATATCCTTCTCTAATTTCTCACATACGCATTTTCTAGTCCTCCGATTGTTTACGTTTTAACTGAGCAATCAAATCTTTATTCATTTGCATAAGATTGTTAATATTTACAGTCAAATCATTTACTTGTGTTTTAAGTTCATTTATTTCCGCTTGCTGTTGTTGTTTTTCTGCAAATTCCGGATTTAAATCAGAAAGCATTTTATCACAATTAGCAATTGTTTTTTGATGAAATTCAACACTATTTAATGCGTCAACACTTTTCTGTTTTAAACTCATGATCTCTGAATTCATTGCTAATTTATTATCTGCAACTACAATACCATTTGTTCCAAAGTCTGCAATATCTAAATTAGCCGGTAGTTTTTGATAAGTAACGTCTTGATTATTTATTTTTGCAACAACATCTACTACCATCTCTTGAGGCTGTCCAAATACTTGTGGTACTGGATATTTTGGAGTTGGCATAGATACACTAACAACTGAGCCAACTTCTAATAAAGATTTATCCTTATGAAGAATAAAGATTTGATTGTTCGGTCTAAGCGATTGAAACATAATTAATTAAATTAAATTAAACAACTCCTGTTAAAATTTGTAATGTATTTGATTGGCTTTCATACCAAAATAAATACACACCTGTTCCTGGAATATCTGCTACTGTAACTGCAGTTCCATTGAATGTTGTGACAGGTTGAGCATTATTTCCTGAAGAAGTAAACTGAATTGGTAAAGTTTCAGTTGTACCTGTAGGTATAGCTTGCGCTAATCTAATAATTACTAAACCTCTATAAGGTCTTCCAACATTTCTATGATTTGTAAAATCAAATGAAACTGCGGTGGTACCAACCGTTACCGTATTCGATGATAAGGTTGGTATTCCACCATTAACGGTTAAATATGCTGGTACAAACATAATCTATCCTCCTATATTAACCTCAAAATGAACCATTGCCAGGATTAAATGGACCAAATGGACCAAATCCATACTGATATGCTACACAATTAGGAACAGCTGTTATAGGGCTATATGGTACTGAAATGGTATCAGGAAGATGTGATTTAAAACAATCAAAATCTGCTCGAAGTTCAGTAAGAGCTGTTGCAATTGGATAAAGTGATGTAGCAATATATTCATTCTGAGCTCGCTGTGAAATATTAGTTTGGAGAGCAAGTTTTTCATCTCTAAGAGCATCAATCTTATTTTGCATTTCTCTCATTTCAAGAGCACAAAATTTATCGTTAATAAGATTAGTTTGTGCATCTAATTTACCTGCAAGTATAGCTGTTTGTTCTGCAGTTGCAATTCTATTTTCATAACCTTGAGTTGTGATCATGTTTTTAGTTTCGCAGCAGCAAGAAGCAATCTTAGAAGCAATATCACAATTGCCTGCCTGAATAGCGTTAATAATCTGTTGTCCTGAAAGACCTACTGTGTTGCCAACGGCTTGAATCTGAGTTCCAAGAGCTGTTAAAGCAGTCTGTACAGCATTAATATCACAATTGAGTGTAGAAGCCAACTGATTAATTGCAAGTCCATTTCCATTGATAGCTTGAAGTAATACATCGCGTCCATAATCATTATTGAGCTGAGATGCTAAGAAACCAGTTCCATCTCCATATCCTCCGAAGCCACCACGGCCTCCAAATCCACCTCACATCATTGCAAGGAAAAAGATCCACATTCACCAACCACCGTTGTTTCCGAATCCATCATTATCTTTCATTAAAGCAAGTACTGAAGGGTCAATACCTCTATTTTGTAACATTGGAGCAAGTGCTGAAATAATGTTGCTTCCAGATGCACTGTCGAATACATAAGTTTTCTCGTCTGACATAATTTTAATTTTTTAAAAGGTTAAACATTTGTTATTGTTGATCAACAGTGCAAATATAATATGAGAGATATCTGAATATGTAACGTTGATAATAAAAAAATATCCCGCCGTAAATCATTGATTTACAACGGGATAAAATTTATTTAAATTAAGAATATGTTACTAATTACAATAAAGATTGAATTCCTTCTTCAACTTCTCCAAATGATAATACTTTCATTCCATTTATAGTTGCAATACTAGGTTTTGAGTATTTTGTAAATCTCAATCCTCGCCAGTTATCATCACATTTAGCAAATCAGAATCCAGATTCATTATCTAAACCAAATGCATAATCTTCAGTTCTTGATCTAAAACCATCCTCTGTAATTATTGTAATATTAGATGAATCATTAATAATTGCAATACCATTAGATCCAATTTCAATTGATTTTTGCGCTCTAGCTGGTTTAAGAATCAATGGTAATTCAAACGCATATCCTTCTTTAGTTGTGAAAGAAATCGGAGCAGTACCATCAGCTAATTCTACTTTTTTTCCTTCTGAAGCACTTAATCCTCTTATGATTGCTCTTGAATAAATATCATAATTTCCTGCAGGTAATGACGCTCAATCAAGACTACTATATGAAGAACCATCATAATATTTAAAAGCAAGTGATTTACCTATACCAGTTGCAGTAAATCCAACACCATCTGAATTTTCAATAAATATATTAGATTCTGTTTGGAATGTACCTGTTCCACCACTAGCTGTTTCTGATCAAGTTGAAGGCAATGATGCACCAGACTTAACAAAAACAACATCAACAAGAATAATTATTGAAGAAGATAAAGTAAAAGATTCACCTGTTGGATTTAAACATATTTGCGCGTTCAATAACTCATAAAAATTATCTATCTGAAAATCAGGACGACATTCAGTATCTAATGAAAGATTACTCCATATTTTTTGTTTTAAATATCTGGTTGCAGATAAATCTGTTCAAGCTCCGTCATGAATATCAATTGATTCTTTTCCAACAACTTTTGTTTCAAATGCTTGACCAGAAATAGAATCTCCGGTAACCTTAAGAATAATATCAGAAGAACTATCATTCTTATGTACATGGATATGATTATCTTTAATTTCAATAGATCCTGAACCATTTGGTACAGTATTAATGACTTTTGCAGATACCTGTCCAGACTGAACGAGCTCTTTAGTAATTCTTGTTGAAATCTCTTCAACTTCATCAGAAGTAATAGAAGATCCAGTAGAATCAGAAGATCCAGTAGAAGTTACATTACATTTAGTAATTGAATCAGTATCTTCACTAGACTCCTGTCAATATCATGTATCTCCGTCAAGATATCCTCATCCACTACGTACTGAGTCTCCAACAGCAGGTTCATTTGTGTTGGTTACTACTGCATAATAAAGAACAGAATTAGAATCAGAAGAATCATACACATCTCCAAGTCATACATAACCTTCCTCATAATCAGGTTCGCAATAATATAATCCTTTTAATGTATATAAGCAATCTAATGAAAAATCTCCAGATATTTCGATAGATGTAATTGCTTCAGAAGAATTTGATCAATTAAGTTCAACATTAGGTCCGAATGTTACATGACCAGTTGAACTAATTTCAATTCCTCCAGAACCTAAAGTAGCAGAACCATCTTCTCTCAATTCCCAATTTCCTTTAGTACTCTTAACAGTTTTTCCAGAAATAACATCACCTGTAATATTATCTGCTTTAACAGAACCAAATGTTGAAATCACTCCGACAATTTGTTTTGCAAAAAGAGCATCAGCATTCAATACTCCATCTGTTTGTTTTTGTGCATCTTTGCCAAGAGCAGCGATAGATAAATTATAAACATCAGCCTCATTTAATGCAGATGAATCAAGATATGTATTTCCATTTTCATCTGTTTTAAATTTAGATTTTAGAGAATTAAGTTCTGCATTAAATGAATTTGCAGTATCAAGAGCAGCAGAAGCATCTGCAATAGCTTTTTTATCTCCATCTTCAATTGCTTGATCAAGTGATGCTTTTAAATTATCAATTTCTGTTTTTGAATAATATGAGGTGCTAATATTTTGAAGAGCTTCAGTCAAAAGTGCTTCTTTTTCTGCATCAGAGAATACTCCAGTTTCTCCTTGAGGTCCCTGTGGACCTTCTGGACCCTGAGGACCTTGCTGTCCATTAGCAATAATACCTATTTCTTCAAAACAAATTTCTGTTCCAGAAATAGTATCTTCTAATGTAAAATAAAGTCTAATTTTTGAAAGATTAACTTTATCTGATAAAGAAATTGTTATAGATTCGTTCTTTTGAATCAAATGTGAATCTGTATTAACAGCTCCTGATGTATAGTTAAACTTAGCAAATAATGTTTTGCCATTAGCAATTGATCATTTTTGACCATTTCATCTCTTAGGTCATACTATAAGTGATTGATCTGATTCAACAAGACGTCCAGTTTCAGGATCTCTCTCGAGAACAATTTTATCAGTAACGATATCAAAAGCATTCGCTGTTTTAATAATATGGAAAGTTTTCTTATAATCAACTTTGTTATAAGTAGCAGTACATTCTATTTCGGAAACACTAGCCGCACCTGCTTTTAAAGTAACAACATTTCCAGATAATGACGCCGCATTAGTATTACTAATTTTATATGAAACTCCATTGTCTACAACTTCATCTCCGGCATATAATACCATTGTTGTAGTAACACTAGTTATATCAAAATCAGGGTCAATAACTCCATTTTCTAAAGGAAGAATTCCTTGATCATTAGTTAATTCTAAATGGAAAGCTTCGCCATCATATGAATATCTTGAGTATAATGCCGCATATTCAGGTTTGTCTTTATCTCCTTTTCAAGCTCAATCGCCCTCAGTTTTTCTTGTTACATATCAAACAAATGGATTTGTTTCACTTACAGAAATTGGTTTATCTGACCAATTAGTTGGAACTCAATCTACTTCTTTTACACTTTGTGAAGGAATTGCTGGAGCGCTATTTGTTTTTGTTGCAATAAATACCTGCTCATAACCAAAACCATCATCTCCAGACCATGGAGCCCATTTATAATTGCGATAATCAGATAAATAATTAGAATCAACCTCTCCACTAGTTGTTGCTACACCAATATATTTTCCAACAGTTCCTTCTGGGAACATTGAAGAACCATCAGCATTATCAGAAAATCTAATATAAATCATTGCAGAATCGCCCTGAATCTTACCAGCATTTAATCACGCGTCATTGAATTCAGTTCCATTTCCATCATAAACTCAAAGATTTCCATCTTCTTCTACAACATATCCGTCTCCTTGTTCTAATGGAAGAATGAATTTGTTGTTTTCATAAGATTCTGGATTTGCAATATAAATTGCTCATTCTGCCTTCATTGCTTCTAGTGTTTCAAATTTTCCTTCAATCTTAACTGAAGTTCCATCTGCTCCTTTATCACCTTTTTCACCTTTTACTTTAACTACTACTCATTCGTTTCATTCTCCATTTTTACAAGTAGCAGTTGCCATATACAACGCTCCTGGAACATCATCTGCCCAAACAACACCTTTAGCTGCTTCACCTGCTCTTCATTTGTCTTCGTCTCCATCAAATTTTGCAGGTTTATATCCAGATTTTTTAGAAAGATCTTCTGCTGTAAATTCTACTTGGAAATTAGTAGTATCCGACATTTTTACAGGAGTACTTCAGTCATCATCTACAGAAAGATCATTATCAGATCTAAATGTACGATTAGACATCCAAATAATAGCATCACCTTCTGGTACAGAATCAAACCAAATTGGGTTTCTTTCTCCAGTCGCTGTACCATCTACTGTAGGATAATCATGTTGATAATCACCACCGTGTGGCGGATCTAATGGTTCGTTACTTCTTGCAAAAACATAAGATGTTTTATAAGAATAACCATCTTCTGAATATTTTCCTCAAATTTTAGGTTCAGAGAATTCACCCCATGTTACTTTTCCAGTTTCTTGATTAACAGCACCTTTTCTTATTGATACTCATTCAAGAGGTTGATCTTTATCAACATCTTGTGGCTCATCTGTTCAATCAAGATCAATTCCTCATTTATTACCTGGATAGAATTCATCTTTCTGATAATCAGCATGATTGAATACATCATTTACAATAAATTCATTGTAAAGTTCAGCAGATGTCATATTTGATCCAGTAACTCTAAAGATATATTCTACACCAGGACCATCATTACCATCTTCACCCCACATTGCTCAAATAGTTGGAGCTGATCATTCATCTCATCCTGCAAAAGCTCCTGTTTCATCAAGTCTTGCTTTTCTCGAGCATACTGCTTCAACTAAATAAGTTTCGCCATTGATTCCAGATGGCTCATCTGTTCAATCAGTTTCTACAATGTCGTCTTTTCTAGCAGGAACAACACCAGTTGGTGTGTTTTCAAGTTTATGACTTCCATCAGCTAATCAAGCCTTTAGTTGATCAAAATTATCTTTATTTGAAATTAAACGATAAATAAATTCTTTACTTACACCATCTGCTCCATCTTTACCATCTTGACCAGTAATACAGAATGGTTCACTCCATGTTCCAGTTAAAGATCCTTTTTCATCAAAATCAGCAACTGATTGTCAAATATATCTAACAGATTCTGATTTAGCTGGAGGATTTGTAGTTCATTCATATGAATCTACTGATGTAACTCCAGATAAAAGATTTGTTTCTACATCTCATGTACCTCCTTGAGGAGCTTGAATTGCAGGAGATGGTTCATATACAGCAGAACCTGTATAAATCATTATGCTTCTTCCTCCGCTTTTTCCATCTTTTCCGTATTTAGCTCATACTGAAGGTGTAGAAAGTTCACTTCATCTTTGACCTCCATTTGTTAAATAATATTGTTTACGGATAGATGTCCAACATACTGTATTTGTTTCACTAACACTCTGAGGATCATCTGTTCATGAAAAACCGTCTGAAGAAATAAGAGGGAAAGAATGTCCAAATTCATCTTTAATTGGATCCATTTCAGGAAGCGATGGAACGATTGATTCATCTTTTGTTAAACAATAGATATATTCTATTCCGTTACCGTCTCGTCCAATTGTTCCATACATTGCCCATATAGTAGGGTCTGTTCAGTCTTGCCAAACTCCATCTCATTTTTCTCTCTGAGATACGTATTCTACTTGTAAATCATCGTTAACACCTTCAGGACATCCCGCTCATCCCTCATCTTCTGGAATGTATTTATCTACTTGTTCATTTGTAGAAGGTTTAACAACAACTACACTTTCGTCTGCAACTCTTTTATATATAAATTCGACATGATATCCTCCATCTGGACCAGCAGGACCTTGAGGACCGATTTCACCAGGAGTACCAGGATCACCCTTTGGACCTTGAGGACCAGCAGGACCTTGAGGACCTTGAGGACCAGCAGGACCCATTTCACCTTGTGGTCCCATTGGACCAGGATTACCTTGAGGACCTTGTTCTCCATCTTTTCCATCTTTTCCATCTTTTCCGTCAATTCCATCAATTCCTTTAATAGGATATGGAACAGATCATCCGGTTTGATTTACACCGTTATTTCAAAAAGAACTAGATGCTCATACTTTTTCAAAATCGGTAGGAGGAGCAAGTTGTCATCCATCTGGAGCTTCAATTTGTCCTGATATTAAATTAACAATACCTCCGACAGGTGCATCTGGTGTATTCTCATCTAGATTTTGCCCTTTATAAACAACTATTTGAGCAACGCTGACGGTTCCTCCAGAAAGTTCTATTCTACGAAGAATATCGCCATAATGTATTGGACGAACTTTTTCTTGTACAGAATTGTCACCTGTTCTATCTTCAATAAACTTAGCAACATTGTCTAATGCTTGAGTTGCTTCAGCAACATTTTCTTGTAAACTTCTTAAATTCATATAGTTAACTATTTTTTAAAATTATACAATTTACATTATAATTGGCAAATATAATAAATTTTTTTTTGAAAAACAAGTGATTAAATAAAAAAAGACCACTCAATGAGTGGTCTTATCTTTTATAATAATATTATTCACCGAAACCGTCCCATACAAAGATAGCCTCTCTGATAGCAGAAGTGTTAGTTGTAACAGTTACATGATTACCTTCTGCAGCAGCAGTTACATAATCATCACCTTCTGCAGTAACGTTTTTACCAGAAACTTGCTGATCAGCATATGCTTTTGCAGCAGCCTCAGCAGCAGCAATTGCCTGAGCAACAGTCTGTGTTTGATCCTCTACTTTAGGAAGCTCACCTACAATGTCATTAGTGTGTTTCTTAGCAGCAGCTTCTGCAGCAGCAATTTGACCTTCGAGATCACTCTTAAGAGTAGCATCAGCAGTTTTATAGTCATCCTTAACTTCCTCAAGAGCAGCAACTCTTGTATTCATTGCTGAATCTTTGCCATCAACATATGCTTTAGCAGCCTCTTCAGCAGCCTTAGCAGCACCAGCAGCTTCAACCTCAACAGCAGTTGCTGTAATCTTACCATTCTCCTGTGTTACATTTGCAATAACAGAAGTACCTGCTTTTGCTGGAGTTACAGTAGCACCTGCGAAATCAAGCTCATCGAGAGCATCAGTAATCTGATCATTAACAGAACCTCCGTCGCCAATAGCAGCGTCAAAGAGAGCGTCAATTTTCTCTACAGTGTAAACATCAACTTTAGCAGTCTTCTTACCCTCTCCTTCAACAATCTTACCATCTGCAATTTCAATACCTGTAACAACAGCTACTTTACCTTCAGCAGTAGTTTTTGCCTCAAATGAAGAATTTAATGCTGCAACAGCATTATCTGTATAATCTTTGTAATCCTCATCATGTGCTTCGAGAGCTTCGAGACGACTTGTTGCATTTGTCTGGAATGTCTCGAGGTTTGTAGCACGTCCCTGAAGAGCTTCAAATGCTCCATCAGCAGCAGTTTTATTGTCACCTACAACCTTAGTAAGATCCTCAATTGCTTTATCAGTAGCAGTCTTGTTATCACCTACAGTCTTAGTAAGAGCTGCAATATCTTCTGTATTCTTTGTAATTCTTGAATTATATTCAGAAGCGTCAGTTGGGTGAGCAGCAATCCAATCAGCAATCTCCTTAAGAGTATCGTATGACTCAGATGCGCCATCTACAATAAGAGCTACTTCCTCAGCAGCAATTGTACGAACAGATTTTCCTTCATCAGGAATAACCTCTCCGTCAACCTCAATTGAACCAGCATAAAGTTTATCAATACGAGCTTTTTCAGCAGCAATTGCATCACTATTTGCTTTTTCAGCTAAACCTGCGCGCTCAATCTCATCGTTAAGATCATCAGTGAGATCTGTAATTTTCTCATCAAGGCCATTTACTGCCTCAGTGAGTTCGTCATTAGCACCATCAGCAGCCTCTGCTACTTTTGCATCAACATATTTAATAACAGTATCAGTTTCGCCATTAGCTTCGAAACCAATCATGTTATTCATTGTCTCAAAATTAGTAGCAACGTCGTCGAAATTTGATGCTACTTCAGTTTTGTAATCAGCAATAGTTTTATCAACTCCATCAATTCTATCATCAACGCCGTCAATTCTAGTATCAATTCCTGAGAGTCTTGTTTTAAGCAGGTCGAAAGTAGCTGTTGTACCACTTGCACTTGCAACATCAGAAAAATCTAAAGTAACATTAGTGTTATCTGATTTCTTAACTACAAGTTTAGAACCATCAAATACTACATCTTGTACTTTACCATATTTCTCCCAATTGTCGCCTCCAAGGCAAATCTGAATGTTGTTAAGTTCGGTGTTAAACCAAATCGTACCTTTTACGGCATTTTGTGGAGCGGTCGCCCCTCTAAAAAATCTTAAAGCTGTGTCTGTCATAAAAATTAATTAATTTAAATGTTAAAATTATTTATTTTTGTTTTGATGAAAATAGAAAAATATTCTCTTCAATTTTGCATTTCTTTAAATGCATTAGAAGAGTTTTCATCGTCATCTTTGTTTAAAATCAACGCAATCTGATCATCTGTTGAAAAGATTTTATTGATTAATCTTTTTTTATATTCACCATATGTTCCGTTTGGAATAACCGGAATTTGAAGTTTTCCGGCATTCCAAACAAACATATTGTCTTTTATTTTAATATCGTCATCATTAATCGGAATCTCTATAATATTGTCTGAAGTTTTACAACTAAATCCAACTCATCCATTTTTCTTTAAAAGATTTCCAGCTGACGCATATGTTTTATTAGATATTGTAAACATTTTATAGAGTTTCGTTAATTTCGAATTTACCAAAAGTAGAATTTGTCAAAATACCTCATCCAAG
>JAEIGA010005648.1_pt1 | contig 19071 bp, 5 predicted proteins | sample 9270691 | NCBI WGS metagenome assembly JAEIGA01 (sample SAMN17057246, study PRJNA624740) | gut metagenome | biome: biome; isolation source: fecal sample | host: Bos grunniens | place: China: Xizang | collected 2019 | reverse complement strand
GTTTTGTAATTAAATAAATTAGTTAATGTTATGCAAAAACACATTTTGCGGCGCAAAGGTACGACCTTTTTACGAAGTGACAAAGGATTTTAACGAAAAATTACAACAGAGAATATCAGAGAAACTCTGCAAGACTTTGTTTATGCATATAAAAAACAGAAATCTGCACGACCTTCATCTATATATTATATATATATATAAGGTGTAATTTAAATAAAACATAACGCATCCTTTGCGATAAAGAGAAAATAAGAGGGTGTGTTCACAATGACACACCCTCTTCATTATATGTAAAAGTTATGTAGGACCTCCTTAGCTGTTTTTACTTGCAGATGACAATCTTACCTCCTACAATGTTAATGCCACGAGAGAGTTTGGCCTTGCGCTGACCAGCAACGTTAAAGATGGGTGCATCCTCGTCCTGAGAAGCCACACTATCAATAGAAGTGGTCAGGCGTTCAACGTAAACTACATCGAACTGCTCCATGTCTGTTGGCAATGTGAGGTAGCAGCGTGCTACACCTACAATCTGAACCTGAGAACCCTCCTCTACACGGTAAAAGCCGGTACCTTCCTCTTTGGTCTGAAGGACATAGTCACCAGGTTGAGGTGTGTAGTCGCCAGCCTGAACACCTGTGAGCATTCCATCGGCAACATTCTTGACGTCTGACTTCACGTGGCCTGCAAACAGAATCTTCTTGCCCTCAGAACCATTAACCAGATAAGGAGTGTTGGCACTTATGGACTCTACAACGTCAAGCCTAAGAAGATTGCTACCTTCCTCCAGCATAGTGGATACACTATAGAAGGTCCAGCCTTCAGGTGCCTTGTACTGGAAGGGAAGAATCAAGGTTCCCCATGATTCGCCAAGGGTATATTCATAAACAGTAAGACTGCCGTTCTCATTGCAGTAGTTCATGTATGCAGCCAGATCCTCCTGAGCCTTAAGGAAAGCAGCGTAGAGAGGTTCACCGCTTATAGTACGGAGTGCAGCGCATGCCTCGTCATAAGCCTTCACTATCTGACCGTAGTCATATGGCACTTCCTGCATAATAAACTCATCAGTCTCGGGAATATCAACAATGCCTACACCAGACAGGAACTGTTCCATGTCAGCTTTGACAAGTGTGTTGTCTATCTCCCACTGTGCTACCAATGTCAAGTTCTCTGTTGGCATAACCTCAGGAATCTCCTGGTTCCATCCCTTGAAGATATAGTAGTCGCGCTTAGGATCAGCAGGTGCAACAACAGGCGTACCGGCTCTTTGGACAATTGGTGCAACATAGCTACCGCCATTACTATCGAATGTGATGGTAAACTCCCCAGCGATCCACTTGGCTGTATAGGTTATATTGAATGCAGGAACCGTTGCACCTTCCACGTATGCTGGATCCCACCCATCAAAGATATAACCTTTCTTCACCGGATCTGCAGGAGCAGTGATAAGCGTTCCATATTCCTGAGTTACACGTGATATCTCTTCACCATCTACAACGAAGACCACATTGTAACTGTTAATCTGCCAGGTGGCAGTAAGATTCAGGTCTTTTGCAGGCATTGTTGCAGGAATATCCTCGGACCAGCCCATAAAGGTGTAGCCAGTCTTGGCGGGATCGTCAGGAGCAGTGATATCTGTTCCGAAGTCCTGAGTAATAGGGGCTATTTCTGTACCACCGTCGGTATCGAATGTAATGGTATATTGGTTTACAGTCCACTTGGCCTTGTAGGTCAAATCATTTGCAGGAACAGTGGTTCCTTCTACAAATTCAGGTTCCCAGCCAGCGAAGGTGTGACCCTCCTTTTTTATGTTAGTAGGTGCAGTGATAACACTTCCGAATTCCAGGCTTTCTGTAGTAACCTGCCCATCAACATCAAAAGAAACATTAAACTTCTTTATTCTGAAGTTAGCAACAAGAGCAGCATCCTTTGCAACAGTGAAGCTGTATGGGTTTTCTGTAGAAACAACGGTTTCACCCACTGCCCAGTTAAGGAATTCATATCCTATGGCAGGAGTAGCGGTCACAGTTACCTTGCTTCCACTTTCTACAGATTCTCCTCCACCATCAATGGTAACGCTACCCATTGCCTCATTGGCAGACTTGGCAGAAACACTGAAATTTTGGTAGACATCCACAGGAATGGTCATGTCATTCTGGAAAAGCTCAATGATATTATCATCTACATCTACATGATTAAATATAATATCTGTAATTTTGATAGCCTTTTCACCCAAAGTGATATTTTCATCAACTTTAAATGTTATACTAATCAATTCTCCATCATTATCCAACAACGGATATCGACCCGTCATACCAATTAGCACATATTGGTCTCCATTTCCATCCAAAGCTTCAGGTTCAAATACTGGAGAGTGCTCATCATCGCGTGAAAAACTATATATGTATCTGTTCCTACTATTTTTGGCAACAGAAATTCCCTCTGGCAAATACATGTGCAATTCACAACCTGTTATGTCTATGTTATTTTTTAAACAGATTGGAAGAGTAAATTCGTCACCTGGTTCTACCTTAAATTCTGTTGGTGTTGTATAGAAATTGACTTCCTGTGCAGATACAATTCCTATTATAAACATCATCAAAAATGTACTTAATAACTTTTTCATAATACATTATGTATGATTATTAAACATTATTTTTTGTACTTACCTGCCATTATTTGGAACAATGCTGTCACATCTGTAATATTGATCTTTCCATCTTCATTCACATCTGCAGCATCTTTGACATAGTCATTATTGGATTTACCAGCCATAATCTGAAAGCATGCTGTAACATCAGTGATGTTTATCTTGCCATCATCATTCACGTCGCCCAATGTAAACTTTACTAAAGACAGTTTTTGGGGAGAGCTTGGCATACCAACGAGTTTCTCTGACTCGAAAGTGATTTTCTCTTTTGGTGTCAATACCTCAGACTTGGACTTGTCATAAATCTTAAAGTAGACTTGCTCTCCTGAAGCCTTGTTACTATAGACACGCATATACAGCCATGTCAATCCGCCTTGGGAGTCAACAGTGGCTACGCCACGACACTCTTCCTTGTCACCGGCATTCACAAAAGCTGCAATTTCATAGTTGGAATAGTCTTTTACCACTCCACTCTCCAACACGATGGCAGCATAGACTGTCATATCGTATTGGTAGTCGTGTGGATTTACCGTCCAGCCACTGCCTTGCGCTAACAAGGCAGTGGGGAGGGTTAAAACTATGCACAATACAGAAAAAATACGCTTAATACTTTTCATTTCTGTTCTTGTTATTCATTATTACTTTCTTTCCATTTACAATATATATACCACCCTGAGTGATGCTATTCATCTTCTGACCCTGGATATTATATATATTCTCTGTCGATGTGGTGGATTCGATATTCTCTACACCGGTAGCACCGTTAATGTGCAAATAGAATGGAGCATTGACTGAACCTACAACATCAGCCACAAATGTCAATGTTTCACTTACTTCAAACTCCTCTTCTGTCTCTCGGTCGATAGCAACGAAGCTAATCTTCTCATTGCCATTGCCGTATACAGAGAGATAAAGTACTCCGTCGACATACTTGCCTATGCCACGACACTCATTGCCTGCAAATGCACCCACGAAGTAAGAATCGGGAACTGCATTCTCTTCGCCAACCATCAGTTCGGCAGTGATACACATCATATTGGGGTAACGGTTCTTGTTCAAACTCCAGGGAGCCTGATATAGAGCAAGACGATGGCCGTAATGAGCTCTTGCCTTAGAAACAGAAGCATCATAATAGATGAAGCTCTTGTCTGAAGCAGACTTGAACAGGTAGCCTTCACCAGGAAGCATAGTCTCCAACACACCATTCCACTTACCGTTGGCAAACTGAGAGAAGCCACCGCTCAAGGATGTGATGTAGTCTCCTTCTTCAGCATTTAGGTAAGCAAACGCCTCATCAAGGGTCATCTCCTGGTTCATAGGATAGCCTAGCCAGTTCCAGCCTTCTGACAATGTTATATTGCTTGACAAGGGGTTATACATCTCACCGGAAAGTTTGATTGTTGTCTCCTCCGTAGCATTGACCTTGACAGACTGATGAGCAGCAACCAGGCCGAGTCTACCAACAAATCCCAGCTCAGGATCATTGACAATCTCGTTTGTCTGGCTAATAACGCGTGCTATACCTTCCTTCTCGAACTCACTTGCAGAAAGCTCTGCAGCCTTGTTGTGAGAAGTCCAGTTCCAGCCTTCCTTCAAAGAAAGCTCTAGCTGTGTCTGTCTGATGCTATAGGAATATACCTTCATCTCACTTTCGCTTCCATTAAGACCAACAGCCATAGCCTTGATGGTTACTTTGCCATTCACAGGAATAGGTTTGCCATCATACTTGATTCTTGTAGCAGGTTCACATGGACAGCTTCCATCCGTAGTGTAATATATGGTAGCGCCCTCGGTTTCACAAGAAAGTGTTACCGTCTGTCCACGGTAGAGAGCAGAGCCATTTATGCGGGAAGAAGTTACTTCCTTAACCTCAGACAGCATAATGGGATCTACCACATTTACTATGGTCTGTGCATTGACATCTGCATCCACGACACTCAACTTCAACGCTGCAGTACCCAGCAGCTCACCGCTAATAGTAAATTCGGTCTGACCGTATTCATCCAAAGTGAGATACAGGACACCTTCATCGTCTGCCACTGCATTCAAGGCATCATCCTCTACCACCTTGCCTATAGACATAATCTGAGATGATGTAGACTGGATAACCAATGTCTTACCCTTAGAGGCTTCTGCAGGAAGTGCACCTACCTTGATTTTCTGTGACTCATCAGATGCGATATTCAGTTCCTCACTGATAACAATCTCACGAATCTTCTTCTCTACATCCAGTTTCTGGCTATAGGTTTGTGCCATAGAAATGCCAGCATAGCTCTCAACGACCTTATTTACAATAACGTAAACTTCACCATCTACAAGACCCAGGTCGTATTCTGTCTTCAGGGCTATCTTTGAAACATACTGAGTAGATATTTCGTCAGATACAGCCTCTTGGTTCAGGAACTCTACGGTCAGATCAGTAATCAACTTCTCACCTTCACCATCTACAATCTGCAGGTAGATGTTATCAGCAGTCAGAGTCTCAGGTTTCATGTACTTCGTGAACTCTATCTCAGCTCCGTCCTCATAAGCCTTGGCGCTCTTGACTTCAGGATTGACATTCTGAACCATACCAACATTGATTTCCAGCTGTGGAGGAGGCACAGGCAGCCAGTCCGTATATGTGGTCTGGTAACCTTCCTTCTCGAACTTAACCTGCCATTCACCTTCTGGTACGTCCCAACGGTACATGCCATCCTTGTCAGTAATCTGTGGGTTTATCTGCTGATAGTCCTCGGCATTCCAAACTACGATGTTCTCATGCGCGTCGCCATAGATATCCGTCACATATTCTCTGTAGTAGCAGGTAGCGGTCACACCCTGCAGACGATTGCTCTCCAGACCCTCATACACAAAGCCAGAGGGGTCGTGCACACCTTCTACATTGGGATTATTTGACTTGTGCTCACCACCGTCATCGTCACCATTGTCAGAGTTATTGTTGTTTTCAGGTGTCTCGTCACACTGCAGGTCATTTATCTGGTTTCTGATTCTGTCTATGTTCTTCTGGAAATTAGCGGCATATAGTTCAGAAACTATCATATTTGCACCAACAAGACCAACAGAAACGATAACGCCAGACAAAGACGCACCTACTGTAAGAACTGCAGCAGAAACACCAGTTATGGCAGAAGAAATAGCAACTGCATCGGCAACGATCTGTGAGACATAATAGACGCCCGCACCTACTCCGACACCCCATACAAGCTTTGTCAGACGTTCGGCATCAGCCTGGTCTGTAAGACATGGATTGGGGATAGAATAGTAGAGATCTATAACCGAGTTAAGGTCTTCCACCATATTACGCTGAACGAGATACAGATCAAATGCAGCGAACAGACCACCTCCCAATCGGCCTATCTTCCATTTCTCATCTGGGAAGTTAGTTTCCATCCAAGTGATGATCTTGTCATTGATGGCCACTTTCTTGGCCAGAACATCAAACTTGGCCTCAAGCATCTGAATCAGGAACTTATTGCCGCTGTTGGCTCTCAGGTACTTTATTGAAGCATCCAGGTCAGCCAAATCGTTACCGAGCAATTCGTTAGCCTTGATCAGACCAGAGTTGATCTTTTCAACAACATCAGCAAAATTCTGTATATAAGTCCTCAATCTGTCAAACACTCCTTCCAGAGTCTTGATGTATTCATTCATGCGCTTTCCGAAGTCCTCGGTATTACGTGCTGAATACAATGCTCTGCTCAGGCTTGGAGAAGCTTGTGCCAAATCGATGGTGTATACAACATTCAGATTCTTGTCGATAAACTTGAACATTGACTCAGAAGAATATATGAACAAGTGATGCCCATCCGTCTTCTCTATCTTCTCGTAGCCTTCTGTGTTCAGTTGGGTTGTATCCACAGCATCAGCAGTCTCGAATGTCATACCCTTCAGATACTCATTAAGGCCACTCAAAGCTGTCGTCAGGTATTTATCAGCCAAAGCCATTGAAGTGTCAGACAAGTGACTGTCGCATCTATCCAAAAGCTGATTGATCTCCTCTTCTGTCTTACTCAGGATATCATTGGTTCTTGTACGGTTCAGCAAATCAAACACCTGCTGGCTCAAATTCTCCAGGGCATTTAGGTCAACAGACTCCTTCTCGCGCTCTGCACCGCAAAGATTCAGCAAAGAATCCAGACTATTGATATCCTGGAGGAATGCATCCTGATTGATAGCATACTTGTTCAGACTCTCTTCCATGATTTCCGCCTGGACCTCTGCCTTGGTATTGCAATCAAAGTCCACGCTCACGTTAGCAGGGATATCGTAGTCAGACCATGAACCGAACTTGCCGGAAGCCACCCACATGCCCTTACGCGCATTGTAAGATGCCTTCAAAGGAACTTGCTTGCCCTTGCAGGTCTCAACCCACAACTTAACATTTGACACCAGGGCAGGATCATTGTTGGTGAAGTCTATCGTGAATGTGAAATCGGGATAGTCGGGCCAATACCAGTAGGCAGGGATTGATGATGCAGGATTCTGGAAATCAAACACTGTCTTTTCCTCATAGGCACCGCCCACACGATGTGAGGTATTGTACATTGTCACCTTGGCCACCTCCACTGCATTGATGTCATACAGGCATTCCTTGGTTTCGGTCTGCATCTCCAGACCCTCCTTGGTTATAATCTTGGCATGGATCTGGTGTGTAGACAAGTTGTAAGGATTGTTCAGCTTACAGTCAGCACGCCATGCACCATTTGGCAGCGACTCTGCCCTGCCTATCAGCTGCTGTCCATCATACACCTCCACCTTGCAACGTCCTGTAGCATTGCCGGACACCGTAACATTTTCCTTACATATTACAGAAGGCAGGCTAATGGTATGGTTCTTCACCTCGTAGGTCACATTGCCAATGGGCTGTGTCACCTGCTTGCCGCCTATGGTGAAGCGTACATAAGCATTGGGGGAATACTTGCCCTTTACTGTTGGCACTACACAGAAGCGTACACGGTCTATCTGATTACCATCAAGCTTTACACTGACAGAATTCTTCTCCTTCTCATATACAGACAACTGTGTGCCCACCATCAGGGAGTTCTCTACGAAGCTGCTGCCTTCGGGCAACTCGAATACCAGCTCCATTCCGTTGATGTCATGACGGAAAGCCTCCTTGAAGTCAACCTTGGCCTGCAATGTCAGGAAGTTACCAGCAATGATACTGGTCTTGTTCACGGTAAATGCCGTATTCTGTCCTGTGTAGTAAAGTTTGCTCTCGTCAAAGAATGGAATCAGGACGTTCTTCACGGAAGTAATCATACCGCTCTCCACCTTCACCTTGTTCTTGATGTAGTCGGTGCCTTCCATCAGACCGCTCTGCTGCAGACTGCTCAGGTTATAGATAGAGTTGAAGAACGTGCTTTCGCCCATGCTGACAATGGTGTACTCACCATCAGGCAGATTACTGATGTTCAGCAGTGCAGAACTGTACTTGTACTTCTGCACGAAGTTGTCATTTGCATCATACAGCATGGCTGTCACGCCCCTGTTCTCTGTAGAAGCGAATGATATGGCTATACCACCCTGCTGAACAATAGGCAGTGTAACGGCAGCATCCAGATTATCGTCAACCTTACATGTAGCCTTCACTGCATTAAATGCATTCAGCTTGCTGGTAGCAGTAACTTCCAGTTCACTTCCCTCTGCCACTGTCTCAAGCAGTACAATCTTCGGGAACTGGACGTTAAACTCTTTGATGTACTGCCCTGTTGTCTTATTAAAGATAGTATATGCCACATTGGCATAGTCCTCGTACCAGTCCCTCACCTCAGGCTGCTGACCTGCCGCCACACTTGTAGTGAATGTGAAACGTGTGTCTATAGTTACGCCCACGATAGGTTTCAGTACCACATCACTCAACTTTACTTCAGACGAAGCCAGAGCACTATCTGCCAATTCTACAACCTGGCTCACATATTCCTCAGCACTCACTGTAACAACAGCTGGCATGCCAGAATAAACGCCCAGAGAATAACGGCCCTTGGCATCAGTCTGTACGTTGAAGGTCTTTGTGTATCTGCCATTGATTGTCTGCACAACAGCCACATTGGCACCACCCAGCACAAGCTTGGTCTTCGAGTTCGTTACTCTACCGGACATATTTACCATTGGCAGAGCCACCAGCTGCATAGTCACCACATTGTCTCCTGCAGCAACTACATGCTCACCCTGTTCGGGCAACACGCACAGCATACCCAGTTCCTGTGGCAATATAACAGAATAAGTCAGTTTCTGTCCTTCCACCATACCATTGAGTGATGCACCGTGAGACAGGTTCTGTCCCTTGTCATCAGCCCAGGCAATGGTTACCTGCGAAGTTACATCAGCACCTTCAGGAGACAGCACACGCAACTTCACATTCTGCAAGGTCAGCAGGTTGCCAAAGGTACAGCTCATATCCTCCTCTACGAAGATGGAGTCAATACGTGCCAGTTCTATTCCGGTTGGGTTCTTCACACTGGCATTATAGACCGTGCCCTTGGGCAAGTTGCTGAAGATGTAGTTGATACGGTCGGTAATTACGTACTTGTAACGCTGTCCATTCTTAATATTCACCAATTCCAGCGACATGTTCTTGTAGCGTCCGTCCTTGCACTCCTCCGGCAGGTTCAGTTCCAGATTGGCAACATCGCTTCTTATGGGCATGACCACCATATCCTTCCATCCATCGGCATTCTGGTACAGTTCCATTGAGCTCAGCGGCACATACACCACCAGTCCTTCTGTCGGCACACCTTCAAAAACCTGGTCCCCCAGTGTCGGCGGCACGACAGACAAGCAAGTCAGTTGGGACAGTCCCGTGCAGTAAGCAAACGCATAGCGTTCTATGTTCTCTATGGAAACCGGCAAAAGCACGTGGTTCAGGTTCTGGTTGCTATCAAAGCACCAACTTGGCACACTTGTAACACCTGTGGTGCGGCTCAGGTCGAAGGTTGCACAGTTTGGGAAACTGCCGCCATATTGAAGTATGGAGAAATCATACCTAACCGTCTTTCCTGAGACTATGAGATGAGTCAGCTGATCACTGGGACTGCCACCTATAGCCTGCCATATTGCATCGCTCAGGTTTCCTGCTCGGAAGTCATCCACAATGAGCATTCCGCTCTCGCTGTCCCAACTGTTGGCACCGGGATTAGCGGGACCCTCGGGAGCATACTTGCACACTGCATACAGAGTAACATCGTTATCGGGCATTCGGAACAGCATCTCCTGGTCTGTTGAGATAATCTTTCCTTTCTCGTCCTCCCAGTGCAGAAACTGGAATCCGCTATTAAGACTTGCCCAAAGCCAGGACTCGTCGCCGGCACGCATCTTAACCTCCTCTTCATAATTGAAGCCGCATGCACCCTTTGGCTTTGACTGCAGCACCAGCTTGTGCCTGCCTATCTGGCTTTCGGGGTTGTCGGGACTTATGGGGTTGTAGCGCAGGTGCAGGGTAAGTTTCACATTGCGCTGGGGCATCTCGTACTCAAACCACTGCGATGTGCTCACAGTATCCCCCTTGTCGTCTATCCAGGCCTTTATCTCGAAGCCATGGTTTACCCAGGCTTCAATAAAGACCATGTCGCCAGCCTCCACCATTTCCTTCTGGGAACGGTTGAACGTGCAGGCACCCTTGGGCGAACTGGCCAATTCCAGTTCATACGCGGATGGACCGTTGCCATCTGCCTGCGCCGTTGCAGACAGATGGAACAGAGCCATCACTATACCTATTATATATATAGTTCTCTTCATGTTCAGATATCTTTAATATTGAACCTGTTTAATTTATTCGCGCTTCAGGCAGATTACTTGTTTACAATCTTCTTGCCTTCCTTTATCACGAGACCCTTCTGGCCGTTCTCCACACGTACACCGGCAGTATTGTAGACTGGTTCCTTGTCGGTCTGAGCGGCACCAATACCGTCAATTCCGGTCTCCTTCTCATCGAAGTTCAGGAAGAAACGTCCCTTTGCCTCTCCAGGCACTGCACTGAAGGTGTATTCGCTATCGGCAGACAGCACTGTGCTTACGCCCAGTTTGCGGTCTTCCAGAACCACCCTCTTCTCGCCCGCCTGCTTCAGTGCTATGGTGTACACACCCTCAGAGGCTATCACCACACCCAGTTCCACGATGCCGTTGCCAATGGGACGCTCGTTGATGGCCATGCGTGCATTGCCTGCCACAGTAAAGATCTGGCTGGCATCACTGCCCATAGCTTCGAACTTGCTGGCATCGCAGTTCATCTCGTAAGCCATTGAAGCATTCTCGTTCAATACCACGCGTGTACGGTCGGTTGTCTTCTCGCTCTTCAGTACGATGTTGTACACCTTTCTGCCGGTTGTTGCAGACTGGCGTGCATTTGTCATCTCACGTGCATATCTGTCGGTCTGGCGTCCATCGGCATAGAACACGATGCTCTCCTGTTCCACAGGACGCTGTACGAAGAATGCCTCGCCGGGATACAGCACATAGTCGTCGTCCAGAGGACTGTAGGCAACGTAGTTCCTATGGTAGGAATCCCATACTGTAACAGGAGCACTAAAGTCTGTGCAGCGGATGTCGTAGTAGCAGGGATAGGGGTTGCCTATCAGGTTCCACGAACTGTTGTGCCCGAATTCTGCAATATGCTCCTCCAGCATCACCTCATTGTCGGAAGACGTGAAGATGTTCTGGCGTGTCACCGATGTTCTGTCGGCCTTTACCTGGAACATTACAGGTTCGCCGTTCTCGCTGTAGCAATGCATTATGTAGCCCTTGCCTGCCTTGAGCACATCATTGGCATCAAGGTCGGTCCATGTTGCCTCCATATTGCCGTTGGCACGCTCGGCACCCGAATACTCGCGGATAACCCAGAATGTATTGGGATCCACGGGAACAATGTCGCTCATGCACACATCGAAGGGGAAGCTGATGAACTGCCATGCACTGTTCTGGTTCACCAATGTGATGGTAACGTCGTCAGCACGCATACTGCCCTGTACAAGCAGTGAGTTGGTGTTATATTTTATATTATCCCAGTTGTCAGGATTGTCATAGCATTGTCCCAAGGGAGAATAGAACATTGAGAACGATTTTGCATTCAGCATTGCTCCAGGAGCAACGGTAAGGTTGCCACGCATGTAGTAACCATTCCACTGATTGTCGTATGACCAGACATCAGACCACTTCAAAGCAACATTGGGTCGGTAGCTGGCATCCATCTCTGACTCCTTGACACGCAGTGTGAAGTCCCTGTTAATCACAATGGTCTCTGGCTGGTCTTCGCTTGCCACAATCTGTGGTATCTGCGACCATCCGGGAGCAAACTTATACTCATCCAGGCTCCATACAGGCACCTTCAGCACAACGTTTGCCATATTTGAGCCGCTTACGGGACATTCGTTGTCCGTTCCGGCAGGAACAAGTGCGTTGCTGGTCAGACTGGTCAGGTTGTCGCACCAGGCAAATGGGATATAGCACATAGTCAGTGTGCTGGGCAGCACAACTTCTGTCAGGCTGTCGCAGTCGTTGAAGGCATTGTGCATAATGCACTCAAGACCTTCGTTCAGGTTCAGTTCCTTGAGTCTGTAGTTGTAGGCAAAGGCATCGTTGTTAATCCTCTTTACTGTAGAGGGAATTGTCAGACTGGTTATATCGCACAAGTAGAATGCGGCGTGACCTATTTCTGTCAAACCCTCATTCAGGACAACATCCTTCAAACTGGTACAATTTGCAAACGACTCACCGTCTATATATGTCACACCCTGAGGAATGGTAACGGAAGTCAATCTGTGAGAATTCACAAATGCGGAATACCTTATCTCCTTCAATCCAGCAGGGAGTTTAACAGCCTCCAGATGCGAATCTCTAAACTGGCTATCAGAGATAAAGGTGTTAGCACATGCCTCAATATCCAGTTCCACCAGGTTGGGCATTACCACCAGGGCATTCCAGTCGGTAGTGTTCAGGGTTCCTGATGTTATCGTCAGTTTGTTCACCTCATGAAGATAGTCCACATGATCCAATATCTGGTATCTCAGTTCGCCCGGAGCCGACAAGGCAAGGCTTAGCTCTACAGGTGTTTCCTGAACCAGCAGGTACTCAGACCACACATTGGCCATACAGTATGAGTTGATAGAACCATTGGGTATTATCACCTTCACTCTGTTTTTTTCAGCACCAGTCCATTCGCTTGTAAACGCTGGAGCTGTTGCGGCACGGACAATGATATCCTGGAGCATTGGTGTACCTCTAAATGCACCGCCCTCAATAACCTTCAGGGTAGAAGGGAGGCTGATAGACTTCAACTGGTTGTCGTAATAATTTTCTGCAGAGCCCATAGCTACCACATAATATTCCTTGTCATTATATGTAATGGTCTCGGGGACATCAACACTTGTCACTGTGCGGAAGTCTCCCTGAAGAGTCATACGTACACGAGCCAGGCCATGCTCGGTGTCCAGATGATATTGCACACCGTTCATTATATAGGTCCACATAGTGAAATTCCATCGATCCATAGGAAGAGAAAGTCTCAGGTAAGGTGCTGCTGCATCCATCAGAGCATCATAAGCAGACAGGATTTCCTCGCTGATACTTGTCTCGGCATTGATCGTCTTTGCCGCCTTACATGCAGATTCCAGTTCAGCATCGGTATTGCTTTCCAGTACAGAATCGGCCTGGGCTATAAGAGCGGGCAGCTGTTCATAGGTCTTGACGGCAGACAGGATTCTTGAATACAGGCTGTTTATCTCTGCCTTCACAGCCACTCTGTTTGCATCATCCTCGGGCAATGAGAGGTAGGCATCGAAAGCAGTCTGCAGTTCATTCTGCATTGCGGGGTAAGCGGCAAGTTTGGCAAGTCTGTCTTCCATTATCTCTGTCCAATTCCTGCCTTCGCCAGTCTGGTATACCTGGAGCTCAGCAGCGTGCCAGTAGCCACGGAAAGCATCATCACCATTACAATCAACGGCCTCGATACGCAGATACTGCGTGGGGGTCTCTATTGTCCATTCCTCAGAATATGCTTCAGCACTACGTACTGCATTAGGCATGTCCACCAGTATGTTCAGTGTTTCTGACGAGAAGTCTGCACTATTGCTGCCGGTAATCCTTACGATCGAAGGATGGTCACTCTGTGTATCACGGCGCTTCATGTACAGAGAGAAGGTACCTGACACAGACTCTGTCAGTGCTATCTGCAGATAGTGCCCACCCTCTACTGGGCCATTGTGCCAGTCTGAATGCCAGAAAGAAGCATGGTCACCGTCAATCAGAAATTCCAGAGCGCCCTCGTCAGGATCTGAGAACGGACTGCTCAGCTGACTGGCATCTGTAATAAGGGGAGTATGTACGGGATCTACAACAGATGTGGTATCATCGGGAACTACAATACTGTCGCCTATTTCTCCAAATACTACATTCAGATTAGGGAGAGGAGCATTTGCATCAAAGTCAGAAGCAATCCAGGCTCCGTAAGCAGCTATAGACTTATTGACAAGTGCGGGACCGAATCCGTTCTCTTTTGGCAGGATTGCCTGTCCGGCCTCAACCATTGTCTGCTTCATTGTACCACGCAGACTGTAGTTGGCATCCACATTTGTGCTTACTGTCATGCCATGGTTCATGGTAACGATGGCATACTCGTCATTCAGTCTAACGTTAGCCAGAACCTGCTCGTTCCTGCCATACTGTCCGTTCTCAGCGAGAATCTCGGCAGCAATCTGCTTCAGACGGTCGGCACTGGAGATGTATTCGCCAGCTCTTTCCTGGTCTTTGACAAGTGCAGGATTGGCAATCATAACGAAGGGAGTGCCAGCCTTGATGGTTGCGTTCTCCATGGGCTGCAGCGCCACGGTGCTTCTGTTGCCTGTAACGGTCAGTCCAGCAGCATAGGCTGTTGCTCCTTCGGAAATGGTTACGTCCACAGGATAGGTGTAGGCATATACCTGACCGGGCCACAACTTGGCACGATACTCGGTAGAAGGTTCTTCGGTAACAGGTTCAACCTCCTCGATGAATATCATAGAGTTAGAACCAAGGTTATCGGCATCCCAGGTGGTAAGAGTGTTGGTGGGTCGCTCGGCATGCAGATAGCTGTAACCCTGTTCGTTACCTCCCAGAACGTTGGTGGAAGCAATCAGGTTAGCACCTGCACCTATGGCCTGCACGCTGAAGTAACTGGGAACAGCACTCAGTTGTACAGGATAACCGGCACGCAGGAACAGACCCGTAGCCTTGTTCTGGATCATAAATGAAGAATCTGTAGCCTGGATGAAGCGGAACAGGTCCTCACCGTTGCTGAAGTCGGCATCCTCGAAGAAGCAGAGGTTGTCGCCTTCAAACCACTCTTCCTTTTCCTCCACCAAGTTAACTGCAATGGTATCATTTTCGCCATACTCGTTAACGAAGCCTACATGATCTATGAATTTCTTACCTATAGCAAGTGTCTTGCCGAACAGTGCGGGCTGGGTCTCAACTCCAGCAGCCTCGTGTTCAACTGCCTTGGCACTGGTCTTGTCCCAACCAAACTTCTCGTAAGTCTCTTCTGTTGCAAAGCTGAAGCGGTACCACTTGCCGGTCTCTACCTTATTGGCAGACTCAAATGTTGCTGTCTCCATATTCTGGATAGCAGCGATGTGAGCCTCCGACTGGGCAGGAGTGTATGCACCTGATGCATTGTAAGCAATGGCAGCGGTTACAGCCTCAGCAGGAGCTACTGTTCCTTCCTTCCACTGACCGGGGTTGTTGCCGGTTACGAACAACTCGCTGGAAGGAGTTGCGGCGATAAGTTCGCGCAAAGCAGTTGGATCTACGTATACAGCGCCCCAAGCCTCGGCTGCAGCAACAAGGTTTGCGTATGCTTGCTGGAATCCTTCATCTTCAAGAAGCGCTACATCTTCATTCGTATATCCACGCTCGTTCCATACTGCCACAGCCTCGGCAAGAGCCTCAGCCTCAGCCTTGCGGACATCGTACTGGGTGGTGGCGTAACGGGGAGCTACGCTTGCCTTGAACACGTTGAACCCTGCAGCATGCCAGTAACCACGATTTGCACCACCACCATACCCGACAACAGCCTTCGTTTCCGCGGAATAGAAGCGCAGGTATTTCATACCAGATGCATCAAATGCCTTGGACACGACGGTTTCATCTCTTGAACCCAAAGGCAAGTTCAAATCACCCAAATATACACCTTCTTCAAAGGTTGTCTCATCTGTTGGTTCATTAGCATAACCCACAACTGACAATTTTGTGATGTGGTCGCCAGATGCAAGACGACGCTGCAGTTTAACAACATACATACCTTCCAAAGTCTCAGCAGCATTAATCTGCAGATAGTGAACCTTCTGACCTACAGGACCAGCCTCCCATGCAGAGTGCCAGTATGTGCTCTGCTTGCCGTCGAGCAAGAAGTCGTATACAGTCTGACCCTCGGGGATAGTCTGAGCATCCTCGGTGGTGTACTGGCTGTAGAACTGATCAGCAGTAACAACAACAGAGTCGTTCTCGTAGATAGTGGTCTCGATATCCTTGGCTATCTCCAACTGTGCGGGGAATGCAGCAGCAATGCTGTCGCCCTTGGTTATCATTGCCAGAAGAGTCCTGGGACCCTCGGCTTCGCCCAACCACTGGTTTACGGTAGCTTCATCTACGGGAGTCATGTACCAGCGAGTAGCACTACCGTCACACCAACCTACTATCCAACCGTTTTGGCCGGCACCATTGCTGTGACCACCGCAGTGCAGGTAGTAGTAGTTGTCAGCAACCTGATTAGAGCTACGGATGTTGAAAGAAGTAACGATTTCGGTCTTCTCCTCGCCACCTTCCATGTACTTAACCTCTTCCTTGTCGTTTCTGAAGTCGAAGCAAACGGTAGCGGTGTCGTTCAGTTCCAGACGAGAGTTAGAGGTCTGTCCGATGCTGATGTGGGTCTTGCCATTCCACATGTTGATCATGCGGTATTCTGTGGGCTTACCTTCAACTGCCTCAACCTTCCAGAGGTATGCAGCATTGGCTTCCTGAGTGCCCCATGCCAGCCAGTCTGCCATGTTGCCATCGCTCCCCATTGCGCTTGCGGAGTAGAGAGACTTCTTGGGAGCAGCAACCTGAGAAGAGGTTACATCCTTAACGTCGCCAGCATCCACAAAACCTTCGTCGCCCTCTAAACAGCCACTCTCTGCATTAGCTTCGTCAGCCTCTTCCTGAGTGTAGAAAACGGTGTCGTTCTTGGTGGTGTACCAGAACTGACAGCTGTTGAAGGTATAGTAACCGGGCTGAATGCCTGTCACAGCCAGAGGCACCTTGTTCTCGATCATGTGGTTCCAAGCGGCAACGTACCTGTCGTTGAATGCCTTCAGATCCTCATCTGTGGGGAACTGTGCCTGAACAGCTTCCATACCCTCCATCTCAGCCAGCATCATGAGATCCTCAACCTGTGTATGCACAGCCAGGAATGCTTCTACGTCCTCGGGACGATAGTTGCCGGGACGGGAACCTACGTTTTCACTAGATATAAGTTGGTCGATAATAGTACCATCGCCCTGGCTGGTGATAGCAATGTAGTCATCTAACAGATTTTCAAACATCTCTTGCCACTTGTCTACATCGCCTATGACTTCGATGTCAAAAATCTCCCAGATCTTGTTACCACCGATCTCCTCCTCAGTTGTCCAGCCTTCGCTTTCACCAGTAACCTCGCCCTCAGCCCAGAATACTACTGTGGAACCAGCACCGTTATTGTCGACGCGCTGAGCCATGTTGTACGCATTCCAAGCGAAACGGCCCAAAGTGCTGGGAACGCCGCCGATAGTGGGATGGTAGAAGTTAAACTTACCAGCCTCGCCAGCAAGGTACTGGTAGTTGCTACAGGTTGCATTCATAGGGTTTTCAGGCATCCACTTGCCGTTACCGAACTGGATATTGTAAGCACCTTCCTCCCATTCCACGGCAACAAAACGAACCATCATCTTCAGGTAGTCGTTAGAACTAACGCCTTCTTCTGCGGTAAGTTCGTCAATGACACTTGTTGTGCTGACACTAACATTTGACGTGTTGTCATAAACCAGTCCGCCCGTTGCCTGGATTACGCCGTCAAGAGCATAGTCCTCAGCGGTAGCAGTCTGGTTTATGTTACGCGGTGTGTGCAGGAAGTACCACTTTCCCGGTACCACCTCTGTCTGTACTGTGCCGATACGTATCAACTTATCGACATACTCTGTTGCTCCTTGTGCAAATACCGAAGTACAGCAAAGAAGCAGCATCATTAGAAAAGATGTAATCTTTTTCATACTATTATAGAATTAATTAATTGAGTTTATCCTGTTTAATGGCATATATACAGCAGAGGGCATAACGGATAAACCGATATGCCTGCATGCGAGTTCTCTCAAATAACCTGTGAATATGTTATGCGAAACGCATAGGGGGGGGGGGGGGGGTAAAACAATGATTATCAGACAATCTAACCACATCATCACAATAACATGATGATACACGCACAGTGCATGCTGTTAGGAGTGTCTGATTCATATAGATGTTCTTACGTTAGATTACGCAGACAAATATATGATTATTTGCTAATATAACATAAAGATTGTTAATGAAATAGGGGCTATATGGCTATTTTCTTATAAAAAAGGTGCAAAACGGGTGTTTATTATGCCTAACTTGCACAAAAACAGCATAATTCATCGTCCCCTTTGAGCGACATAGCTATACATACAGGAACCCCGCAACCACGGTTTCGTGTAGCTGCGGGGTTCCTGTATTATAATTAACGGAATATACTTTATATATTAAGGTATATTCTTACAGGTTGGGATTCTCCTTTGTCCAATCCTCAACTGCAGGGATGATACCCAGAGCGATGATCTCGTCACGCATCTTGCCAAGATGTTCAACAGAAGAAGCCAAAGCTGCCATCTCCTCTGCTGTACCCTCGGGAGCAACGTAGTGAACACCGTCTGCATCGATAACAGTGGGCATAGCCATCATAACATTCTTATAACCCAGTTCCTCGCTGTTTACATAACAGCCTGCAGGCAGAGTGTAAGGCTCGCCACCCATAGCAGCCTCAATCATCTTGATAGCGCAGTAAGAGGGGCTCTGGAATGAGCTGCGGCCACGAAGCTTGATGATGTTTGAACCACCCTGTACAGTATTGTGCTTGATTTCAGCCCAACGCTCCTCTGAAAGACCCATTTCTGCCAAAGGCTTGCCATCGATCTTAACCTGAGAAGCAAACACTGCCATCTGCTCACCATGACCACCATAGGTCTTGGCACCAGTAACCTTGTCCTGCAGAACACCAAACTCCTTAGCCAAAGCCTGCTGCAGACGTGTAGAATCGAGAGCAGCCAGAGAGGTGAGCTGGTTGGGCTTCAAGCCAGAGTGGATCAAAGCAGTAAGAGCAGTTACGTCAGCGGGGTTGAAGATAACTACAACGTGCTTAACAT
>JAEIGA010005647.1_pt1 | contig 19072 bp, 5 predicted proteins | sample 9270691 | NCBI WGS metagenome assembly JAEIGA01 (sample SAMN17057246, study PRJNA624740) | gut metagenome | biome: biome; isolation source: fecal sample | host: Bos grunniens | place: China: Xizang | collected 2019 | reverse complement strand
TTCATACATGCCTGCTGCAGGAACAAATTCAGGAGCAACCAAATGTACATCTTCAACTGAACGAGGGTAGATTGAGTATAGAGCAGATGAGTTTATTGTTTTATAGTCAATAATACCTATTATAGTCATTTGTAGCGTATCAAGTTTACTCCAAACTTTTTGCAATGTTGATTGATTAAATGACAAAGTGTCATTATCTTGAACTAAATAATAAGTTCTTCCAAAGCCCCTCACTGGTTTTTTAACACCATTCAAGCGTACTAATCTGTTTGCATATTGAGATATTTCTCCATTTGCAATAGCATCTTCGTCTGCATTGAGTTCTGCGATTGTTATATTAAGAGGTTCAACGACGCCTGTATTGACTCTACTGATAGATGTAGTGTCGTCAAAAGAGAGTTCAATGTGTGGAGCAACAATATTATTGTTTTTATCGAAGCAAATAATGTTACCTTCAATACCAGAAATAATATCACCAGCTTTATAAGGAAAAGGTTTCACTATTGTAGTATCATTTCCAGCTTCAGTTTTTGTTTGAATTTTTTCTAATGTAGGGAACAATAGACATATAGCGGCACTATTATCTTCTGCAAAAACTATAGTGTTTTTTGATTGTTCAACGCAGAGAGTTATGTTTACTGGATTTTTAAGCGAACCTGTTGTAATACCAGATTGGGCAGCATCAATCCATTCCGCAATAGTTGCATAGTTGGTGTCAAGAGCTTTGATTTCTGTAATAATTACATTAAATGTGTTTTCTGCTGTATGGTAGTAGTCAATAACACCTCTTACCATTTCAGAAATAGGGTTATTCAAATATTCGTCAAGATTTACAGTGTTAGATTTAACCTCAACTGATTCTTCATTCACCTTGTACAAATATTTTTCACCTTCTTTTACGATAGTACCACCTACTGGAAGTTGTACAGCAGAAGCCTCAGCATTTTCACCTATAAGTTTATCAAGTGTTGTTGCTCTATATTTGATTACTTTATTTTTTTCTACAGAACCAAAAGAAGAAACATTCACGCTGAAGTATCTGTTGCGAATCATGGTTACTGTAGTATCATTTTCAGTAATCACAGAGTCTCTTCTTTCTGAATTAAGCGTTGCAGTAAAACCTGTTATTTGGTCGCCAATTTGCAAAGAGTGTTCGCCTTCAACTACGAGCAAATCTCCATGGTTAGTTTTGTCAAAGTCTTGATATTGAACAAACACATTGTTATTGTCAACAGCTGTAACTACAACTGGATTTTTTATTTCAACAGCATTTTGCGCTTTGCTTTCAGCGAGATAGTAGAGATTATGAAATGCATAAGCAGCAGTAATTTCTTCAACTTCAAATTTAAATCCGAGAGCGCCAGATTCTTTATCATTGTTGTAATAATATCTACCAATAGCATCAAATTTGCTAGGACAAACAGTTCTGATATTTAAAAATGTTGTTCCATCTGGCATATAGATGTCAGTGTATAACGATTTTACAACAAAAATTGGTTCTAAATTTTTGAAATGTACTTTTACACCAACAGTTTGGTCGTTATCGCCCAAAGCTGCAATAACCTCTTCCATTGAAGTAACTTCTGGATAAGTGGTTTCTTGTGCACTTAATCCAATGCAAAATGCGCAATGCAAAATGCATAAAATAGTAATTAATTTTTTCATAGGGTATAGTTTAATTGTTTTTTAGTCTGCATAGTTATGATTAATAGTAGCTAATAATTCACAACAGACTATTTCTAGATTATTATAACTTTGCAAAGATAATTGTTTTTTTTGATTTATGCAAGGAAGTTCTTTTTTATTTCATTTTTTTATTAAAGTATTTGTTTATATGAGTTTTTTTTTCTAATTTTGCGCATTATTGTGTATTATGGTTTGTTGTACACAAAATATAATGTTGTAATTAAAAAATATACAAATACTATGAAAAATCTATTGTTTAGCAGATTGTTATTTTTATTGTTTTTATCGGTAGTTTCTTTGTCTATAAAAGCTCAAAAGGGGGATCCTAATTATGGTAAAGACTATAGTCATTATTTTACTATGTCATTATCAGGTGGAGCATCAGGATATATGATGACGCCGGGCTATAGTGAGAGTGGTATCTTGTCGGCTGATGCAATTTATGATAATACAAGTAATGAATCTGTTTTGGATCCAAATTTGTTAAAGATAAATCCTTTTGTTGGTGGTAGTTTTGATATTGGTTATGAATATCAGATGGGTTGCGGTTTTTGGTTTGGTGTTGGAGTAGGTGTTCAGTTTCAATCTGGAGCATTGTTTCATAATGACTCTATTCGTCGTATTGACAATGTGATTGATGCAGAGAAGGATGAAGCGAGTGTAGAATTTACCATTATAAAATGGCGTGAAAAACAGTATAATTTGATGGTAGATGTGCCTATTATGTTAGGTTATAAGGATGAATCTGGTTTTTATTTTGGTGCAGGAGCTAAAGTGGGTTATACTCTATGGAATGTTATAGATGGTGATTATGGTTTTGCCGATGTTAATGTTTATTGGGATGGTAAATTGCCTGTAATGGGAATTTTTCAAGAGTTGCCGTTGAATAACAATAAATCAAAAGATGCTAGTTTTATGAATTTACCACAAGTTAACCCTATGATAGAGATAGGTTGGCAAGGATTAGACATGGAAATTAGTAATGAGAGAATAATGAGAATGAAGTTTGCTTTGGTTGGTGAATTGGGTATGTTGTCATCATATAATAACAAATCTACAGGTGATAATTTGTTTAACTATACAGAATTAGATAATTTTGAGCCTGAGGATTTACCATATTTCTTTAAGGAGGTAAATTCGTTTTATTCTACTATACCACTTGGAGGTGCGAAGGTTTCTGAATTTTCGAATTTTGATAAGGTTGCAGTTCTTCGCTCATGGTATGTTGGTGCTAAGTTTACTATTATGTTTGATTTGCCAACAAAGAAATGGTGTAATTGCTTGAATAATAATGTTACTAAACCTTGGATTAAAGGACGTAGAGATAGGGGAGTGGAATAATTAATTCATAATTTATAAATCATAATTCATAATTATGTTACGTAAGTTTTTTTTATTGTTAGTTTTGCATTGTGCATTTTTTGTAGCGTATTGTGAGAATATTTATCAGTGCGATTTTGAGAGTTTTGAGTCGCATGAAGGATGGATGTTGAACGCTGGTAATCAAGGACAAAATTGTGTAAATAAGTGGGAAATTGGTGCTGCGGGTTCTAATGGTGGTAGTTATGGCTTGTTTGTCTCTAATGATGGAACAACGAATAATTATTCTGATCAGACGCCATTGAGTGTTGTTGTGTGGCGAGAAGTGACACTCAATGCAGGTGAATATGAGTTCTCATTTGATTGGCAAGCAGCCGGTTGGCAAGATAGTATCAGTGATATCGATGGCATGTATGTGTGTTGGGTGCCTGCAACTGAGGCTACCAATTCGCGTAATGATAACGAAGTTATGCCAAGTTTTGTTGAGAAGTATGCTTTGGATTTTTGGTGTGGAGATGAGCTCTTAACTAAATTGTCGCAGAAGTCATGGAATACTGTGGTAGATACAATTAAGTCTGATGGTACACCATATAAAATTGTTTTTGTTTGGCGCAATGGTGTGAATGGCGTTCGTCCACCAGCAGCTTGTGTCGACAATATTTTGATTATGCCAGTTGGTTATTGCTATAAACCTTATGATTTGAAAGTAAATGTAGAGGATTATAATGTTGTATTCTCATGGAGTGGAGAATCTGAGGCTTATGATGTACGTTGTTATAATGAACGAACAGATAAATGGAAAACATACGATAATGTGCGTGATACATCGTTGGTGATTGAAGGTTTGGATGAGGGTATGTGTACATATTACGTCCGTTCGCGTTGTGAGGGTATTAATGGTACATGGGTATCAATCTCTCAGTTTGTGTATTATGCAGGTATGCGTTGTATTGATTATATGGGTTTGAAACAAGAAAATTGTTTTACTGGTATGAATCCTGTTGTCGATCCAAATTCTAAGTTTGTTGCAGGTTGTGTAGATAAAGGTTATATGAGCATTGATAGTCGCCATACGTTGCACTACGATTTAGATGAACGTGATGCTAATACAGGAGGTGGATTGAGGACTGTTCCTGAAGGTGAAGTTGCATCTGTTCGTTTGGGTAACTGGAACTCTGGAGGTGAGGCTGAGCGTGTTGAATATAGATATAGGGTAGATGCAAAAACGTCAGCAATCTTAATTTTGAAATATGCTGTTGTATTGCAAGATCCAAAACATAAAGAGATATGGCAACCTAAGTTTGAATTAGAAGTGTTGAATTCTGATGGAACGCCTATTGATAAAAATGGTTGTGGAGAGGCAAAATTCACCGCAGGTTCTAATACTTCAGATTGGAATGATATGGGGAATGGTGTTGTGTTGTGGAAAGATTGGACTACTGTGTCAATTAATTTAAGAGATCATGATGGAGAAGATATTATTGTGCGTTTGACAACTTATGATTGTGCTGAATTGGGACACTATTGTTATGCTTATTTTACTTTGAATTGTGCAGGTGGCGAATTAGAAAGTTCTGCATGTGGAGAGGTGGAATTTGATACTTTAAAAGGGCCTGAAGGTTTTAATTATCGATGGTATAAAAAGTCAGATAAAAATAAAACTTTATCAGAAGAGCGTGAATATGTAATTTCAACAAGCGACACAGAAGTTTATTGTCTCGATGTGATTCAACCAACACAAGCAGAATGTTATTATACTTTGGAAACACAAGGTATGCAACGTAAGCCTGTAGCTGATTATGCTTATGAAGCAGTAATTGAAAAGTGTGAAAACAAGGTAAAATTCACAGACAAAAGTTATATTGCTGTGAAGAATGCGGAAGGTAAATATGAAAAATCTGATTTGTCATGTGATGTGTTGTGGAGATTTGGTGATGGTTCTACTTCTTCAAATGCATCTCCTTCGCATTTTTATCCAGCTATAGGAGGTAAATATACTGTTGAGTTGATTGCGTCAATGAATGGTAAGTGTGAGGATATAAAGATGTTTGAGATAGAATTACCTAATGTAACTGATATGAGAGACACAATTGAGACAACAATTTGTCCTGGAGAATCGTATAAATTAGGCGAAAACAATTATTTCTTTACGGGTGTATATGCTGATACTGTTCCTACTAAGTATGGGTGCGATAGTATTACAGTATTAGATTTAACTGTATTGGAAGCTGTTGAGGAGTATGATACCATTTGTAGTACGGAAAAATATTATGTTGGTGATATATTAGTAACAGAATCAGGTCGTTATTCAATCAAGAGTTCACGGGGTTGTGATTCTATTGTTAAAAATATATTGGTTAATGAAGCGTTGATACTTGATATAGATAGTGTTGTTTCTGTTTGTACAACTGATGATAATCTTATTATTCCTTATGATGAAAAATCTGGTAAATTATTAGAATTTACAATACAATTCACAGATGCTACAATGGCTGATGCATCAGTGGAAGGATTGGAACCTGAGTCTGGTGCAATGGTAGTGCCTATGTTGAAGGGAGTTAAGCCAAATAGATATAAGGCAACAATTTCGTTTGGCGAATTGGCTTGTGGTGGCGATGATATTGATATTTGGGTAGATGTACATTATCCTGATAGTGTTATTGCTCAACGCTGGAATGATGTGTTGGCTGTAAAAGATAGCATGTTTAATGGAGGATATAAATTTACTGAGTATCAATGGTATAAAAATAATGAACCAATTGATGGTGCAACATCTTCTATATTATATGTGGATGGAAATTTGGATTTTGATGCAGAATATTCTGTAATGCTTACTAGAAAGGATGGTGAAAAAGAAATAAAAGAGATGGTTTGTGCTATTAAGCCTATATTATTCCAAAGTTCAGGAGCTGATAAGGTTGTCTTTATTACAAATACACCATCTCAGGTAAATGTAAAAGTATCAGAGTCGGGTCAAGTAAGAATTTGGTCGTCGGTAGGTGTATTGATTGGTGAATATATTATTGATGAGGGTGAAAATATATTAAATGTTGGTAATAATTCAGGATTATATTTATTGGAGTTTATATTTGATGATGGGCAACATGAATTGGAACGAATTATTTTATAAATTTTAAATTTAATACTATGTCATACAAAAAAATCTTATTATTATTAATAGTGCATTGTGCGTTGTGTATTATGCATTTAGAGGTGGCGTATTGTCAGACAAATTCATATCAATATGGTTTTGAAGAAGGTGATGTTGATAGTTTAAATTGGGTGTTAAATGCAGGAGAACGGGGTGAATTTTGTAATGACCGTTGGATGATTGGTAACGTTGAGCATAGCGAAGGTTACCAATCGCTTTATATTTCGTGTGATAGTGGTCGTACTTCAAATTATGGGGTTAAACCTAATGTTGTTGTTGCTTATCGTATTTTAGAATTAGAAGATGGTCATTATGACGTGTCATTCGATTGGAAAGTATGGGGAGAGGAGAATGTTAGTGAATTATATGTTTGTGCGTTACCTGATAATTACAAGGTTGATGATGAAGGTTTGTTATCTAATGATACGATTGGATATTTTCATAAAGGATTCTCTCGATTTATACAACCAGTCGTGACCGATAAAGGGGAGCGGATGGCTTTGTCTGGTAGTACAGTGTGGAGTAATGCTTCATTTGTGATAAGCGTAGCAGGTGCTCGTAAAGTTCAGTTGGCGTTTGTTTGGGTGAATGCTAATCAAGATTCTACGTTGGCAAGTCCTATGGGTGCATGTATTGATAATATACAGATTACTTCGGCGATGTGTCCTAAGCCAGAGAATATAGTTTCTAAGTCAGAGTGTGGGGTTTTGAATATTCAATGGGATGGTACCGCTCCTGAATATGAATGTGGTTATAAGCGTGTAGGTTCTAAATATTGGAATAATGAATATGGTGTCAATGGAGAGGTAGAACAACCATCTTTTGCATGGACTGATGTTGAGGAGGGTGCGTATGATGTACGTGTGCGTGCTATTGCAGATAAAGATACAAGTGCGTATGTTTATTTGAATACAGTTGTTGTATGGTGTCCTGATAATCATTGTTTTGATTTTGTTTCGCTTAATAATGATAATGTTGTTACTTGTGAAGCTGGTGCTGCTATTATGTATCCGTTGGAAGATACAACGGAGTATTCGTTTGCTAAGGTAGCTCCTATTGATTTTGGTAGTAATAGTATTTTCAGTCGTCATACAACTAATTGGGTGCAAGGTGAGATGGACCCTCGTACAGGAAATCGTTTGCGTACAATTCCTGAAGGAGAGTTGGCTTCTGTTCGTCTTGGTAATTGGAATAGTGGTGCGCAGGCAGAGCGTATTACTTATAATTTTGATGTCGTTGGTGACCTTGTTTTATTGATGAAATATGCTGTTGTACTTGAAAACCCTGGTCATGGTGAGTATTTTGACCCTTATTTTGGACTTGAAATATTGAAAGAAGATGGAACACCTATTAGCAAAAATGCTACTTGTGGAGAAGCTTTCTTCTCCCCTCAAAAAGACCCTGAAGATTGGCAATATTCTGGTGCTTTTGTTTGGAAAGATTGGACTACTATTGGTATTGATTTGCGCGAATGTAAAGGGCAAAAAATCAAAATACAATTAACTACACAAGATTGTACGCCTGGTGCTCATGGTGGTTATGCCTATTTTACCCTCGATTGTATTGATGCAACTATTAAAAGTGATGGCTGCGAAAATATTAAGTTGGAAGCTCCTTCAGGATTTAGATATTCGTGGTATAATAAAACAAATAAGGAGTTTGTACCAACTACTAGTCAAACTATATTTGTCTCTGCTGGTGACACTACGACCTACTATTGTGATGTAAGTTATTTGGACAATGCTAATTGTTCGTTTACGTTATCTTCGGCTGTAATTCCTCATAATCCAAAGGCTGATTTTGATTGGAATTGGACTCCTGAAAAGTGTAATAATACATTGAAATTCGTAAATACTAGTAAAGTTTTTGCTAATATAAATGGAGTTGATTCTCTATTGGAAGGTGAACGTTGCGAGCATTATGTTTGGGAATTTAATTTTAATGGTGAAATAACAACAACAGATTTGGTTAATCCTCGTTATGTGATGCCTAATGAGGGTGGAAAATTAGGAGTGTCGTTATCTGCTTACTTGGAAGATGAAAAGTGTGTGGATGTTTTTGATACGATAATTACCATAGACTCTATATATCCTCATGACATAAAAATAGATGAAGAATTGTGTTGGGGTGATTATATTGTATTTGGAAGTGAACTTATAGCAGAATCAGGTACATGGATTGATACTTTTCCAAATGTGTGGGGGTGTGATAGTGTTGTTACTATGAATGTTGTTGTAAGAGAACCTATTGAGGATGTAGTGGTGTATGATACAGTTTGTAGTTTAGAACCATATCATATAGGAGATTATATGTTTGATTCGACAGGAGTGTATGAGGTTCTATTGACGACAGATTTAGGATGTGATAGTGTGGTAATATTGCATTTAGAGAAGATGGCACCATTGGCAGCAGAGATTGATGATATTTATAGATGGGTTTGTGCTGATGATAGTTTATTTTTGGTTGAATATGAATTAGTGAAAGGTGCGCGTGGATTTGAAAATGCTGAATGTACTCTTAAATGTCAAAATCCAAAAGTAGATGATAAGCAGGTGGAGGTTAGGGTTAGTGATTCTTGTTTTGAAATTGTAATGCCTTATAATTTACGCCCAGATAGCTATACGGCTGAAATTGTGTTGCTTGACACGGTGAAGACATGTGGTAATGTAGTATTAGAGGTTGTTTTTGATGTGTATTATAGTTCATCGTTAATGGAGCCTAAATTTGGTCACATGATTACAGTGTTGGATTCGGCGCATAATGGTGGGTATGTGTTTGATGAGTATAGGTGGTATAGAGATGGTGATTTGATGGATGGAGAGACTCAACCATTTTTGTATTTGGATGGTGTGATGTTTGATGGTGAGTGTTATTATTTGGAGGTTAAACGTAAGGATGATGGAGTTGTAATGAGATCGTGTGAGGTGTGTCCTGATGCAGTTACTGCTGTTGATGGTGTATTGATTGGTGAGTTGATAGTTGAACCTACAGTTGTGGATGTAGGTGGATTGATAAAGGTTAATAATCAACAATCGCTAATTAAAGGTCAGAGTGTTGTACGTATATTGGATTTGCAAGGGCGTGTAGTGATGATGGATTGTGTAGAATTGGAAGATATGATTGAGGTTAATGCTCCGATTGTATCTGGTGTTTATTTGTTGCAGATTATTACTGATGGAGATACTTTTGTAGAGAAAATTTTGGTTAAATAATATTCAAATTATACTTTTTAGGCTAATTGGACTAATCGGGCTAATTAGCCTAATTTGACAAATTCGATAAATTAAAATTATTATTATGAAAAAATTTTTATTGCTATTAATTGTGCATTGTGTATTGTGCCTTATGCATTGTGTTAAGGCTCAAGATAAGAATGTTGTATTGTATGAGGATTTTGAAAACGGTATACTTCCAACTTGGTCTCAAGAGAAAATTATTGGTGACTTTGCTTGGACTATTGAATCAGGTAGTTTAGAAAATCCTAAAGGTACTGTTAGTGGAATGAAGCGTGTTGCTTTTCGAAATACAGGAAATCAAACAACAGGTAATATTACTCGTTTGATGTCGCCTGTAATGGATTTATCAGGAGTATTTCAGCCTATATTATGTTTCTCGTATGCACAGCCGAAATGGGCAGGCGATATTGATACGTTGCGAGTGTTGTATCGTCGTACTCCAAATAGTGGTTGGGTAACGTTAAAGAAGTATGATGTTTATTCTTCTGATTGGCAACGTGATACAATACGCTTAGTCGCAGTTACAAGTACTTATCAAGTAGCATTTGAGGGGAAAGATGCATTAGGACGTGGTATTGTGATTGATGATGTAGAGGTTCGTTCAGTGCCTAATTGTACACAACCATTTAATCTTATGGTGAGTAGAGTAACAGGTACGTCTGCGCGATTAGAATGGGCAGGTTCTTTTGATGCTCTAAAATATAGAATTGAGGTTAATAGTGTACAATCAAAGGTTGAGGGGCAATTTGAATATGAAGTTGACGGAGTTGAATATGGATTAGATATTGAGGGATTGGTACCGGGTACAGATTATCAATTTAGGGTTAAGTCAATTTGCGTTGGAGAGGAGAGTGATTGGTCGGAATTTTATGCTTTTAGAACTTCTGATATGTTGATGTTGCCATATTATGAGACATTTGATATGGATTATGTAGAGAACACGACATCTGAGATGCCTAATTGGTTCTCTTATTCATCGAAGCGAGGAGCAAAACCTCCGTTTGTAAATACGAATATGATGAAGAGTGAGCGTTTGAAATATTCTCCAGACTCAACTACTGCTTTGTTTTTTCATGGTGCATTGAATGTAGAGACTGCAATATCTAAGAGTGCTTATTCTTATACTTGTGTGCCTGAAATTTATGTTGATAGCATAAAAAAATTACAGGTTTCGTTTTGGACCATTAATTATGTTACTGATGGTACACTCCCTATTGCACCTTTATGTAGATTGATGGTTGGTGTGATGAGTGATCCTGAAAATATAAACACTTTTGTTGCTGTTGATACTGTGGAAATTACTTCTGTAAAAGAATTTGAAGAGGTGTTTGTGTCGTTTGAGAACTATACGGGCACAGGTAAGTACATTACATTTATGTCTTATTTCAAAGATGATAAAAATGCTTTTGTTATTGATGATTTGAAGATTGATTATATACCAGTTATTCCAAAAGCTGAAATTGAAGTTGCTTTGCCTGAATCAGATGCTTTAGAGGTGAGGTTTAAAAGCTTATATGACAAGTTGCAAACAAATAGCACATCTTTGAAGTATGAGGTAGTGGTAGCAAATGCGGCATTGAATACTGAGTCTATTGATTCGAAAAAAGTAATAGCTCGAGGTGAATATAATACATATCCTTGTAGAGTTGAAGGTTTGAAACCTTGGGTGAATTATTTTGTTTATGGTCGTGTTTATAATGACACTGACACGGGGGCTTGGAGTAATGGCGTGGCAGTATTGATGCCAGAGGTAATGGATTCTATACCTACTACTCTTTCTTTTGATATCAATACATTTGATGTTTTGTCGTATTATAATCCTGGTAAGTCAACAAATAAAATGTGTCTAGGTTTGTTGGCTTTGTCAAATAGTTCTTCGTTTCCTGAAACTACGCAACAATATTGGACTGAACCACCTAAGGCTCGTTCGCCTTGGGAATTGTCTTTGCAAGCATTGAAAGCTGATGCTTATCAAATGCTTGTATTTCCTGAGTTGGAAGATATGAAGAATGTAAGTGTTAGTTTCTATGTTACGCGTCACTTGCAAGAGACAGCAGCTTTTGCTATTGGTATTGTTTCAGATGCTAATAATGTAGAATCGTTTCAAGCAATAGATACTATTGTGTTAGATAGAAATAATAGTACACTCAATGAGTATACAAGCTATAAGTATAAATTGGGTGATTATGATGTAAATGGACGTTTCTTTGCTATTAAGGCAGCATATAATTATTGCGGTTCTGCTGTACGTGTATGGATTGATGATGTGCGTTTTTACGAAGGTGATGCTTGTGGTGAAACAGAAGGGATACAAGCAAAAACATATAATGATGCTGTAACGATTTCGTGGACTGATAATGGTGCATCTTCATGGAACGTTTTGTTGTCTGAAACAGAATATTCTGCCGATGTGTTAGATGGATTAACTCAAGCTGATTATTTTGCTAAGCAAACAACTAAGGGACCATCAATTACGTTTAGTGGTCTAAAAACAGGAGAAAAAAAATATTATTATTATATTCAGTCTAATTGTAATGGTAAATTAGGTGTATGGACTTTGCCTCAGTCATTCGTTACAGAATGTCCTAAATTTGAAAAAGTGCCATACGTGATGAATTTTGATGAGCCAGAATGGCTTGCTAATTCGTTGTTGAAAGGCTTTACTGTACCTTGTTTATTTACAGTTCAAACAGAGGTGCAAGGGGCAGAGCTTGGTGATTTGTTCTATTATCCTCATTTGTCAACAGCTACATCTTCTACTGGAGAAAAATCGTTATTGTTGGCTGATGATAGTTATATTGCTTTTCCTCTTATGAATGATCAGATTTCGAAGTTGCAAATTTCTTTCGATATGAAAGCTGATTCGGCTGTACAAGTTGTAGAGGTTGGCGTGATGAGCAATCCATTGGATGTTTCTACGTTTGAAGCGGTTAAAGAGGTTACTCCATCTGCAAATTGGGATAATAAAGTAGTAAAATTTACCGCTTATAGCGGAGAAAGTCAATATATTGCTATAAGAACATCTGGTGAGGTGAATATGAATTATATTGATAATGTGATGATTTCTTATGCAACAACTGGAGGGGAAGAAGAAGAAGAACCTAAGCCAGAAGACCCAGAACGTCCTGAACCTGATTGTACGCCAAAAACTACGTTTGAAATGGGTGTTGAGGGATTTGATACTTATGGATTTGGAGAAGGTAAAGCTCCTGATTGTTATATTGTTGCTAATTTGAATGATACTGCGCCTGCTAAATATATTCCTTATTGTAGTGATGAGTACGCTTATTCAGGTGCTAAATCGTTGAAATTATCGTCCACTCCATTGTATAATGGTTCGTATGCTATTACGCCAGAGATAGATATTAAGAATATCTCTAATTTGCGAGTGAGATTTAGAGCTTCATTAGGTGAGTATTTCACATCGCAATATGCAGGCGAGTTAACTGTGGCAATAGTTACTGATGTAGCAGATTTGGGTACGCAAACTAACATTAAGACTTTAAAAGTTTATCCTGATGCAGATTTGGAGTATGAGGTTAGATTTGATGAGTATATTGGTGATGCTGACGATAATTTTGGTCGTTATGTGATGTTTATGTCGTATTCTAAAATGTATAATACTGTATTTATTGATGATGTTGTATTTGATACTATACCAGAGTGTGTCTCTCCAAAGGTTGAGGTTGTAGAAAGTGAAGTAGATTATTTGAGTTTACGTTTGCATGAGGGTGGGGCTCCTTATCAGGTAAAATATATTGTTGGTGAATATTCGAAAGAGGCATTAGGAATTGCTGAAGTTCATGAGGTTCCAGCAGATGGTAATTTTAAAATTTCTGGATTAACCGCTAATAGTGATTGTTTTGTTATGGTGCGTTCGACTTGTAGCGATGGCTATAGTGAGTGGTCGCCTGCAAATTGGTTTAGAACACCTTCTAATGGTACTGTAAAATTGCCATATTATGATTCATTTACTCAAAACCGTTATTTCGGCGAATATAATAATCCATTTGATTGGGCGACTTATTATTCTGACACAGAAAGTGTCGAACAATATCGTTATCCATACGTGACAACTGATCGTGGTGGGGATAATGTAGTTTATCTTTATTCTGATAAATCATCGGCTATCTGCTATATGGTGACTCCAAAATTTGAGGATGCCGATTTGAGTAAATGCCAAGTGTCGTTTAATTATCGCCCTGATGTAGCTTCAGCTAAATCAAAACGTGCTGTGGTTGTGGGTGTTGTTTCTGATATCTCATCAAAAGATAGAATATCTTCGACTTTTCAAGCGATTGATACTATTTTTACTCAAGGAACAACATCTTATCAACAGTGTGTGGTATCGTTGGCAGAATATAAAGGTTCGGCAAAATATGTGGCATTGATGGTGTCTCATTCTTTGAATCGTGCGAAAGTTACCGATAAAGATGGCACCTATGGGGGCTGCTATATTGATGATGTATTAGTAGAGGAAATACCTACATGTCAGCGTCCAATAAATTTCAAATTGACTACATTGGGTGATACTTATGCAAAATTTACTTTTTCGCATCTAGGAGCAACAAAATATGAGGTAAAATATGGTTATGCTGGTTTTGATGTAGAGACAAGTGGTACATCAATGTTAATATCGGATACATCTTTTACTATTAGTGGTTTACAACCTAGTACAGAATATGATTTTTATGTTCGTGCTTATTGTTCTGATACTGATTTTTCTGAATGGTCGCTTTATGAACGTTATGTAACATTCGAAGTACCAGTGTCTACATTCCCATACGAAAATAAATTCGATAATGATGCAGAGAATAAACTTTGGAAATTCACAACTCATAACTTTCAACTCACAACTAATTGTTGGTATGCGCAAGATTCTCTTTATCTCTCTTCTGATAATGGTAAATCTGCTATTTATGCTAATGTTCCAACTAAAACTTGGGCTTATCGTACTTTTGATTTGAAAGAGGGAGTGTATACAGTTTCGTTTGATTGGATGGTGGGAGGCGATGCTTCAGATTATATGCGTGTGTTGTTGGTGCCAGCCTTATCTACTTTTGTTGAAGGTAGCGCAGAAGTGTATAATGTTGATGGTACTAAAGTTACTTTGACTGGAGCAAAACAATTTTATCCTACAGATTGGGTAGATTTGAATAGAGAAGGTAAGGTGTTTAATAATGCGTCATATTGGAATACTTATTCTCGTACATTTATGATAACACCAGAGATGGCTGGTTTTTATCGTTTGCTTGTTTATTGGGTAAATGATAATGTCGTTTCTAGCAGTTCTGCTATTATAGATAATTTGTTTATTGATAAATCTTCATGTAGTTATCCATACAAGTTTGAAATAGAGGATATAAATTCGACATATTTGACTGTTGCTTGGACTCCTGTAGGTAGTGTACCTAAGTCGTATAATGTTGTTGCGATGCTCAAAGAAGGAAATCCTGACGAGGTGGATCCTAAATATATTGCTTATCGTGATATTGTGACTACAAATAGAGCAACAATAACAGGACTTACATCAAACACAGATTATTATATTTATGTACAAGCAAATTGTGATGGTGAATCAGATTTGAGTTATTGGTCAGATGTTTATCGATTCACAACACCTTGTGATCCTAAACCGCTAGGTACAGTATTCTCATTCGAATTAGATGAAGGTTATTATCTTCCTAATTATGATAATGGAGAGGCTAATACTTCATATAGAATACCTGATTGTTTCGTTAATGGACATTCAAATGCAGAAGAGTTCCCTTATATAAAAGACAATACTGTATCTTATCCACACTCATACATGAGTGGTATATATCAAGTGGCTCGTACTGGTGATTATGCTTTGAAACTTTATTCGAATTCTGAAGAGATGATAGGTGGATATATGGCTTTGCCTTTGATAGATGGTAATTTTGATGAATTGCAAGTTTCGTTTTGGATACGTCCGTTTGGTTCTGTTAAAGGTACTGATAATATCAACTCTATTGGTTTGAATGCTGTATTTGCTCGAAAGATTACGGTTGGTACGATGACAAATCCTAATGATCCATCAACATTCGAGCCATTACAAGTTGTATCATACCCTTATACTACTGAAAATCATGAAATGGCATCAGGATCGTTTGTATATGACGATGCTGAAGGTACTAATTATTGGCGTAAGCACTCTGTTTTGCTTAAAGGGGCAAAAGGTAAATTTATTGCCTTTAAGAATGAAATGTATGATGGAAAAGAGAATAATCAAATGTATATTGATGATGTGGTTGTTGATTATATTTCAGATTGTATGACTCCATCTTCGGCAATGATTGAAGAGGCGACAGCAACAACTGCTCGACTTAATGCGACAACCAATAGCGGTGATATGTTTGAAGTTCAAATATCTAAGAAAGAAGATTGTAGTGAAATTTGGCGTACAGATACTATTTCTGGTTTCCCTGCTACTATTACTAATCTTTTGCCCGGACAAGAGTTTTATATGCGAGTGAAACAAATTTGTGGACCAACGCAACAATCGGATTGGTCTTCAATTACTAATTGTATTACAGCATATACTACACTTTATTCTACAGATTTGTTAGGTTCGTTTAATACTAATTCATATACACCTCGTCATTGGCAGCGTGCATGTGGTACTTCTGCAGCTGATATATTTAGTAAAGCAGGTAGTGCTATGGTTACAGAAGCGTCATCTCCATTAGGTTGGACAGTTAAAGATGGTCATTTGGCTACGTATGTAACTATTAAAGAAACTCGTAATACTAATCCTTTCTGTTGGATATTCTCTCCTTCTGTTGAGTTGCCAACAGGTGAGGTGATGCTGTCTTTTAATTTGGCACTTACTGATGATGATGGTATTCATAAACCAGATTCTACTATTAAAAATGATGCCGATAAGTTTTATGTTGTGATATCTGATAATAATGGTCGTAGTTGGGAAGAGCAAAATAAATTTACTTGGACAAATGATGGTAGCGGTGATTATGATTATAATGCGATACCTGTTGATGGTGAAACTTATATGCTCGATTTAACTAAATATGCTGGAAAAGTTATTCGTATTGCATTTTATTCAGAGTGTCAGTCTCCAATAGCATCGGAGTTGCATATTCGTGATGTACGTATCAATGCCGTTATAAATAAGGATATTGAATCTACTATTTGTGAAACAGAGGATTATTATTACGAAGATTTTGTAAAATTATCTACTGAAGTACAAATTGGTGAAAATAGATATGTTCATCATCAATTTGTTGATGATATCTTTGCAAAAGATACTATTTGTAATATCAAACTTCATGTTAAACCTTTGGTTGTTAAGACTATTAATGCTACAATTTGTTCTGGTGATGTTTATGCTGAAAACAAATTTGAACCTTTGACTAGGGCGGGTGTTTACAAGCGTAAATTTGCATCAGTATCAGGATGTGATTCTATTGTGGTGGTAAATCTTACTGTAAATCCAATTCATGAAATTGTTGTCGCAGATACCATCTGTTTTGGTGGAGCATATTCTTGGAATGGAGCAGAGTATAATCGTACAGGTATGTATGTTGACACCTTGACTTCTTCTGTTACTGGTTGTGATTCTATTGTAACTTTGTTGCTCAAGGTAAAAGAAGCTCCAACTATGCAGGATACTGTTGAAATTTGTAGTGGTGAATCTTATCTGTTTGGTTCGCAAACAATTACAGAATCTGGTCTTTATACAGAGACATTTAAGACTTTAGAAGGTTGTGATTCTGTAGTAACTTTATTTGCTAAGGTTTCTGATAAGTTCAATACTACACTCAATGAGTTTATTTGTACTGGTGAAACATATTCTGGTAATGGATTTAATGGTATTCCTAAAGCAGGAACATATACTTTGCCTTTAACATCTGTTGGCGGCTGCGATAGTACTATTGTTCTTAATCTTATTGAGTTGAAAGATGATACTATTTATGTTAAGCAACAAATTACGACTGACGATCTACCTTACACATTTGCTACTAAAGTTTATGACGGAGATACCGAAGTTGGGGTATATACTGATGAAGTATTTGTTGAACATAATAATTGTTCAAGTGTCGTTGTACTTACTTTGGAAGTAGGTGAACCTGTTGATGTTGAAAATATTGTTTTGACAGATCTAGTGCTTTATCCTAATCCTGTTTCGGTAGGAGAATCCATTTATATCGAAGGAGACTTTACTCAAGAAGAATTAAATGGAATGCATGTAGAAGTTTATACAATGCTTGGATCTTGCATCTATTCGTCTCAAATATCAACGTTTAATGCTCAATTCTCAATTGATAATCGCGGATTATACATTGTACGTCTTGTGGCTGGTAATGGTACTATCTATCAAGGTAAAATTATAGTCAAATAAGTTTTAATGCGATAAAAAAATCGGGCAATCCAAATTTTGGGTTGCCCGATTTTTTTATTGTTGTTTTTTAGTGTTTATGTCCGTGATCGTGACCATGGTCATGTCCGTGGTGATGATGTTCGTGATTGCATTCTACGTGTTCACCTTCTTTTAACTCTTTTGATTCATATTTAATATATTTCATCAATGCAGCTTGAAGTTTTTCTACGTTAGTGCGTTTATCTTCATATACGATAGTTACTATGCGGTGGGCAACATCGAAATCAAGTTTTTTAACGCCACGTTCGTATGCCAATACATTTTCAACTTTACCTTTACAATTATCGCATTCCATTTCAGGAACATAAAGGCGAACTGTTTGTTTTTCTGCCATTACATTAATGCACAATGCACAATTCACAATGCACAATGCTAAAATAAATAATTTTTTCATAGTTGTTTTATTATTTTTTGTTATCTATAGTTACTACATTTGTTATAGTCTTTATAGTTTTATATTTTAGACTGAATAATTTTATAATAGTTTATTTTTTATTCTTCTCGATTCAATGCCCAACGGAAGCCTGCATACACCTTCCAACCATGAATAGGGCCCCAAGCCATCGAAGCATCGAAGTTTTGACCGTATGGGTTGCCTGCACCAATGATAGGAGTGTCTTGAGTGAAGTTAGTGATATTTTCGCCACCTACATAGATGCTCCATGTGCGGAAGTAACGTGTTACTTGAGCCATTAATTGTGCATGCCAAGGGAAGTCGTATTGACCATTACCGCGGTTGATAGTCCATGATGGGCGGAGCGATTCGTCGCCTTTATAAAAATTGTCTGGCATACGACCACCACCGTTGAATTGAGCTGTAACATCGAATTGCCAGTGTTTGAGCGGAGTCATATACGAAGTAGTGATGAGAGCTTTGAAGCGATTGGTGAGAGGTTTTTCGCGCAATTCGCCGTTGATAGTGCTCTTAACGTCAGACATACGGTAGGCGAGAGTCATAGTCCAACCTTTCAATATCTCCATTGATGCCTCTACTTGGAAGTTGCCTGCATACGAGCGAGGTTTTTTGCCACCTTCAACGCCCTCTTCTGTGAGGTTAGAGAAGATCACAGCGTGTGGGTCAGAGTCCATATCTACGACCATGCACTCCAAGAAATGAGTGTAGTAGTAGTCTGCCGTAATTTGCAATTCGCGACCAGCGATAGGGATATAGAACGTAGTGCTTGCACCAGCATTCACGGCGCGCTCTTGGTTCAATACGCTGTTTTCAATAACTATTTGTCGTGAAGATGGCAACACTGA
>JAEIGA010005646.1_pt1 | contig 19077 bp, 15 predicted proteins | sample 9270691 | NCBI WGS metagenome assembly JAEIGA01 (sample SAMN17057246, study PRJNA624740) | gut metagenome | biome: biome; isolation source: fecal sample | host: Bos grunniens | place: China: Xizang | collected 2019 | reverse complement strand
CAGGCCACCAAGGATACCGTGGACAGCGACGGCTGGCTCCATTCCGGCGACCTGGCCTGCATGGACGAGGACGGCAATGTCCGGATCACCGGTAGACTCAAGGATATGATTATCCGTGGCGGTGAGAACATCTACCCCAAGGAGATCGAGGAATTTATCTACACCCACCCGGCAGTCCGGGATGTGCAGGTCATCGGTGTGCCGGACAAGAAGTACGGCGAGGAAATTATGGCCTGCGTGATTCTGAAAGAGCCCGGCTCTATGACCGTGGAGGAGATGCACGCCTACATCCAGGCCAGTATGGCCCGGCACAAGGTACCCAAGTATATTGAGTTTGTGGACAGCTTCCCCATGAATGCTGCCGGCAAGATCCTCAAGTATAAAATGCGTGAGGATGCAGCCAAGAGGCTTGGCTTGGTGGGCGATGGCTCCAACACCGCAGAAAACCCCAAAAATTAACAAAACGCCGCAGCTTTGGCTGCGGCGTTTTTATATGTAAAAAATTTGCAAATATGGAATTACTATGTTATAATGTAAGGTGGGTATATCTATTTTTAGGAAATATTGCCGAAAATGGGCAAATATTCTTGACAAATACCGATCATTGCAATATACTGGGCGTGTAAATAGTTAGCAAAACCGGTGAAAACCGGCGACGCAAAGCCAAGAGGCTAAGGTTTTATACTATGCCAGTCCAGCTGCAATGATAAGAAGTCCTTACCGGGACTTCCTGTTGTTGCGGCTTTTTTGTTTTTTCAGAGGGCATACCGTAAGGGAGAAACGATTATGAACAAGGTGTTTTCAAAAGATCTGTACAGATACTACGGCGCAAAGGGGGAATCCCTTGCCCAAAGATTATTGCGGCCGGTGGAGCTGCGCTATATCGCCCTGTTCCGCAAAGCAAACACTTGCAGATTTTTTCCGCTGAAACTGTTTTATACGGTAAAGCTGAAGCGGATGTCCTTTAAGACCCATATTCAGATCCCGGCGCGGACTGCCATCGGCGAAGGCTTTTATATCGGCCATAGCGGCAGAGTGATTATCCACCCGGATGCCCGTTTGGGAAAAAATATCAATGTGGGCACCGGCGTGACCATCGGTTATGAGAATCGCGGTCAAAGAAAGGGCGCGCCCACCCTGGAGGGCAACTGCTGGATCGGCACCAATGCGGTGGTGGTGGGCAATATCACCATCGGTGAGGACGTGATGATCGCCCCGCTGTCCTTTGTGAATTTTGATGTGCCTGCCCACAGTATTGTCATCGGCAACCCTGCAAAGATCATACACAAAGAAAATGCCACGGAAGGCTATATTGACAACAAAGTATAAACCGGCAGGAGGTGATCGGAATGGCAAAGAAAGATAACAGAATCAAATACAATGTGTTATCCGGCGTAATATACCAGGTCGTTCTGATCGCCCTCAGTTTCCTGCTGCCCCGGCTTTACCTGGAAAATTTCGGCTCGGAGGTCAACGGCGTCCTGTCCACCATCAAGCAGATTTTTGCCTATATGGTGCTGCTGGAATCCGGTGTAGGCCTTGCCACTATGCAGGCGCTGTACAAGCCCGTTGCCGAGAAAGATCACAATAAAATCAGCGCCGTGCTTTCGGCAACCAACCGCTACTATGTGAAGATCGGTATGGTCTACTCTGCCGTGGTGCTGCTGATTGCGGTGGTGTATGAGTTTTTCGTCCCGGTGACCAATGTGCCGGGTGGCGTGATTTTCGGCATTGTGGCACTCACTGGTCTACCGTCGGTGTTCAGCTATTTTGTCCAATCCAAGTACCGGATCCTCATGGAGGTTGACGGCAGAAAGTATGTCATCAACAACGCGGAAACCGTCCTGCAGCTTTTGGCCAATGTGGCAAAGATCCTGGTTTTGGTTTTCACAGACAGTCTGCTGCTGATCCAGCTTTCCTTCTGCGTACTGTCCCTGCTGCAGCTGGGTTATCTGTATCTCCACGCCAAGGGCAGATATCCCTGGCTGGATATGAAAGTAAAGCCGGACAACGAAGCCATCAGTCAAAGAAAATCCGTCCTGGTCCACCAAGTCTCCGGTATGGTGTTCAATAACACGGATGTGTTGCTTCTGTCCTTTTTGTGTGATTTTAAGGTGGTCAGTGTTTACACCATTTACAATATTTTCTTCTCCCAGGTGCAGACCTTTATCACCAATGTGATCTCCGGTTTCAGTTTTGCTCTGGGGCAGATGTTCCACACCGACCGGGAAAAGTTTATGAAGGTCTACAATGTATATGAAACCTTTTACATTATGGCAACCTTTGTGATCTACACCCTGATGGCGGTATTTCTGCTGCCCCTGATCCAGATCTACACGAAGGGTATCAACGATGCCAATTATACCAATGTGTACCTGGTAGTTCTGTTTGTGGTGATGAATCTGCTTTCCAACGGCAAACTGCCCTCCAATCATGTGCTGGAATACGCAGGAAAATTTGAAGAAACCCGCACCCACGCCATTTGGGAAATGGTTATCAATATTACCGTTTCCGTGGCGGCTATCCTCAAGTGGGGCATTTGCGGCGCGATTATCGGCACCATTGTGGCACTTGCCTACAGAGGAACCATGATGATCTGGTATTCCAATAAGAAGGTGTTGGGCCGCAGTATGTTCCACACCTATAAACTGTGGCTGGTAAACAGCGCAGTGTTCGCCCTGGTTATGGTGATCTTCTTCGTGGATAGCTTCAGCGGCCTTTCTTTCGGTCGCCTGGTGGTAAAGGGTCTTACACACGCCCCCTGGATCGTGGCGTTGTACCTGGGCGTTAATGCTGCATTCTTTAGAGGCGCATTCAAAAATGCAATTGCGCTTTGGAGGAAGAAATTATGAGTATTCCAAAGGTAATCCACTATTGCTGGTTTGGCAAAGGGGAGCTGCCGAAGATCGCAAAAAAATGCATCAGAAGCTGGAAGAAATACTGCCCGGACTATGAAATTGTTTGCTGGACCGAGGAGAATTTCGACCTGACCCAAAACCGGTATATGCAGCAGGCTTACCAGGCTGGCAAATGGGCCTTTGTCAGCGACTATGCGCGGCTGAAGATCCTATATGACCACGGCGGCATCTATCTGGATACCGATGTGGAACTGATAAAGCCCATTGATGACCTGTTGGAAAACAGCGGTTTTATGGGCTTTGACGAAAAGGGGATCGTGGCCACAGGCCTTGGCTTTGGCGGGGAAAAGGGAAATGCGATCGTGGGCGAATTTCTCAAAGACTACGAAGATATCGCCTTTATTCTGCCCGACGGAAGCTATGACCTGACCCCCTGTCCCGACCGAAATACGGCCACCTTAAAGCGGCTGGGCATGGATGTAAGCAACACAAATCAAACCTTTATGGGTACGGTGTTCCTGCCCCGGGAGTACCTGTGTCCCATGGACTACTATACCGGCAAAAAGACGATAACCGATCAGACCTATTCGATCCATCACTATTCGGCCTCCTGGACCTCCTCGGTGACCAAGCGGACCACACGGATCAAGCGAATCATCGGTGTAAAGCTGTACGATAAAATTTACGGAAAATTCTTGCAGAAATGCAAATGGTTGGAGTGGTGAGCTTGCCTGAAGAAATCTTAGGGAAACTGAAAAAGAACATTCTGCCCCAATGGAAGGTGTGCTTTTGGTCGGCGCTGATTGTCGGCTTGATCGCCCACATTTATAAACTTACCAATTGGCTGCCCAACTGGGATTCTCTGGTGTTCCGGTATGACGGGCAGAATATGCTCGCCATCGGTCGGTGGTTTTTGCCCATCGCCGCTGCCCCCAGCTCCTTTTATGACCTGCCCTGGCTGACGGGCCTGATGGCGATTTTGCTCCATAGCCTTGGCGCGGTGTGCATCTGCCGGATGTTCGGCGTGCAGAAGCATATCACCGCCGGGCTCATCGGCGCCGGGGTGGTGAGTTTCCCCACCGTCACCTCCGTGCTGATGTATAACTATGTGGCCGATGCCTACGCACTGTCTTTTCTGCTTGCCTGTGCGGCAGCGGTTTTGCTGACAAGGGAGAAGCCAAAATATATTGCCGCAGGCCTTCTGATCACCCTGTCCGTGGGTATTTACCAGGCATATATCACCGTTACCATTATGCTTTTGCTCTGCCATCTGATCGTGATGGCAACGGACAAGGAAACCAAGCCCCAAACCCTGCTGCTGCAAAGCGGCAAATTCCTGCTCACCGGCGCTGCCGGAATGGGCGCGTATTATCTGATCCTGAAGATCATTCTGAAGCTGACCGGCACAGAGCTTTTGGAATACCAGGGCTTTGGGGATGCCGCCGCCCTGTCCGGTCTGGACATTGCCGGCTCTTTGTACACCATCAAAGAATCCTTCGTTACATACTTCTTTGATTTCTCCAAAGGCTTCAACCTGTTTGGCGCAATCAATATTGTTGTTTTTATTGCAACGGTTGTTTTCTATTTAACCGATATCATTCGGAACAAATTAAAGCTTTCCAAAGTCCTGTTGCTGATTGTTTTTGCAATCGCATTACCTTTCGGCGCCAGCATCCTGGCCTTTGTGAACAGTCAGGTGGATTACCACAACCTGATGAAAATGGGATTTTTCGTGTTCTACCTGTTCTTCATTCTGCAATATGAAAAGCAGGCCTGGAAAATCCCAAAATTAAACGTATGCAAATCCTGGCTGATCCTGGCGATCACCTTGGTGCTGGTATTCAATCAGGTCATCATCGCCAATGTGAGTTACCACAAGCTGAATATGGCCTATGAAAAGTCCTACGGCGTCCTGGTCCGCATCGCAGACCGCATCGAACAGACCGACGGCGCAGCGGATTGTGACCGCATTTTGGTTCTGGGTACCCTTGACGGCAGCCAGGCATATAGCGCCCAACTGCCTCTGGATATGACCGGCACCACCGACGGCTTCATTTTAAGAGCCGACGATGAAATCGTGGGACAAAGTGTCCTGTGCAGCGCGCTGAATGACTACTGCCACAAGGATTATGCCTTCCTGGCAGGGGAAGAAAAAGCAGCACTGCTGGAGAAAATGGATGCAAACACAATGGGAAATTGGCCCGCCAAAAATTCTGTTTTGGTGGTGGACAATGTAATTGTTATAAAACTTGGAGATTAGAGGTAGATACAAATGGTCTGGTTTTGTGCGGATGACTACGGCATTGCAAATGCAGGCAATGACCGCATAGAAGCCTGCGCCATAAACGGTGTTTTGAATAAGATCAGCGTATTGCCCAACGGCATACTTACGGATTTTAAGCAATGCTTATCCGCCACCGGCGCAAGACTGTCCCTGCATATCAATTTGGTGGAAGGACACCCCCTGTCCGATCCGAAGGATATTCCCTTACTGGTGTCGGAGCAGGGAACTTTCCGGTATTCGTTTATTGGCCTGCTGCGCCTTTCCCTGGGTGCCAGGCGCAAGGAACTGGAAAAGCAACTGTATCGGGAGATCCGGGAACAGATCCTTTTCTGGAAGCAGCACATGGGAGATGGTCCGGTGTACCTTGACAGTCACCAGCACACCCATATGATTCCGTTGATTTTCAAAGCCCTGATGCAGGCGATCCGGGATATGCAGCTGGAGGTGGATTCCATCCGCATCCCGGCAGAACCCCTTGCTCCCTATATTCTGACGCCTTCGCTATATGCTTCCTATAAGCCGAAGGGCCTTGTAAAGCAGTGGCTTTTGAAGCTGTTGGCGCTGGTAAACCGCAGGGAACTGAAAAAAGCCAATCTGGCATATCCCTATTTTATGGGCGCGTTGTTTTCCGGCCACTTAATGGAAGAAAAAATTCGGAAACTACTCCCACACTACATAAAAATCGCAAAAAAGCACGGAAAAGATATTGAAATCGCCTTGCACCCGGGCTATGTGGAATCCCACGATGCCTTGATGGACGGTCACCGGGCGGATTTTGAAAAATTCTACCGCTCCTCCTGGCGCAAGAAAGAATATGACACGCTTGTACATTTGAAGCAATTCACAGAATCAATGAAAGAAGGATCTGAAAATGCCCTATATTGATGCTGCAAAAGTTGATGAAAAAACAAGAGAAAAATTAGAGTCCCTGCTTGATAAATCCTACCTGCACTATTGGCGGAAGAAGCGCCTGTTTGATATCTTCTTTGCGACGCTTATTTTGTTGTTCTTTCTGCCTTTGATGATCGTCATCGCCATTGTTATCTGCATTGACGATCCCAAAGCAGGCCCTTTCTTCAAGCAAACAAGAGTGGGACGCCACGGAGAGGAATTTTTGATGTACAAATTCCGCACCATGCACCCCAATGCGGACAAGATGCTGGAAGAATTGAAAGACAAGAACGAAATGGACGGCCCGGTCTTTAAGATGAAGGACGATCCCAGAATCACCAGAGTGGGCAAGATCCTGAGAAGAACCTCCCTGGATGAGCTGATGCAGTTTTTCAATGTACTCAAAGGCGATATGACTCTGGTAGGTCCCAGACCGCCCCTGCCCAAAGAGGTGGCGTTCTATACCGACTATCAGAAGCTCCGCCTGCTGGTCACTCCCGGCCTGACCTGCACCTGGCAGATCCATAAGAACCGCAACGATGTACCCTTTGAAGAGTGGGTGGAAATGGATCTGGATTACATTGAAAACAGAACCTTCCCCGGTGACATACTCATTATGCTGAAGACCCCCTTTGTGATGCTGAGCGGAACGGGAAGATAAGGGAGATAAAATATGAAAGTTGCAATGATCGGACATAAGGTGATCCCCTCCAGACGGGGCGGCATTGAAAATGTGCTGACCTCGCTGTGCCCTTTGCTGGTGGAAGCCGGCGCGGATATTACCTGCTATAACCGTTCTTCCGACAAGGTGGAAAACGAGTATATTGGCACGGTGGTGGATAAAAAATACCGTGGCGTGGCCCTGAAAAAGGCGTGGACGGTCAATGCCCGAGGCGTTTCGGCAATGATCGCGTCCTTCACCGCCGCCATCGGCGCAGCTTTCAGTCGATATGACATTGTGCATTTCCACGCAGAGGGCCCCTGCGCCGCCATGTGGATTCCCAAAATGTTCGGTAAGCGCTGTGTGGCCACCGTCCACGGCCTGGATTGGCAGCGGGAAAAGTGGGGCCACGGCTTTGCTTCCAAGTACATCAAGTTCGGCGAGCGGGTGATGGTAAAATACGCCGACGAGATCATTGTACTCAGCGAAAACGCCCGTACCTATTTTGAAGAAACCTACAACCGCCAAACCGTGCTGATCCACAACGGAATCGAAAAGCCGGAGAAGAAAGAAGCGGACAAAATTACCCAGCTTTACGGCCTTACCAAGGGCAGCTATATTTGTATGGTATCCCGACTCACTGCGGAAAAGGGTGTTCACTACCTGATCGATGCCTACAATCAGATCAAAACGGATAAAAAGCTGGTCATCGCCGGCGATACCAGCGATACGGACGAATATGTGGCTATGCTGAAAGAAAAAGCCGCCGGCAACCCCAATATTATCTTCACCGGTTTTATTTCCGGTGATGTACTGAAGGAGATTTACTCCAACGCCTATCTGGTCACCCTGCCGTCGGATATCGAGGGAATGTCCCTGAGTCTGCTGGAGGCCCTGGCTTATGGCAACGCTCTTCTGTGTTCGGATATTCCGGAAAACACCTGCGTGACAGAAGATAAAGCAATCCATTTCCGAAAAAGCAATGTGGAAGACCTGACTGCAAAGCTGCAGACAATGTGTGACGATGAGACCCTTGTAAATGACTTGAAAAACGGCGCCGATACCTTTATCCTGGGCAAATACAATTGGCGCGATGTTGCAGCCGCCACACATGACTTATATCAGAAAGTCTTAGGAATCGAAAGGAAGATTACGGTATGAAACGAAATAAGTTTACTGCGCAAACCGAGAAAAACATACGGGTTCTCAAGCTGTTTATTATCAGTCTGATTTTTGTCGGCATTGCAGTTTCTGTTGCGGTGGTGGGTTGTAACTACATAAAAAACAGAAATTTCACAGAGACCTTTTATTGTGTCAGCAGCCTGAAAGTCAATAACAAGATCCGGGTGGTGCAGATCTCCGACCTGCATAACTGCACCTACGGCGACGGCAACGATCAACTGGTGGAACGAGTGGAAAAATTAAAGCCGGACCTGATTGTGTTCACCGGCGACTGCATCGATTCCAACGCCGAATCCGACAGTGGCATTGCAAGGTTGTGCGGCATCATGGCAAAGATTGCGCCCGCATACTACATCTACGGCAATAACGAGGTAGAAAAGTATTACGATACGCCCCTGACCCAGGAGGCGCTGGATAGAAAGTACGGCTTTAACGATGAAAACCGTGACCCCCAAAAGCTGCTGGAAGGCGAAGATGCCTTTGCCGCAAAGCTGGAGGAGGCAGGGGTAAAGGTGCTGAAAAATGCGTCCGATATCATAACCGTAGGCACCACCACTGTGGAGGTTTACGGCGTGCTGACCTCCAATCCCTCCGCATTCTGGTCCTATGGCGGCGAAAGCTTTGATACATACATCTATACCAACCAGAACAATCTGAAGATCACGGCCATCCACGAGCCAACGGTCTTTGAAGTATATACCCCCTATTCCTGGGGCGATGTGCTGTTGGCCGGCCATACCCACGGCGGCACCGCCCGGATCCCGGTCCTTGGCCCGGCATATACCCGGGAGGGCGGCCTGGTCCCTGCAAGAAGCGGCCACTATGTTTACGGCAGAAGCGATGTCCAGGGAAGACCCCTGATTGTCAGCTCCGGCCTGGAGAACGAAAACTTTTTCAGAATCAACAATCAGCCTGAAATTGTGATCGTAGATATCAATAAATTTTAACCTGAAAAGGAGTGAATCCTATGTTTTCATCACTTTTGCCTAAAATACCGGTTGCGATTGCAGGCGTGGTGCTGGCTGTGGCAGCGCTGACGATCTATATCCGTTCCAAAAATGTGACCCGCAGCGGATTTATGGAAAATTTTAAAAACGCAAAATACCTGAAAGCCTGGGTGCTGGTATTCACCTTTGTGCTGACAGGCGTGTTTGGCGTTTTCAATCATATGAAGTCCAAGCAGTTTGTTACCGCAGTGGTTTCGCTGAACTATTCCGAAGCCTCCCTGGCCCAGAATTCCAACGGCACCCGTTACAATATGACCGAGATCATCTGTGACGAGGTAGTGGAAAAGGCCATCGAAATGGGCGCTTTTGAGGATGTTACCGTCAAGGAGCTGAAAAAGTGCCTGTGTGTTTACCCCTATGTCCAGGGTGATGTGAACGACGAAGCCAATTACCATATCTCCACGGAATTCGTTGTGGAATACCACGCCTCCAAAGACACGGAGCACCTGAATGCGGAAAATGTCATCACGCTGATTACCAGTGCCTATAAAGACTATTACATCGAGAAGTATACGGATAATTTCAGCCTCACCGAGCAGGAAGAAAAGCCGGATTTCTCCAAGATGGAATATATGGATATTGTGGTCTATTTCAATAAAGAAACCACATCCGTTTTGAACTACCTGTACGGAATGGCGGAAAAGGGTCCCAGCTTTGTCACCTCCAACAATGCAACCTTCCATTCCATCGCCGGTAAGGTCCATCAGTTCAAGCAGACCCAAATTGAAGAAAACCTCCGTTCCTTCGTTTTGCAGTATGGCATCGCAAGAGATAAGTCCGGCTATATTGAAAGACTGACCCATCAAAATAAAAACTCCGATTTTGACAAGCAAAAAGATGCAGTGTCCTTCGACCTTTGCAACAGAGCCATTACTATGTATTCCAAGGAAATGACCCGCGTCGTGCTGGTGCCTACCTGGGATGAAACCGGCAAGTACTATATGGGCCGGACCAAAGTGGGTATCGACGAACTGTCCATTATGGCGACTGCCTTCAGTGACAAGGTGGCGTCCACCAATATGGTGATGATGGACAATTCCCTGGTGATAGATAAAATGCAGGCGGCCGGCCAGAACGATACTGCCAATGCCCAGGCCGATGCGCTGATCGCATCCATCGATCAGAGTATCGATAGCTTTACTGCCGAGGCCATCAAGGCAGGCAGAGAGTATTCCAACCACACAATGAACCAGTGCATTGCCGTGAGCATTTCCGGCGTATCCTTGTTCAGCGAACTGAAGACGGTGGTGATCTTTGCGGCATTGGCTTACGCTGCTGCGCTGCTGCTTTCTGTGGCGAAGAAATTCCCCAAGACCAAAGCACAAAATCATACAGGAAGGTGATAACATGAAGAATCTGCAAATTATGCGATATATCAAAAAGCTTCTGCCGATCATTGTGGTTTTGTGTTTGCTGGCGACCTATGCCATCAATTTGAATCTGAACAAGTCCAATGCCTTTGTGGCTTCGGAAGTTATCCATTACAATGACCCGGCTGCGGAGCAGGGCGAGACCCCCATTGGCACGAAACTGGATGTCAACGAGATCAAATCCTCTGCGGTGATGTCCAAGGTGGTGGACAGAATGGGTCTGACAGGCACCTATTCCGTGGACAGCCTGATTTCCAGAGTGTCCATCACACCCCTGCCCGATATGGATAAGTTGGCCCAGAAGGAAGCAAAGCTGGATGAAGGCGAAGAGTATATCTACGAACCCAGCACCTATATCGTTTCCTTTACCGCCACAAACAATGAGGGCGACGATTTTGCCCGTACCGTCCTGGACGAGATCCTGGATGTGTACTTTGCGGAATTCAGCCAAAAATATGTGAATGTTGCCCCGGCCCATAATGTGATCGACAACATTGAAAGTCAAAACTATGACTACATTGAAATGGCAGAACTGATCGATTCCGGCATTGAGGAGACCCTGCTCATTCTCTATCAGCGTATGGCCCAGAACCCCTACTACCGGGCAACAGCCACCGGCATTTCCTTCAGCGACCTGGCCGACGAGTTCAGCTATTTAAGATCCGTCAAGCTCTCTGCGCTGTTTGCCGAGATCTATAAATACCAGGTGACCAAAAACAAAACCATCCTGGTGTCCGACTATACCACCCGGATCGACGATAATCAGATCTTAAATACCAAAGAGGAAGATATCATCGAAGACACCGTGCTGGTTATCAATGCCTATGTGAAAAAGATGCGGGAGTCGGGCAATACCAATATTACCTACGAGTATATTCTGGACAATATCCACGAGCGGAATCTGGCGGAAGCCTATGGCGCTACCGACCAGACCGTGACCTATGACGAACTGATCTACGGCTGGCGGGATCATAACGAAGCCAAAGAACACGCCATCATCGACACGGCCTACTGCCGGTATATTCTCGATACTTTCTGTGCCTGTACCGGCGCATGTAACAACAAGGAATGTCTTACCTCCGGCCAGACCTGCACCCAGCTCCACAACCCCAACTATGCCCAGATAGAAGCAAAGATCGATGCGGACATCAAGGCCCTGATTGCGGAGCTGACAAACCTGTACAATGTGACCATGGCCACCAATGAGGAGTACAATCAGTACCTGGGCGCCAGTTATATTGCGGTGCTGTCCTCTGCATCCGTCAAGCCCAGCATCAATGTGGGTCTTTACACCTTCATTGCATTCTTCTTCCTGGTCATCCTCTGCTGCGGCGGCGCTATTGTGCTGGGTAGATTGGGCGATATTATCAACTACATTTTCTACACCGATCACCTGACCGGCCTGTATAACCGTGCTTACTTTGATAAGTATCTGAAAGCCCAGGATAAGAAACTCCTGGATGACGGCACGGTATACTGTATGGTGGATATCGCAAACCTGAGTGATATCAATTTCAACTATACCCGTGAAACAGGCGATGGCGTCATCAAACTGTTCAAGGACCACCTGAAAGAGGCTTTCGGCAAGGTCGATGCAGAGTTTATCTACAACGGAAACGGCAGTTTCGTGATCCTGATGGAGGATTCTGAGTACATCACTGCCGAAAACATTCTTAATTTCTTTGGCCTCAGACTGAACGAACGCGACGATTATAAGAATCTCCAACTGAATTACAAGATCGGCATTGCGCAGTGTATGAGGGAAAATAAAACCGCAAGACAATTGCTCTCCCAGACCATTGAGAGTAAAAAGAATTTTGTGGCCAAGATCATCGAGGACAAAAAGGCAAACGCATACAAGGTTGCCGAAAAGAAAGAAACCACCGAAGAAACAACCGAAGCATAAATAGACCCTGTGCAAATAACAAGAAAGGAGGGCAAGCATGGAAAATAAAACCGTCACAACTGTGTTGAAAGGCTATTTTATCGCGGTGGCAGTGCTGATGTACTATTTCCTGTCGGAAACCATCAATTTGGGTGTTTTTGTGACCTACCGCCACGCCTTTGCTCTCCTTCTTTTCCTCTCTGCGTTTTTGTGTTTCCTGATAAAACCCAATATTGCAAGAGGCGCAGCCACCCTGAACGGAACCGTTGTGTACAGTATTCCCATGGCCGTCACATTGCTGGTGTCCCTGTTTATATGGTTTATGGGACAGGTGGATGTGGATGTGATCTTCCGCGGCTTGTCCAGCCAGCTTTTGTATACCAATATGCTCTCCTTTACCCTTGCGGCGGTGGCATTTTTGTATATCTTCGGGGAAAAAGGCATTTGGTATAATCTGCTTGCCATTCTGATCTCCAACATTTTTGTCATTTGTACGGTCATTCTGGAAAACGGCGTGGGCGCGTTCTTTTCCGAGTTTATCACCCTGGTGGTTACCTTTGCCGGCACCACAGGCGATGTAATCGTGCAGGCGGAGGTCCACGAGTTGGCCTTCTGCCTGGGCGCCTACCTGATCTATATGATCTTAAAACCCAGGAAAAACACAGTGTTTTTTATCCTGCTGGGACTGGCTTTGTTCTGTTTCCTGGCGGCATTCAAGCGAATCGGTATGATCGCCATTGCCGTGGCGCTGTTTGTGGGCTTCCTGCTGAAATTTATCGCCAAATTCAAAAAAAGCACGGCCCAAAACCTGGCGGTCATCCTGTGCGTTTGCCTGATCGTATTGCTCATCGGCTATATCGCCATTATCAAGCTGGGTGTGTTTACCATGCTGGAAGAAGCCGGTATCGACACCAGCGGCCGTATGGATATCTATAACGCCGTGGACCGGTTTTATGAATTCTCACCGGATTTCCTGGGTAACGGCATTGGCTATCTGACCTACCAGCTGAGTATGAATATGCATGTGGGCGTTTCCTCTGTGCATAATGACTTTTTGCAGTATTTTATCGACCTGGGTTTCTGGGGCTATATTCTGTGGCTGGTATCTATGACACTGCTCCGGATCTGCTATTTCGGCAAAAAGGGCAAAACAGAAAATGCCATTATCGCTTTGGCATTAACGGTCTATCTGCTGATCGTTTCCTCCACGGATAATACCGCCAACTACCCGTTGCTGACCACGGTGCTGGCCGTGCTTATGATCGGCCACGGCTTTGACGATGCTGTCCGCAACAAAGAGGAAAGAATGTTCGGCTATATTTCCCAAGCCAATCGCAAAGCAAAGGATGATTCGCTGCTATGAAGATTTTAATGGTCAATAAGTTCCTGTATCCTCGAGGCGGCTCGGAGAGCTATATGCTGAAATTGGGCGATGAACTGACCGCCCTGGGCCACGAGATCGAATATTTCGGTATGTACGATGAAAAGAACACCGTGGGCAATTCTGCCGGTGCGTACACCGGCAATATGGATTTCCATTCCACCGGCCTGGCACGGTTTCTGTATCCCTTCAAGATCATTTATTCCCGGGAAGCATATCAGAAGATCGGCAAGGTTTTGGACCGATTCCAGCCGGATATCGTCCACATGAATAATATCAACTTCCAGCTGACCCCCGCCATTATCTACGCGGTAAAAAAGCGGAAAATCCCCCTGGTGCAGACGGTTCACGATTATCAGATGATCTGCCCCAACCACCTGCTGTACAGCTTCCGGGAGACCAAACCCTGCGACAGATGTATCACAGGTGCCAAGTGGAACTGCCTGAAATACAGTTGTATCCACGATTCCAAGATCAAGAGCCTTCTGGGCGTGATCGAGGCAAAACTCTACGGCTGGTTAAAAACCTATCAAAAGGTGGACTTGTATGTCTGCCCCAGCCATTTTTTGGAAAATAAACTGCTGAAGGCCTCCGACCTGTACAAGGGCAAGACCTTCACCATTCATAATTTTATCGAGAAGAAATTTACCCCTGTCAAAGCGGAATCTGCCCGGCCCTACATCGTGTTTGTGGGCAGACTCTCTAAGGAAAAGGGTGTGGAACTGTTGGCGCAAACGGCAAAGTTGCTGCCGGAATACCAATTCGTGGTTGCCGGCACCGGTCCGGATGATGCCTGCCTGCAGGATATCCCCAATGTGACACTGAAGGGTTTCGTGTCCGGCGCAGACCTTACCGACCTGATGGGCAATGCAAAGCTCCTCATCGCCCCGTCTGTGTGCTATGAAAATTGCCCCCTGTCCATACTGGAGGCCCACAGTTTGGGCGTCCCTGTTGTAACTATGAACAGTGGCGGCATGGCGGAACTGGTGGAAGACGGCAAAACCGGTGGGCTTGCGCCGCAGCCGACGGCCCAAGCCGTTGCCGAAACCGTCAAAAGATGCCTGGCCGACGGCGTTTATGAAATTTTAAAAGAAAATTGCCAAAAGGCAGGGGAGGACATCCTGGATGTGGGCGCCTACTGCCAAATCCTCCTGGAAAAATATAACGATCTGAAAGGGTGAAGAATGTGACAAAGCCAAAGGTAAGCGTCGTCGTGCCGGTGTACAATACGGAAAAATATCTGCATAGATGCCTGGATTCTCTGGTAAAACAGACCTTGCAGGATATTGAAATTATCCTTGTGGATGACGGGTCAAAAGCCTCTTGCGCTTTGCTTTGTGACGAACTTGCCCTTATAGATCGCCGCATCCGGGTGATCCATAAGGAAAACGGCGGCCTGGGCTATGCCAGAAACACCGGTATGGCAGCGGCCACAGGCGCATATATCGGCTTTGTGGATTCCGACGATTACATAGCCCCCGAGATGTACGAAAAGCTCTATGCCGCGGCGGCAGAAAATCACGCAGACCTGGCAATTTCCGGTCTTTGCTTCGTGGGCGGCAACACCTTTTCACAAACGGACGATGTGCTGCCCAAATCCTACTTTGAAAAAGAAACCCTTTTTGAAAAAGAAGACCTGAAGACCCTCCTGCTGGGTGTGATCGGCGCATTGCCAAATGAGCCGGACGATAGCCGCTACGGCGTCAGTGTCTGCAAGAATATCTTCCGCAACGGCCTTGTCAAAGGGGAGAATCTTGCCTTTCTGTCCGAGCGGAAGGTCCTGTCGGAAGACACCCTCTTTATGGTGAATTTTATCCAACACTCCGCCTGCGCCGTGGGCGTTCCCGGTGCGTATTATTGCTACTGCCGCAACGGCGACTCTCTCTCCAAAGCCTACAACAGCCGGCGCTTTGAGCGAAGCATCGTGTTTCTGGAGGAACTGGAAAAGCAAATTGCCAAAACCGTCAGCCGAGAAGAATATAAAATCTACTTAGACCGGCTGATCCAGGGCTTTGGCAGAATTCTGTGTTCCCAGGAGATCGTCCACGCACGGGATGCGAAAATCCCGTATGCAGCATTGCGAAAACGGCTGAAAGAGATCTGCACCCAGGATAAGATCAAAACTGTCTTAAAGACATATCCCTGGCAGAAACTGCCTATCAAGCAGGCAGCCTTTGCCTTTGCTATGAAATACAGGTTATACTTCCTGCAGAAAGTTATGGTGCTGCTGCGGGACCGATAGGGGGATTGCTATGCTATTCTCGGTCATTGTTCCCATATACAATATTGAAAAATATCTGGCCCGCTGCGTGGATAGTGTGCTGGCCCAAACCTTCTCCGATTTTGAGCTGATTTTGGTGGATGACGGCTCTCCCGATAACTGTCCGGCCATCTGTGACCAATACGCCAAAAACGATAGCAGGATCCAGGTTGTCCATAAGCCAAACGGCGGTCTGGTCAGCGCAAGACAGGCCGGTATCCGCATTGCCCGGGGCGATTATATCTTCAACCTGGACGGTGACGATGCCCTTTGCCCCGATGCCCTGGAGAGCGCCCGGGAGATCATCAGCCACACCCAGGCGGATATCATTTCCTTCTCCCACCGCCGCTGGACTGATGGGGAACTGAGCGATGTGGTGGAGGACCTGGTGCCGGAGGGCCTGTACAATAAAGAACAAATGGCAGAGCATATTTACCCCAAGCTTCTGTCCGACAAGAATATGGAGCATATCTTCTACTTCCTGTGGGGCAAAGCGATCAAGCGGGAATTGGTGCTGCCCCATCAGTTGCAAGTAAATCCCGCCATTTCTTTGGGCGAGGACCTGAGCTGCATCGTTCCATGCTATTTGCAGGCCCAGACCGTGTATATGAGCAAAAAGGCGGTCTACCTGTACACCATTCGTAACGATTCCATTTCCACGGATTTCAAAACCAGGCAGATCACCCAGATCGCAGATGTGATCCTGGGCCTGCGGGAACTGGATATGCCCAAGCCTGCGGATTTTGAGGAGCAGATTGCCCGGTATTCCTGCTTTATGTGCTTTGCCATTTTGGCAGCAGCGGCAGAGGGCGACCATTTTGGCGCTTTGAAGACCCTGAAATCGCTGATCCGCAATTCCGTACACCACGAGCAGATCAAAAAAGCCCGTTTCGCAAAAGTAACCCTTAAGAGCCGCATCGCCATTTTCCTGATGCAGCACGGTATGCTGGGACCGGCATTCTATTTCCTGAATTTGTGCAAAGAGATCAAAAGAAAGGGTGGAAGAAAATGAATAAAACACCTGCAATCTCTCTGATTATGAGTGTCTACAACGGCGAGGATTACCTCCGGGAAGCCGTTGAAAGTGTGTTAAACCAGACCTTTACCGATTGGGAGCTGATCGTCATCAACGATTGCTCCACCGACAGTACCGCCGATATCCTGGCAGACTTTGCTGCCCGGGATAGCCGTGTGAAGGTGTATCCCAACGAGGTCAATCTGCGCCTGCCGTCCTCTTTGAACAGGGCGCTGACCATCGTGCAGGGCAAGTATGTGGCAAGAATGGATGCCGACGATATCTGCCTGCCGGACAGACTGGAGAAGCAGTATGCCTTTATGGAGGCAAATCCGGATATCGCCCTGTCCTCTTGCCGGTTTATGACCTGGAAAAAGGGCGTGATCTCCTCCGGCGGCTGCGGTGGCAGGAACGATGCCGATTCCATCAAAGCGCTCCTTTTGGTCACCAATCCCATCCTCCACCCCGGCATCATCGCCAAGGCGGAGGCGATCAAGTCCCTGGGTTACGATAAGACCTTCACCTGCACCGAGGACATGGAGCTTTGGACCCGGTTTATCCTGGCAGGGTACAAGGTGGAGGTGCAGTCGGAATACCTGATGATCTACCGGCTCCACGAAAAGCAGATCACTGAAACCACCCTGGAAAAGCAGAAGCGGGAAGTGGCGGCCATTCAAAAGAACTATATGGCAAAGCTGCTGGCGCCTATGGACCCGGAGCAGGAGACCTTCTATGTAAACGGTGTTTACTTCCGCTATGATTTGAATATCCGCGCCTTCTGTGGGTTTTATAAATGGGCAAAGTCTGTCAACAATAAGACCAAAGCCCTCAACAAAGAGAGCCTCAACTACACATTCTTTGAAATTTTGGCGGAGTATAAGCGTAAGGGCCTGCCCAAAGCCGATCTGCTGAAAGCAATGCTTTTGTTTGGAATTCCCTTCCTGACCAAAGAATTGCCGGCCCGGAAAAGAAGAGCCCGGGCAGACGGCATCAAGTGTATCGAAGCTGCAAAAAATATCGGCTTGATACCCACCGGTGGCACACCGGAATTCCCCATTTTCTCGAAACCATAAACCAGGAGCTTACTATGCAAATTTTTGACTATCCCTATATTATCATCACCGTTTTTGTGTTGTGCTTTATCGGCCTTGCAGCTGTGGGCATCTATTTTGCCCTGCGCGGAGTCAAGGCGGCAGAAGGGCAAATCGAAAACGATTTCACCTCTGTCAGCAAGCTGGAGGGGGATTTCCGCAACCTGGCGAAAGAACGGACGGACAGATGCGTGATGTATATCGGCATTTCCTCCGATGATCCCCGGGGTCCCTCTTACGAGCCGAATGTATTTTCCGATATCAAGCTCATTTTGCTGAACACCTTTGGTAACGGAGAAAACAGCGCCATCGCGGTCTATGAGGAACAGAATTTTATTGTTCTTGCCAACTGGGATGCCCAGATCGCGGAGAAAAAGATCGCAGCGTGTCAGGAACAATTGAATCAATGCCTGGTGAAATATACCTCTTTCAATGTGGTGGACACCACCATCGGCGCGTATTATGTCTTTGGCACCCAGGTGACCTTTGATGACGCCATTGACCGGGCAAAACAGGCCTATATGCTTGCCAAAAACGAACATCTGCCCTACGCCCAGTGGGATGTGACCAGCGGAAAAGCCCTGGAGCAGAAGATCCAGATCGAGAACAATATCGAAAGAGAAATCGATAACAACCGTTTCTTCCTGGAATACCAGCCGGTTTTGGATGCAAAAACGAAAAAAATCATCGGCGCGGAGGTCCTGGCCCGACTGCACGCGGAAAACGGCGGTATTTTGACCCCCGGCAGCTTCCTGTCTGCGGTGGATTCTGTGGGTGTCAACGATAAGTTCGACTATTATATTTTTGAGAAGAACTGCCAGTGGATCTCCAACGATAAGGCCAAGCGCCAGAATTATACCTATACCATCAATTTCTCCAGAACGACCCTCAGCGAGCCGGATTTTTCCGAAAAGATCATCGCTATTGCGGAAAAGTACGGCCTGCCCCTTTCCTGCCTGGCTGTTGAGGTGCTGGAGGATAAGGGCGTGACCGGCGAGGCCAGAACGCAAATGATCGAGAACCTGGCTGCCCTGAAAAAGCAGGGCGTGTGGATCCTGCTGGACGATTTTGGCAGCGGCTATACCAACTTTGACGACCTGCAGAATCTGGATATCTCCATTGTGAAGATCGATCGGGAGGTTACCCAAAATGCCGGTACGGAAAAGGGCTTTATCATTCTCCAAAATGTCAT
>JAEIGA010005645.1_pt1 | contig 19078 bp, 30 predicted proteins | sample 9270691 | NCBI WGS metagenome assembly JAEIGA01 (sample SAMN17057246, study PRJNA624740) | gut metagenome | biome: biome; isolation source: fecal sample | host: Bos grunniens | place: China: Xizang | collected 2019 | reverse complement strand
AATGCAGTGAGCGTTCCAACGGGTGCTTTAGGTTTTACATGGCTTGCAAACTGCTGGGATTGGATCAATAAATTTCAAGAGGTTGTCGTTTTTGGCGATTATGAAAAAGGCAAAATAACGCTGATTGAAACACTTGAAAAGCGGTTGCAAATGAAAGTAAAGTGTGTCCGTCCGCAAGATTACCTCTGCGAAAAGGATGCAAATGACATTTTGCGGAAATATGGCAAAGAAGCTATTATCCGTGCGGTGGAAGGTGCAGAACTGCGTGATGTGAAGTATGTCAAGCGATTGGCAACCGTCGAAGCGGTAAATCTGCGTGACCTTCCCAAAATCAGAACCGGCATCCGTCCGCTGGATCGTGTTTGTGGTGGTATGCTCCGTGGTCATGTTGTTCTACTGTCCGGCAAGCGTGGCGAAGGCAAATCCACCTTTATGTCGCAACTTGTAGCAGAAGCAATCGAGCAGGACAACGCTGTTTTCGTGTATTCTGGTGAGTTGCCCAATTACCATTTCAAGAATTGGCTTGATTTGCAGATTGCCGGAGCAAATCACATTTGCACCACAAGAAATGAATACAATGACGAAGAATATTATTTGACAGAGGGTTGCGTGAAGAAAATCAACGCATGGTATTATGACAAGGCTTTTATCTTTGATAATTCCGCTGTTTCTGACGATGAATACGAAGGATTGATAAAAGTCATGGTAGATGCAATTTGCCGGTATGATATTAAACTGGTCTGCATCGACAATTTGATGACCGCTATGGACGGTGATCCTAACACGGATATTTACCGACAGCAATCCGCATTTGTCAAGAAGCTGGAAAAATTGGCTCAACAGTACGATGTCGCTATCATTCTTGTGGCACATCCCAAAAAGTCAAGTGCAGCATTTGACAATGACACCGTTTCCGGCTCGTCTGATATTACAAATGCCGTTTCTTTTGTGTTTAACTATCAAAGAGCAGATGAAGGCGACGAATGCAACAGCTATTTGATGGTCACAAAAAACAGAATGAACGGCAAGCTGATGACGGGCGACAATGCGATCCCGTTGTATTACAGCGAAAAGTCAAAGCGGATTTCCGCAAACCCAAACGAGGTTAAGGAATATGGCTGTTTTAGATCAGCCGAAAAACACGATGATTTGGAGTGGGATATTCTTTAATATCCCCCCACCCTAAAAAATGAAATGGAGGCAAAGGAAGAATGACAGTAAGAGAATTGCACAATTATTTGATGGAGTGTTGCGACAAAGGATTTGGCGATGCAGATGTTTTCGTTTGCGATTATAGAGAAAATCCGCTGACGGACATCCTGTATGTTTGCGGTGCTATGAGGATTGATTGCAAAGACGAAGGAAAAAGTGTTGTTATCACAACGGGTTAAGGAGGAGGGAAAAGTTGGTGGAGTTTATGTACGACGCTGACAGAGAGTGCGCCAACAAAAATTGCGTTACCTGCAAACACCAAGATAAAAAGTTTTTCTGCAAAATACATTTTTATATTGACAAGTTAATTGCCCACGGCGTAACGGTGCAGGACAAAACAGAAATAAGCGATGAACTATTGAAACAGTTAAGAAACGCACCTATCACAATTTTGCACGAAGAACCGACAATCGAATTGGTGCAGCAGTGGATTTCGGTCAAGGATAGGTTGCCGGAAAACGGAAAGAAAGTGCTTGTATATTGCAAAGAAAATAAAAACGATTATGAAATTGGAGCATATAGCGACACATATATGGGTTTCTTTGTAAGGCAAACCTGGTATGAAAATATCACCCACTGGATGCCCCTACCTGAACCACCGAAAGGAGAATGATTATGGGACATTGGATAACTGACGGAAAAACCAAAATCGGATGGGATATGTTTCCTGACCGTAAAAAACCTGCAATCTGCATCACAAAATGCGACACGAATGTGATTGATGTTTATGGCTATTTTAAAAACGAAAAAACCGCCCACCTATTTATGGACAAACTTGCCGAATTGGTAAATGCAAAGCCTTCGGAATAAAAAGTTATAAAAAATTATAAAAAAGTTGTTGACAAATAGACCAGGGTGTGGTAATGTATACTCACAGGGGGAAACCTGATCTTAAATTTGGAGGCAATGAAATATGAGCAAGCAGGAAAAGTTGATTAAGTTTTACGAGGATCGTCTGGAAAAGGTTAAGGCTATATATGCCGCAGATTCCAGAAAGAATGAGTACATCGAATATGCTGAAAAGCAGTTGGAAGAAGTTAGAAATGGTCGCGCTTGGTAATGGATATAAAAACAAACGATATTTTCTGTGAAGAATTTAGAGAACGGTATCGAAAAGATGGATACAACGATCAAGAAATTGACCAAATTCAGAGAGATACAATTTATTTTAGAAAAATGTATCTGCAAAAAACTGAAGAAAGAGAAATAACAAGCCATTCTTTCGATATAAGCAAATCAAAAACAAAAAAGCAAGTTGAAATATTTTTGGGGGTTTCAAAATGATTGAAAACATAGTCGTTGATTGTTCTCCTTTGACAAATTCATTAAGAGTTTGCAGAATTGGGGTGAAAAATACAGTTTTAGAGCAAGAAAACAGGGAAAATGAAATACTCGGTGCAGTTAGGGATTTTTTGGTTGGAAAGGCGACACAAAACAATAGCAAAACATTTGGGTATGAATGGAACAGGAAAGACGGAGCGATTGTAGAGTTGAGTATAAAAATCAAAGAAAAAGATGAATAAGGGCGGCTAAAAACCGCTCACAGAAATGGAGGCAATTAAGATGCGTTTGTGGCACTATAAAATTTTACAATTTTTACCCGATGCACAGTTCAAGGGTCAACTGAGAGAACTTGTGGCAATTAAAAGAGATTGGGAGCGAAAGGGAACTACCAACCACTTACTTATCAACCGAGTTATGCAGCACTCAAAAGGAGATTTAGAAGCATACTTCAATTTGTACGAGCAAGAATATCACAAACGATACGGAAAGTGGCTTCCAGAATTGGGTTTGGAATTTTGGGACTTTGCGTCAAGCGACGATCACGAAATAACAAATCCTATTTTTGATGGCTGGCACAACAAAGAATATTTGCGAGTGTGTCTTAGCAACCTCTATGAGAAGCATTTTTTTGGCATCGGAAAGTCCCGTATAACGGATGAAGAATGGCAAGTCCTGCTTGATGGCTACAAGGCGATAACAAACGAGGATTATGTGATATGATGTTGTTTAGCGGTCAGTACATAGGTACAAAAGACAAAAACGGAACTGAAATAAAAGAGGGTTGCACCGGCCGATACTGTCAAACCGACGGAGCAAAACGAAATGGAAAGCCTATAATTTGTATCGGCAGGGTGATATACAACCAAAAAACCGCCAGCTTTGCCGTTGATAGCACAGATGAAGCTGGATGCAAATATTTTGATTATTTCCCGATAAGGGATTTTGAGGTAATAAAATAATTTAGGAGGCAATTATTATGGAAAACAACAAGATTTACAATGACGATGTGGAACGGATCGTGAATGACCCGGAACGGCAAGCTAGAATTTTTGAAGACCACAAAAAAGAGAAATTAGAGCATCAAAGAAAAATACTTGCAAATTCGATTGCGTTTTTAACCGCATCATTGGTTTGTGGTCTGCTAAGTTGTTTTGGCTGGGTGGCTCCGGTATTGGCACTTACGGCTGTTTCTATCTGTGGACTTTATGCTGCATTTCTTTTTGGCAGATGGTTTGAGAATGTAAAATGTTGGGGGTGGAAGTAATGGCTGAATGGACTGACGGTTGTGGCGTCGATCGCAACGGAAACATTACATATAAGAGCATAGATTGCCCGTTTTGCGATGGTGTTGTCAAGTTTCACACTTTTGAAGAACGGGATCACGCAAAAGATATTTTTAAATTCTGCCCTATTTGTGGTGAGAAAATAGGGGGTTCTGAAGATGGCTGAAGAAAGGTTGCCGGAGTTTGAATATGAGCGTCAAGCGATGGCAGGCGAGGAAATGCCGGAAGGGTTGCGATTTGCCGGACAGCATTACTATCTTGGATTGCGAATGCTGTACAATCAGTACAAACAGGGCGTGATTGATCGTGAAACGGCAAGACGGGAAAAGCGGCAGCTGTTGAGAACTTACGAATATGACCTTATGTGGGAAAAAATCGCTGACGGGTTTATCAAGCAACGAAACAATTCGGAACTTGCCCGTGCGGAGTACAGAAAGAATCCGTGCCACGAAAATGCGGTGAAAATCATAGAAAGCATAGAGGGGGTTATGTGGAATGGCTAAGAACGCATTTCTTGAACGGCAAAGAATTGCCAACCAAACCTATTTTGACGCCGGTTTGCAGATGGGTAGGCAACAAATTTTAGATATGCTATGCATCGTGCTGAATGACCCCGATATTATGGGAAAGGACACATTTGGCAAAGACCGGCTCTTGAAAGTTGTCAATGGCGTGGGTGATTACATCGATGTTTTCCAAAAAGCGTGGGAGCGTGACGACGAAACCGATTATTACCGGGACAAACTGGATGGATGGCTTGCCAGGATTTATGGAGAAGGAATGCACGATACATTCACAAAGCGGTATGAATATTGCACCGAATTTAATTATAAGACGGGGAAGTGGGGAAAATGAGGTTAAGTGACAACCCCTGCAAAGGATGCACACGACCCTGGAAGAAACCTGGGTGCCACGATACCTGCCCGGATCGCAACCCTGGCTGGAAGAATTGGAACGGGTGAACAAGGCAAGGCGTGAATATGAACGCTCCAGGTACAATAAATATCGCCGTGATTGACAAATTGAATATTTCTTTGTAAAATAGTGTATATAGGTTTACCACCTTTATTGTATGCTCAATCGGTTAGAGAACGGAGCGGTAGGCATTGTCCGAAACCCCGTGCGTGTTGGTTCAAGTCCAACCAATAAGGGCTGTAAACTTGTATGCACTATTTTTCTGTTTGGGAGGTGTTTTCTTTGGGTAAAGTGAATATGCAGAACTTGCGTACTCCCAGCACGGAGGAAGCACGAGCAATGCAGAAGAAATCCGCTGAAAAGCGGTCACAGAACATCAAGGAAAGAAAACTGATCCGTCAGGTCATAGAGGAAAGGCTTGGCGGTACCGATTTGGACGAAATTGTGGACAATCTGATTGACCGAGCAAAGCACGACAGTAGGGATTTTGAGGTACTCCAGGCCGCACTTGGTCAAAAGCCTGTTGATAAAGTACAGGCTACACAGACCGTTGTGGATATGAGTGCTTTTAGCACAGAAGAAATAAAGGCGATGCTTGACGATGACTTACCGTGATTTACTACGATGTGAATTGGCAAGGCGTGACTTTTGGGAATACTGCAAACTGCTTGCACCAGACTTTTACAAAGAGGGTCGTCAATTCCTAAAAGACAAATGCCGTGAGTATCAAGAGTTTTACGAAAATACAGACGAATATTTGATTGACAATGAACCGCCACGACACGGCAAGTCGAGAACTGCGACCTTGTTTGTTCAATGGGTTATTGGAAAGTGGCCAAAAGACAAAATCATTACTGGCTCATACAATGAAACGCTGTCCACCGTCTTTTCCAAAGGCGTTAGAAACAAGATACAGGAAACATCGGCTGATGGTCGAATTGTTTACAATGACATTTTCCCACATATCAAGGTTAAGCGTGGCGATGGTGCAGCTAACCTGTGGGGCATAGAGGGAAATGATACAAACACTTACCTTGCAACATCTCCCACCGGCACGGCTACTGGCTTCGGTGCGGATTTGATGCTGATTGACGATGTTATCAAAAACGAATACGAAGCACGAAACGATAATGTCAAGGAACAGCATTGGAAATGGTTTACAGACACGATGCTTTCCCGGCGCGAGGGTAAACGCAAGGTAATTGTGGTTATGACCCGATGGGCATCTGACGACCTCGCAGGACGGCTTATAGAGACACTTAATCGGCGGGGTAAAAAGCATCGGCTGATTTGTTATAAGGCGTTTGACGGGCACAGGATGCTTTGTGAGGACATTTTGAGCCGTGCCCAGTATGAAGATATACTACAAGGCGATACGGGCAAGGATATTGTCGAGGCGAACTACAACCAGTCCCCAATTGACATCACTGGCAGACTGTACAATCAGTTGCAGACCTATGACGAACTGCCGAAGAACATTGAAAGCATTGACAGCTACACGGACACGGCAGACGAAGGTGCGGACTTTCTATGCTCTATCATTTATGCCGTCAAAGATTGCAAGGCTTATGTGCTGGATGTGATCTACACACAAGAGGGTATGGAAATAACGGAAGATTTGGTGGCGAAGGCGCATACCGACCATTCCGTGAACCGTGCTAAAATCGAGAGCAACAACGGCGGTAAAGGCTTTGCACGAAATGTAAAGCGGATTGCACAGGAGAAGTACGGAAACAACATCACGCATTTTTTCACTTTCACGCAGACGAAGAACAAAAACAGCCGTATCTTGACAGGCTCAACAGGCGTTATGAACAATGTGCTGTTTCCTGCTGGCTGGGAGAACCGCTGGCGTGAGTATTGGCGTGATATGACAAAGTATCAGCGGATTGGCAAAAACGCACACGATGACGCACAGGACGCTACAACGGGCGTTTATGAAAATCTGCCGAAGAAAAAGGCAACAAGCAATTACCCACCGATTTTTATGTACTGGGGAGTGGTTAAAATATACACCTATAACGATTTGACAGATATTGGGCAGAATGAGCAACAGCGGATGGAGTTCGTTCTGTCCGCTATTCGGGAGCATAAGGGGAGCGACCTATACAAAACCGCCTATGATGCGGAATTGTACTACAAGCACCAAAACCCCACGATTATGCGGTTTCAGAAATTCGTGCACAATCAGTTTGGTCAAAAAGTACCCGACATTTGGAGTGCAAACAATAAGATTGCATCGAACTGGTACAACTATTTCACCACACAGGCGGTGTCTTACCTGCTGGGCAATGGCGTGACCTTCGGCAAGAAAGATGCAACCAAAGACAAGCTGGGCAAGGACTTTGACAAGAAGGTGCAGGACATCGCCACCCACGCAAAGAACGGTGGTGTTGCTTTCGGCTTTTGGAATTTGGATCACCTTGAGTGCTTCGACTTGACCGAGTTCGTGCCTCTGTATGACGAGGATGACGGCGGTTTGAAGGCTGGTATCCGTTTTTGGCAGATTGACGATCAGAAGCCTCTGCGTGCTACTCTGTACGAAACGGACGGATACACCGACTACATCAAGCGGAAAGACAAAGATGTTGAGGTGCTGGTTAAGAAGCGGAAGTACACGCAGACCAAGGTCAGCAATGCCGTGGAGGGTGACATTATCCTTGACGGTGAAAACTACCCTGGCTTCCCCATTGTGCCTCTGTGGAATGTAAACAGACAGAGCGACCTTGTAGGCAACCGTGGGACGATTGACGCCTATGACTTGATGGTGTCCGGCTTGATTAACAATGTCAGCGATGGCGAGTTCATCTACTGGATTTTGAAGAACTGCGGCGGTATGAATGAGGCTGACGATGCAAAGTTCATTGAGCAGTTGAAATTGACCCACACCGCACACGCTGACGGTGACGATGGTGCATCCGTTGAGGCTCATAATGTGTCCGTTGAGTTTGAAGCAACCGCAGAAGCACTTGACAGGCTCACAGAGCAGTTGTACGCAGACTTTATGGCACTAAAGGTACAAGATGTGTCTGCCGGTTCTGTGACTGCTACGCAAATCCAGGCGGCTTACGAGCCTATCAATCAGAAAACAGACCAGTTTGAATATTGCGTGACCGAGTTTATCAACGGCATTTTGGAACTGGCGGGAATTGAGGACGAACCGACTTATACACGCTCTCAAATGAGCAATCAGGGTGAACTGCTGGAAATGGTGTTGCAATGTGCTGAATATTTGGACGATGAATATGTCACAACCAAAATCCTCACGCTGTTAGGTGACAGCGACAAGGTTAATGAGGTGCTAAAACGCAAGGATTCGGAAGCGGCTGACCGATACGCCTTGACGGGCGCAGAGGGCGAAGAAACCAATATGGACGATGTGGGGGGGGCAACTGATGTTGCAACCGGCACAGAGGCGGTGGAGACCGCAGAGGAGACCGTTGGTCGCACTTTGAATGGTGCACAGACGCAGAGCCTTTTGACGGTTATGAAGTCTTTGAGTGAAGGAACGCTGACCGAAGGTCAAGCGGTAAACATTATCAGCACGGCTATCGGCGTTACAAAAGACGAGGCTATGGCTATTATTAGAGGTGAGTAAATATGCTTACATTAAACGACGGGCGCAGCGAACTGTGGCAATGGGATACGGGCAGAAAACTGACCGTTTCGGCTGAATGTTCGCAAGTGCATTTTAGCAACAAGATTTTCGGTCGTTCTATTGATGTGGATGTTGTGGATGGTGTTGCCATCATCCCCGATATCCTGTTGCAGGTAGACAAAGATTTAACCGCATGGGCATTTGTTGGAACAGCTGAAAACGGATACACGAAAATCAGCAAGGTTTTCAAAGTAAATCGAAGAAATAAGCCTGCTGATTACGTTTTTACTCCTCCAGAACAGACTACCCTTGGCGAACTTATTGAACGGCTTGACAGAATTGAAGAAAGCCAAGACCCGGACGCAATCAAGAATGCAGTAGAAGACTATTTGGAGCAAAATCCAGTTGAATCGGCTGTTCAGTCTGTCAACGGCAAAATTGGCGAAGTTGAATTAACTGCTAAGGATGTTGGTGCAATCTCTCGTGACGAATTACAGGAAGCAACCAATGAAGCACTGGCAGAAGCCAAAGCAAGCGGAGAGTTTGATGGCAAAGACGGCAAAGATGGTGTCGATGGCAAAGATGGAAAAGATGGCTATACGCCGGTCAAGGGCACCGACTATTTCACCGATGCCGACAAAGCCGAAATGGTATCCGCTGTGATTTCTGCATTGCCTGTCTATGACGGGGAGGTTGAGGATTTGTGAGTTTTGAGATTACAGTAGAATCAGGAAAGTCCCGCCTTCTGAAAACCGCAGGGAAAGTTTGCGACAGGGATATTGTTGTAACTGCGACTGGCGGTAGTGATGATTTGGTAAAGCAACTAATTGACAAGTCTATTACAAGTTTTGACGGCAGCGAAATTGAAACGATTGGAACATACGCTTTCGCCGGTTGCAATAAGCTGACTGATTTGGACTTTCCTAACTGCACAAGTGTAGAAATGTATGCGTTTTCATCAGCAACAGCCCTCGTATCGGTGAACCTTCCCAAAGTGCAGCTTATAAATAGCAACACATTTCAGCTTTGCTCATCGCTCAAAACAATCAATATTCCAGAAGCTACAACGCTATACTCAAACGCAATTCGTGACGCAACGGCTTTGGAAAAAATTGACTTGCCGAAAGTTGGAAGAATACTATCGCAGGTGTTTTTAAATTGCACAATGCTGACTACTGTTATTTTGCGATCCAATACACCTTGCACGCTGGGTTCAACCAATTCGTTTAACGGAACGCCGTTTGCAAACGGCACAGGATACATATATGTTCCTGCGTCTTTGATTGACAGCTACAAAACAGCAACAAACTGGTCTACATTTGCTAACCAGTTTAGAGCGATTGAAGATTATCCCGAAATCACTGGAGGTTAAGGAATGATTGTTATCGAAAATTTAACCATCGATGTTCAGCAATTTACTAAGACCTATTCCAGCAAGGGGATGATGGTCGAGCGAGAGGGCGTTCGTTATGCTGAAGCTATTGACCCTGTTGAATTTGGCAGACAGTACACGGAAACGGATGAACCTATTGAGGGATATTCAACCGAAGCAACCGAAGCTGATTACCAAAATGCCCTTCGTGACATGGGGGTGGATGTATGACCAAAGCCGAATTGACCGCCGCCGTGGAATTGGCAAAGACCGAAACAAAAAACGCATTGCAGACAGTTTACGATTCTTTGAATCAAGGTCAGCAAAAAAAGATCGTAAAGAATGAATCCGTGAAGAAACTGTTCGACCTTTATGGTGTGGAATATGAAGAATAATTAAGGGGAAATTATGGCAGACAAAGCGCACCGTTTAACAGACGAAAAACTGGAAGAAATGGAAAAGCGGCTGTCTGCCATTTATTCCAGAGCGGAAAAGACCGTACAGAAAAAGATGGCTGACTATGCAAAGTCCATTGACGAAAAGTCAGCGGAACTATTGCAATCTTACAAAGATGCAGAAACAGAGGACGAAAAGCGGAAGGCGAAAAAGGCATATATCCGCTTTTATCGGCAAGTGGCAAAAAGCAAAGAGTTTGTTTCTTTGTCTGCCAATGTTGCCGATGATCTGTACAATGCGAATGTGGAAGCGTCTGCATACATCAATTCGCAAACACCATCCATTTATGCGTTGAATTACAACTACATCAATACGGAAATGGCAAAGGATATTGACGGCTTTACACCGCAGGAAATCACAGACACAGAAGCGGAAAAGTACAGCGGTTACACACAGCAGACCGTTGACAAGAAAAAAGACACGGATTGGAACAAGGACAACTTGAAAAAGTCCGTGCTTGCTGGTTCTTTGCTTTTGCTTGGTGCTTATGCCATTATGAATCGGTCTGCGAATAGTGCCGTGAAGAAAAACCGAAATTCTGCCAGTATGCACAACACGGATATGGGTGGAGATGCGGAAACAAAAGCACGGCTTGATGGTATGTATTGGGCGGAATATTTTGGCAACCGAATGCACAAGGCTTGGATCGCCACACTTGACAACCGAACAAGACACAGCCACGCTATGCTTGACGGTGTTGATATACCGCTTGATGAAATTTTTGATAATGGATGCGCAAGACCAAAAGACCCAAATGGCAGACCCGAAGAAATTTGTAATTGCAGATGCTCTTTGAAGTATGTTCGAGTTGGTAGAGAACGGGGCGCAACAAGATCGGCAAGACTTGGAGCGGTTACCGGATCATACAAAAAAGATAGCAGTTTTAAGGGAACAAAGTCCGTTGAAGTTTCCAATATGTCTTATAGGGAGTTTATGAAATGGCGGGGAACTCAATAATTTTCACAGACAATCTTGATGAAGTTTTGGCTGCCGTTGATAGTGCGATAACAGCCGGACTTGTTGAGATTGGAGCAACGGCACAAGGTTATGCCAAAGACCTAACCCCTGTCCGTACTGGTACTTTGCGTGATAGTATTGGTGTTGAGGTCAAGAAAAACGAAAAGGCGGCATATATTGGCACTATGATTGATAAATTCCCTGATAAGCCATATGGAAAATATGTCGAATTGGGTGCAAGAGGTCGTGCTGGTGTTCATATGTTGCAAAGGGCGGCAAGCGAACACGGCTCAGAATACAAACAGATTATGGAAGATAGTATGAAAAACGCCTAAAACGAGGGGCATTGAATGGAGGCAATTATGAGAAAACAACAGATATTAAAAGAACTTGAAAAAGAAAAGCGAAACAATGAAAGCTTGAAAGAAGAAATTGCAAGGTTGAAAGCATTGCTTGAAGCCGAATTGCTGGCAAAAGAAAACGGCTGTCACAGGGGCAACTATTGTTCTGCGTGTAAACACGTTGTTTTAATCCAAACTTGGGGCAAAACCACTTGTTATTGCACATACGGGCAATGCGAACATTTTGAAAAAGAATGGCATCTTTACGATGCAACATTGCCGTAATCGAGGGGCATTGACAAACCGAAAAATTGTTGTATAATATTCGTGTATAAACCTATAAATATGCAATCGAATGTCGAAGTAATGACACCGAAGGAAAGGAAGATTGTGTTATGGCACTAACTCGCAAGATGCTGAAAGCAATGGGCATCGAAGAAGAAAAGATTGACCAAATCATTGAGGCACATTCTGAAACTGTGGATTCTCTGAAAGCAGACAGAGATAACTACAAGAAGGATGCTGACCAGCTGAAGTCCGTTCGTGAAGAACTGGAAGACCTGAAAGCCAAAGGTGACGATGGCTGGAAGGAAAAGCACGACAAGCTAAAGGGCGATTTTGACACCTACAAAAAGGATGTAGAGGCAAAGGAAACCCACAGCAAGAAGGTAGACTCATATCGCACCATTTTGAAGGATGCTGGCTTGAGCGACAAGGGCATTGAGAAAGCCATCAAGTATGCCGAATGGGACAAGATCGAACTTGAAGCAGACGGCAAGTTGAAGGGCGCAAGTGACCACATCAAGGCCGTCAAGGAAGAATGGGCTGAGTATGTGACTACCACCACCACAACCGGGGCAAAGACTTCTAATCCCCCGGCAAACAGCGGCGGTGCAAAGCTGACCAAAGAGGACATTTATAAGAAGGACGAAAGAGGCCGCTATGTAATGTCTGCATCTGAACGGCAGAAAGCACTTGTCGAAAACCAAATTTCTTAAAACAAGGAGAATGACAAATGGCTGTTGAAACTATGACCAACCCCCGCTCCGCTCTGCCTAACACCTACAATGATGTTACCGCAAGAGAAGTGGATTTTGTAACCCGTTTTGCTGACAACTGGGATGCCCTGCGTAACATTCTGGGCATTATGCGCCCCATCCGCAAGGCTCCCGGCACTCAGCTGATTTCCTACACCGCTGAGGTCGCTCTGGAAAACGGTGATGTTGCCCCCGGCAATGTTATCCCCTATTCCAAGACCACCATCACCCAGGCTGCTAAGGGCGATCTGGAAATCAAGAAGTATGCAAAGGCTGTTCCCATCGAGGATGTGAACAAGTACGGCGCAGCTATCGCCGTTGAGAAGTCCGATGATGCTTTCCTGACCAAGCTGCAGAACGAGGTTCTGAACAATTTCTACACCTTCCTGAACACTGGCACTCTGACTGGCGAGGCTGCTACTTGGCAGGCTGCTCTGGCTAAGGCACAGGGCGAGGTGCTGAACAAGTTCGCATCTATGCAGAAGGATGTAACATCCGTTGTTGGCTTTGCTAACATTCTGGATGCTTATGAGTATCTTGGCGCAGCTGAGATCACCGTGCAGACCCGTTTTGGTGTGCAGTATGTTGAGGACTTCCTTGGTTACTCTGTGCTGTTCCTGCTGCCCGCTCCCCGTGTTGCCCGTGGTACTGTCATTGCTACCGCTGTTGAGAATATGGATCTGTACTACATCGACCCCTCCGACAGCGACTTTGCAAAGCTTGGTCTGAACTACACCACCCAGGGTGAAACCAACCTGATTGGTTTCCACGCACAGGGCAACTACTCCACCGCCGTTGGTGAGTCCTACGCCCTGATGGGCATGGCTCTGTGGGCAGAGTACATTGACGGTATCGCAAAGATTACCTTCGGTGCTTGATGTATCGAGTAATTAAAGCGTTTACCGATCTGCAAAACCATCACGCCTATTCCGTGGGGGACACCTTCCCCCACAATGGCGTTGATGTTGATGCTGAACGGATTGCAGAACTGGAAAGCGATCAGAACCGGCTTGGCGTTCCGCTGATTGAAGAAATCGTGGAAAAGCCGAAGCGGACACGGAAAAAGAAAGACGAAGAATAACGAAGGAGGCGGCGTGATGCTCACCGAATTGCTTGCGGAAATCCGCAATTATTTTGAAGTGCCGAATGGACGGCATTTTGGAAAGTTTGAAATCAGCGGTGGAAGCATTGCGCCGCTGGACTTATTACAGGAGGGTCAATACTTCCGTATCGTTGGCTCTGTCTTTAACGATGGGGTTTACCAATACCCTGCCACATCTTTGACGGATGAGGTATTCGAGGGGGCGGTTTGGGCGATGGCTTTACCTCCGAGCATTATCGCCCTTGCCGCTGAAATCAAGGCATACAATGAAAGCGATGCTGGTAAGGCTTCACCGTTCACCGCAGAGAGTTTCGGCGGCTATTCGTACACCAAGGCGACCGATGCAAACGGTGCGCCTATTGGCTGGCAGAAAGCGTTTGCAAGCCGTCTCAACCGATGGAGGAAACTGTAATGAGCCTACTTACACAAGCAATGGAAGATGTGGTAATGCTTGAAAAGAAACGCACCCCCGATGGTGAGGGCGGTTTTACCACACAATGGGCAGAAGGTGTCCAGTTCAAGGCGGCAATCAGCTTTGACAGTTCTATGCAGGCACGAACCGCAGAAAAGCAGGGCGTTACAAGCCTGTACACGGTCACAGTACCTATCAACGCAAAGCTGGAGTACCACGACAGATTTAAGAGATTGCGTGACGGTAAAGTGTTCCGTGTGACCTCTGACGGTGATGACAAAATCACTCCCCCGTCTGCATCGTTCCAGTTCGCACAAGTCACAGCAGAGGAGTGGATTCCTGTATGACAAAAGCGGCTGCAATTTACCAGTTTTGGTCTGGCTTTGGCTTGACCGCCTATGAGGAAAACACAGTTCCAACAGATGCGGCTTTTCCTTATGTGACATATCAGCTTGTCACAGACAGTTTTGACCGTGAGGTTGCCGCTACCGCATCCTTGTGGTATCGTGGCGAAAGCTGGACGGCTATCAATGCCAAAACGGAAGAAATCTCTGCCCATATCGGTTTGGGCGGTAAAATTATCAAGTGCGACGGCGGTCGTATTTGGATTAAACGAGGTCAGCCGTTCGCACAGAATATGGGCGATGAAAGCGATGACCTTATCAAACGCAAATATTTGAATTTGACCGTTGAATATTTAACGGCTAACTAAAAGGAGAATACTATATGTGGAGAGCAACAAGAATTTCCGCTGATGCTGCGGATAAGATGCAGATTAATGCAGGTCTTTTGCTGAATGAGTTTGACATTGCAAATCCCGTAGAGCCTGACGATTCTGCTATCGTTACGGAAACTACTGGCGATTTTTCCATTACCTGCACCCCCGAAACCACCGATTTCTTTGAGGATGTGAATAATGCCCCTGTAAACACTATGGAGGGCAAGCGCATCACCGGCTGGACTTGCGGTCTGTCTGTTACCGCCCTGTCTGTAACCGAGGAAATGATTAAGACCGCCCTGGGTGCTTATGATGTTGATGAAGATGGCGGCATTCGCCCCCGTTCCACATACAAGGTCGAGGATTTCAAGTCCCTGTACTGGATCGGTGATATGATTGACGAAAACAAGCTGTTTGTGGTTGCTATGGACAACACCGTTTCTACTGCCGGTCTGTCTTTCACCGCTACCAACAATGGTAAGGGTGGCATTGCCTTGGAGCTGACCCCCCATACAAGCATTGCCGAACAGCATAAAGTGCCTATGGCATTTTACATTCTGGAAAAGGTTGACGAATCTGTTTAATTAAAAATCAACAGGAGGCTTTGAAAAATGAAACTTTCCGAACTTAGTACCGCAAGAGCAACAGATGTATTGTGCGAAATTGCACCGTATGCTATGAACATTATGACCGATGAGGAATTGGTCGCAGAGTTAAAATCGGCGGTTGATTTCAAGGAAGCCAACACAATGGCTGAAAAGATCGCACTAATTGTTGGGAAATTGTCCAAAATTCTGCCCATTTTGCTTAAAAAGAGAAAGACAGATATTTTCGGCATTTTGGGTGCGCTGAATGAAAAGTCTATTGAAACGATTGCAAAGCAAAATATCATTGTAACGATGAAACAAATCCGGGACATTTCCAAAGATAAGGAATTGCTTGATTTTTTCAAATCCTGCACGGATACGGAGGAGAGCGAGTAATTCGCTCTCTTTTTTCCTATCCGTGCAAACTTGGAACAAAAGCCATACTTGCTACGTTGCAGCATAAGATAAAGGCGGATGCGGAGCAAGAAATATGGCGTGAATATATGGCGCGATGTGCAAGGTTGTGTACCGAAAACACGGCCGGAATTGCACAAGGATCGTATATTTCTGTGGAGTATGGCGACATAATCCGCAACAAACCTCAAATAAAGCAAAAACAAGGTGAGGCTACGGAAAAAATAAGAGCCAAGTTGAGGTGATAAATTGAACTTATTTGAATTATTTATAAAAGTTGGCGTTGACGACCAAGCAAGCAGCAAACTTGGAAGCATTACAAGCAAACTTGGCAACGGATTAAAAACCGCTGCAAAGATTGGTACGGCGGCGGTTGCTACGGCGGCGGCTGGTATTACCGCTTTAACTACTGCGGCGGTTAAGAATTATGCCGAATATGAGCAGTTGGTCGGCGGTGTTGAAACTCTTTTCAAGAACAGTTCAAAAACTGTACAAAAATATGCCGCAAATGCATACAAAACCGCCGGTATGTCAGCCAACGAATATATGTCAACCGCTACATCTTTTGCGGCTTCTCTTATCAATTCTTTCAAAGACACATCTTCGGAAATTACCGAGGAAATGGCAGAAGATATGATTGAAAGCCTCGATAAGCAAGTGGAGGCTTTTGAGGAAGCCACGGATGCACAGATTAAACTTATCAATAAGCAGTACAATGAAAATCTGAAACTTATTGATGAGGAAGAATATAGGCGCATAAAGGCTATTGAAGACCAAATTGCCGCTATTGAGGCTGAAGAAGAAGCAGAAGAAGCGGCAATTAAGAAACGGCAGCAAGCCGAAGAAAAGGCAAGGTTGCAACAACTCATTGATACCGCCGCAAATGCAGAAAGCCGTCAAAAAGCAGAAGAAAAACTTGCTGCTTATATGCAAGAACTTGCGGAGGAAGAAAGAAAAGAAGCAAGGAAAAATCAAATTGCCGAGCTTAAAGATCAAAAAGATGCAGTAAAAGATGAGTACGACCTGAAACGAGATGCTCTAAAAGAACAGCACGACTATGAATTGGAAGCTTACAAAGAAGCAAGAGACAAAGAACTTGCGTACTTAAAACTGCATCTTAAAGAGCAAGAAAAGGTTATTAAAGCATCCATCGGTACTATGACCGAAGATGTATCATTAAGTGCGGAAGCCTATGAAGAAGCGGCAAAGGCAACCGATATGGCTATTAGTGATATGTCCGATAACGCCAATAAGATGGGCACGGATATAGAGTTAATAAAAAATGCATATCAAGGTTTTGCCAAGCAGAATTACACGATGCTTGACAACCTGAAGCTGGGTTACGGCGGCACTAAGACCGAAATGGAACGCCTTATTGCCGATGCCGCAAAACTTGATGATAGCGTTGATGCAAACAGTATGTCATTTGGCAATATTGTAAAGGCAATTCACGCTGTACAAGACGAAATGGGCATTTATGGCACGACGGCAAAAGAAGGCGCAAGCACAATTAGCGGTTCATTGCAAATGACAAAGGCTGCTTGGAGCAACCTTATTACAGGAATTGCAGACAATAACGCGGATTTTGATACGCTTATAAATAATATGGTTGAAAGTGTGGTAGCATTTGCTGGCAACATTTTACCCAGAATTGAAGTTGCCCTTAATGGTATAGTAAAATTGATTGAGGGACTATTCCCTAAAATCATTAACGCTTTGCCCGGTCTAATTAAGACAGTTTTGCCAAACATTACAAAAGGTGCTTTGAATATTGTTAAATCATTTGTAACAGCAATTTCCGATAACGGAAATTTATTGGTTGAAAGTGCTATAAATTCCGTTATGACTTGGATAAGCGAATTTTACCCCCTTTTACCTGAAATTTTAAAATTGGGTTTAGATTTGATTGTTTCCTTGGCGTTGGGTATTGCAGAAAGTTTGCCAACTTTGATACCAACTCTTGTTAGCACAATTTTAATGATAGTAAACACACTAACAAACCCTGATATGTTAAGCAAAATTCTTGGTGCGGCTTTGGTGTTGGTTGTTAATTTGGCATATGGTCTTATGGATGCTATTCCGCAGTTGGTTGACGCGGCTTTAGATGTTATTGATAACTTGGTTGTGTTTTTGCTGGACCCGGAAAATATTGCGAAATTATTAAACGCGGCAGCACACATTGTAATCGCTTTGGGTTCTGGTATAATAAGTGCTCTTCCGAGATTGCTCACTTCAACACATACGCTTGTTGCAAAAGTTATTCAAAATATTATAAACACTAATTGGGCAAATGTCGGCAAAAATATTGTAGATGGCATCTACACTGGTATATCAAACGCATGGAAAAATTTGAAAGAATGGTTTACAAGTCTTTTCGGTGATTTGATCGGAATAGCTAAGAAGATTTTGGGCATCGCATCTCCGTCCAAAGTGTTCAAGAAAATTGGTGGATTTACTGCTGAAGGCTTTGGTGTAGGTTTCGAGGATGAATTTGCTCATGTTAAGGACGATATGGAAGATGCTCTGAACTTTGATGATGCAAGTGTTGGTATCAATGCCTCCATTCGCAAGGTGGGCGCAGGAACGGCTGGAATGGCTTATGGTGGTGTTTCCTATGGCGACATCAATATCTATGTAAATGGTGACAGATACCACGATGAAAACGCACTTGCAGAGGCTTTGGCTTTGAAACTGCAAGGAATGACTGACAGAAGGGCGGCGGTTTTTGGAAATGCTTAACGAAACATTTTACCTTGACGGCATTGATGCACGGTCTGCCGGTATTCAGTTGCAAGCACCGATGGAGTTTAGCAAAGCCGTGCCCGTTGTCAAAGCACAGACAATGCCCGGTCGCAACGGTGACTTGATTTGGGAAACTGGTAGTTATGAAAACCGTAGCGGTTCTGCATCGTGTTTCTGTTTGCAGAAAGATGTGGAAAAGGCTATTTCTTCCGCTGGTCGGTTTTTGATGGGCAAAAAGGGGTATCGTCGATTGGAAACAAGCGATGACCCCGACCATTATTGGCTGTCAAGGGTGGAAAACAGTCCACAGATCGCTATGAGGTTGCGGACACTTGCACCGTTTGAAATCGGCTTTGATTGCAAACCACAGCGATTTGTAAAAAGTGGCAAAAATGCCATTATTTTTCAACAAAACGGTTCACTTTTCAATCAGTATGGGCAGATTGCTTTGCCGTTTATTACTCTGTATGGTCAGGGCGAAGGACGGCTCACAATCGGAGATTGCGTGGTTGATATAAAAACACTTGATGGTGTGCTTTATCTTGACAGTGACACGCAGAACGCCTATAATGATAGTGGAAACCAAAACTTGAACATCAATGCTCCTGTTTTCCCCGTTTTGGGTGATGGAGAAATCCCCATTGCGTT
>JAEIGA010005644.1_pt1 | contig 19078 bp, 30 predicted proteins | sample 9270691 | NCBI WGS metagenome assembly JAEIGA01 (sample SAMN17057246, study PRJNA624740) | gut metagenome | biome: biome; isolation source: fecal sample | host: Bos grunniens | place: China: Xizang | collected 2019 | reverse complement strand
TATGGAACCTATTGACGGGAATAGGCATTACTATTTTGGTTCCAAGACGGCCGTTTTTCAGCGATTTACAGCAGAGCAAATCGGAATCACAAGTAATTCTATTAGGAACGTACGAATCTCCCCTGACAAACCATATATTAATAAGCTGTGTACGATACGGCAAGGGGAATTGATAACATCACAATCTACATAACTTATTGCTTAACGTCATGAATTTTACAAATTACAAATACTATAAAGGAGAGACAGATAATCCATACGAAGGTAAAGATTTCGGTAAGGCATTTTGGTGGAGAGTTGAAATGTACGCCGCACATAGAAACGATGAGAAAAAGCGTGATACTCTTTCTATGACTATGGTTAATTATCTGAAAGAACATCATTGGGATGGAGACGGAATACACGATACCACAAAAGAAGAAATGCTGAAACGTGCCGATAGACTTTACAATCACGGAATTTGGTCTCGTGACTATATCGGTTTAAATCGATTCACGTTTCAGCAAGCAGTTGAAACTAGTAAGAGTTTTTAGATTATCTCTTCAAGTTCCACATAATATCGGACACCTACACGCTTGGGAGGAGCAAGGACTTTGTACTTTGCTCCTCTTAATGTCATAACTTCATACTCGCTACTATAATCTGATATATTGTGAATGTATGCTCCAGTCTTGTTGTGTATTATCAGGATAACATCTCCATCGAAACTAGTTGCCACTGTACGTTTTATCGAAGTGGAACTTGGAGCATTATTAACCCACGGTGTATTACGTTTATACGCTTGTTCTAGTGCCTTTCTTAATTCAGGTCCTCCACCGCAGTCAAGACCTCTAAATGTGATACCATTGTATCTCATCATTTTGTCCAAAGTGTAATTTGCTCCTTGAGACCATTCCTCGATGATTTCTCGTTGTTCATTTGCTTGAGCACTCGTTATATGACTTAACTTTGATTTGAACTTATTTCTCCAATATTCAGACTCGTTTTCAAGGTTATAGCAGTTACTAAATGTCGAACCATTTGTAAATCGCTTCACTATTGAAAGTTCTTCCTCTGTCACTCCTTTTAACTGCTTAACATACTTTTGAACCTTGCTATTTTGGGGAGAATACACCCCGCCTAAAGAACAACCCCAAATGTATCCTGGGTTTGTTTTACTTCTAGAAAGGTATCTGTCTACACTAACCTTCATAGCATCTTGCTCTTCTTGGGTATATAGAGACACCTGTTGGGAGTAATATTTCTTGGATAGTTTTAGTACATAATCATGATACTCTTCTATGAGGGCATCGACCATGAAGTCTTCCTTCATTATCATGCTAACAATTCTTGATTCGTAGTCTTTAAGTTTTACAAGTTCTTCTGAAGTAAATGGATTACCGCCAAGATACAAACTGTCTCCCTCCTTACGCTTTAGAGAAACAGACCTTGATGTTGAAGACTTCTTTAGTTTTAGTCGCTTTTTCTCTATTTCAGAAATAATCTTCTTGGCATTATCTTTATCTTTGTTAGATATAGCAATCTCTAACTTTTGTACAAGTGCACGATATGAAGTACTCTTGCTCTTAAACGATTTAGCGTCTTTCAATGCATCGTTTATATTCTTCCATTCTATCTCTTCAAGAACCTGCTCATGTTTTTTCTTATAAGCAGCTTGAGATACCTTCCACGTTTTATATTTGGACTGTACGTTCTTCATGTTTCCTCCCAAGAAGTCATCCCACTCAAATTTTAGTTTTTCCTCTAATTCTTCAAGAGTCAAATTTAAGTGTTCCCACAGATACAACTTATCTTTAACCGAGTCATAAACCTTATGCAACTCTTCAGAAGAGAACTGTTTTTTCCATTCATGAACGTCAGGAATTAATTCGCTCAACATCTTTTCATCCTTCTGTACCTCAGAAACCAATTTAGCGACTCTGCGTGCTTCTTCTTCCATTGCGACAATATTCTTACTATCCGCATACGTCTTCAGCGCTGTCAGGTCAATTTCTGGGTATTCTTGGGCAACCTTAAGAACGTTGCTCGCCATCTTAATGACAAGTTGGTGCTTCTTCGCTCTTTCTGCCCACTTTTGTCGGATTGCTTCACGTTCTTCTTCGGTCTTAACCTTAATCTTTTTCTTCTTATTGATAATATCGATGTTGTCTTGTACCCAATAAGGCATTACAGTGGCTGATTCAACCCTGTCCTTATTGTTCTCCCACCACTTGTAGAATCCCTCATGAGGACGCTTTATTTCGTTCACGCTTCTCAATGATGACTCTTTCCCATCTAGGATGTTTTGCTGTGCCTTTATAAATTCATCTTCGGTCGCTAGGATAGGGAGGACTACACATCTGCACTGGGGATGCCATCCGTTGAAAACAAAGTCCTTTGGATACTTCCCCTTAAGTGATTCGCATATCGAGCAATCGAACTTTCTTTTTGAACGTGTGATTTCGTAACCTACTACAAAATCCATGCGTTTCCATCTATCCTGCTCACTCGCACGATATGCCATATTAGTCTCTGTTCTCGTTAGACGCATCGCATTTTTGTACGAAGAACGATACACACCACGTCCTGGGTGATATGCCTTTGCCGCCTTTGATAATTTATATAACGGTTTCCCGTCTTTATCAACACCCACCTTAATACGTCTGAACAACTTGTCGGGGTTCTGTAAGTATTGGCGCACCTTCCTCGATATGGTAGAAGCAGAATCGCCCTGTCCCAAAGATAGGGACAAGGCAAGTTCCATTTCCGTCTTAAGGTCTGCTGTATACTTCCACACTCTCTGTGAAAGATTCAAACCTCCATATTTTGACTTACGATTAAAGAAAGCGTCCATCGCTTCCTGATTACGACTAAACCATCTAGCAAAATGATTATTCTCCTTGAGACCCTTACCGAATATCGATTCAATAAGAGCATCACAGGATATATTGGCATATTCCCATTCCGCTTCAACTCCGTTTTTAATTTCGTGGTAGACAGCTGAATAAAGTCCTCTCAGGATTCCGTTTACCTTGTTCGATAGTTTCTTATTATCTCCGAACGAAAACGCCTCCTCGGGGTTAATTTTAGCATTTGCGGAGATTTTAAGCATCTCCTCTACCGCTGTAGAATAATGCCCTCTGACTTTATCGGCATATTGTTCTGTACGCAAGAACAGTCCTGCCGCATATTTATCTATTTTTTTGTCCGCTTTCTTCTTCGCCATTTCTCAGTTCAAATTGCTCGCATTGGTAGTCTGAAAGAAATATACAGTATTTTCCTCCTTTTTGCTTGAAAGGACATCGACAAAGGATGAGATGACCATCGTGCGCCTTGCTGTGCCAATCGTAAGAATGTTTACAATCTCGGCATCTATATTTCGGTCGTTCTACCTCTTTAAACTTCTGTCTTTTTGCCATCAGTCTGCTCCACCGAATATATCATCTTTGTTCTGTTCTGTTCCGAATATATCTCTTTGTCTCTTGGTCGCCTCCATCGCCTCTTTTTCTAGTCGCTTCATCTCAACATCCTTATTCTTGATTAACGGATTAAGTTCAATAGCACCTTCCGTTGAAATTATTTCTGCGTCCTTCGCTTTGGAGAGGTTCTCGATAGCGTCTTTGATATCTTCGCCGAATGGTTCCTGGAACTCATGCTCGAATTGAGCGTTGTCACATTCTTTCTTCAACGACACATCCAAGACATTACCTATGATGGAGAGCATTAAACTTGATGCTCTATCTAGCAGTTCGTCATGCACTTCCTTGTGTTTCGACGCTTTGATGTCAGCGAGAAGCATCATTTGCTTAAGTGCCTTTCCTGAAACATTAGATAGTCCCTTCATGTTATCAAAGTCAATGTTGGGCGTAAATGTTTTTGTAAGGATGTGTTTCTGCAACCACTCAATTTCTTTTTGCTTACTATCTGGAGCGCTATCCCATGTGAGGAAATATGCCGCCTTTGCCGCATCTTCCGCACCCTTGACTATAAACGTTTTATTCTCATCACCCTTTTCAGGCATATTCTTGATGATATCTGCATTCATGACTACATAAGGGTCTGCGAAATAGTCGTTGGTATCGGCAGTGCGTGAACCTATGTACTCTTCACGTTCTATGAGTGGTTCTACGCCCTTCCATTCCTTATCCTGTTGGAAAACAATTACAGGGATTTTACCTATATGGTTAGGTTCTTCTTCAACATCCCACCCAGTTAATGTCTGTTTACACTTATAGATGACGTCAGGCGTGAAAATATCAAAGTGATAGGATGTTGTCGTGCTACTCTCTTTTGTTCTGTATCCCCATGCGAAGGACACTAGATTCTCGTACACATCCCACCTCGTATAGATTTCATCCCCCTTGCTTTTTGCTAGGATACGAATTTGGCAATCAGGGTTGTTATCTTTATTCCGGAACACCCTAAACAGCATTGCAGATTGTGTTTCAGCTCCTGCAAGTCTCTTACATTGACGAATCCTGCTGTCAAAGCGTGTCTCCTTAATCAACTCCTTAAATCGCTTAAATGCGTTTTCTGTGTTCTCGCTAGAGTTTACCCATTTTACGGGTCTACCATAGATAAACACCATTGAGATTTCATTGATAAACTGCGGATAATTGATTGGCAGTTTCCACCGCTTCACGATACCTTTTCGTTCGCCCTTTGCGTTTTTAATCACCTTGTCGGGTCTAAACATGATATCATGCGTAGAAGGTTCGTATTCCTTCATCGCTTCGTTTGTCAAATCATCACGGGTTGTAAACAAATCTTTAACCCTTGTGATGTCCTTTGCCTTAATGAGGTCTTCAAACTCTTGATTCCTTCCAACTACCGAGTTCAAGTAGTTGGTAAACATTTGTATTACTCCCATTGTTATTTATTTTAGAACATTGAATCTAAGTCTTCAGGTATATCGAAGTCATCCTCCATAAAGTAGTTTACCGCATAACCGAGCAGGTCAACATATTCATCGTGCGATTTAGTTGGGAATCCGCATATCTCATCTACAAATTCTTCATTCCACTCTCCTTCGACGATGAAGACTCGACCACACTCTACTTTGGGTGCTATTGCGTGAAGTCGAACGTCCTTTGCGTCTGTTGGTGTTGGCGTATAAGTTACGTTGAGAGATGTGCTAACTTCTAACTGCTGAACTACACTTTTCCCATTCGCTTTTGGTTCAACTCGAAGCGTACTCATGTTGCTATCATAGTCATTAGCATACATATATTCAGGTAGAAAACGTAAGAGGTCGGGGAAGGATTTCCACACCTTTTTTGCGTGTGTGATATAGATTTTGTTTTTGATTTTACACGCTGCTATGATACCTGACGGGTCGTTATCTGTCTTCTTTTTCTTTTCGTCATACGCTGTGTCCAAGAAGAAGTGTATAGGTTCCTTGTATCGTAATGCTCTAAAGTCGGCATATGATATCTTTCTGAACCACCCTTCCTTGATGATATTACCACCTGCGTCACTTGGTGTTTGCATGTATTGCCCAGCGTAACCACGACTACCTAAGTCCACTTTTGCTTCCTCAAGAACTATTCTGTTCAGTCGCTTGGGGTCAAGGAATCCGTCTACATATTTTTCACGCAGATAACTTGGTTTCACATCCTCACAATCCTCCGCAGGTAAGCATATATGACGTATGTTTTCTCCTTTCTTTTTCAGCATATATCCAGTTACATCGTCTTCATGGAGACGTTGCATGATTGTGACCACTGGAGTATTCGCTTTATCTACCTTACGTGAAGAAAGAGTCTTTGTGTGCTCATTTGCTTGGATTCTGAGCGGTTCTGACTCCGCCTGCTTGGGGTTAACAGGGTCATCGTTGATGATGACATGAGCGTGGAAACCAGTAATCGTAGCACCAGTAGATGTAGCATAACGATAACCTGTTTCAGTGTTCTCGTAGTTTTGTTTACCTGATTTATCCTTTCTGATTACCACGTTTGGGAATAGCATCCTATACTTGTCCGACTGAATAATATCCTTGCTTTTCGTTGCGTGCTCAATTGAAAGTCCTCCTGAATAGGAGTTAGTAATAATGCGCAAAGAAGCATCCAAAGTCCACAACCACGCTGGCCACATTATTGTAACTATCGTTGACTTTGTGGTACCTGGCGGAATGTTGATGATTAGGTCATACGGTTTCGCCTCTCTCGCCACAATGGACGCAGAGAGGCGTTGTAATTCCTCGCATAGAAATGGTATATGCCAGTTGTAAAAAGGTTCTTCCTTGATGATGACATCCCAAAATGTCTTCACAAAATAGAAGAAGTCCTTTTTACACTGCTGTGCAACTGCCATCACTGCGAGTCCCGCATAATCGACCTTGCTCATTCTTTCTTGTTGATTATATCCTGACCGATTCGCAGTAACAAATCACGCTCCTCGTCAGATAACTTGCTTAAGTCAACTTCCTTTTTGATGAGGTCTTCACCATCCTTACCTGTGATTTCCTTTCTTTCGGTGTACCCTCTGTCTTTCATCTGCGTCTTGGCGTAGAAGATAATCATTGTTGTATCACCTTCTTTCATTTTCTTCAGGATGAGACTTTCGGCGAAATCCTTCTGTAACTCTTTAATGTCATCTGCACGTTCACGGAATGTAGCGTCCTCTTCGTAAAATCTGTAATAGGTCATTCGAGATACGTTTGCCGCCTTGCATGCAGAAGATACTATACCGCTGGTTTGCGCAAGAGCATTAAGAAGGTCTTCCTTCTCTTTCTTTATCCGTTTGTCAGTTCTTGTTCTTCTTGCCATACTCCTATCACTTTATGACTCCATCTCGAAGTTCGACATCTCTCTGAATTTGTCCGCAAAGCGCACGGTACGTTCTATTCTTGGGGTCTCCAGCGATTAATAACTGATACAATGAACGATATGTCTTTTCGCTTGTAGCGTCTGATAATTTCATGTACAATTTCTTCGCTTTGGAATAACCTGGGTAATCGTCAGGATACGCAGTTGCCCTCTTCATCTCCTCCAAGAACTTCCTTTTGTAGTCTTTCACCTGCTCGAATTTCTCATCTTGCCTTGAAGACCTGAACATATCGGTTTCCCAATAAAGCATAACCAAGTCTGCGTTCGGTTCTCTCGCTATGATTCTTTGATACAAATCAGGATAGAATTCAAGCACCTTTGGCAAACTCTTAATCGTGTCAATACTGAAGAACTGTGATATTCTCAACTTGTTCAATGGAACGCCTACCTTGTAGAGGTAAATGTACGACACAGGGATTTGTAACCCTGTTCTTTGTATGTACAACCACACGTCTCTGTCTCTCCAGTCATATATGGGGTAGTAATACTTTTCACAGCTTTTCATGGAAGTGATAGTACTACGTCTTTGTACAGATTCCGACATTCGTAACCCAACCACTTGAGGGATAGTCTTGAATATTTTCCTCACGAACTCTTGATAGGTCATCCCCATTTTAAATGAAGAATGGTTGCGGATAGCGAATTTAGGCATAGGTCTTACCCATACGCTCTCTTTCCCAGGTTCCCAACAGATAAACGATTCATCCTGTTCTAGTTTGTTACAGCAGTTGTAGTGTTTAACTGGGAGGCAGAACCAATAGAACTTTGCACCTAGAGATAGGAACTTGCTTCTCCAATCAAGAACCATTTGTTCTATGTCAGGATAGATTGCTTCCTCATCGATAAACAAGACGATAAGTCGTGAGAAGGAAATACCATACTTCTGCATCGTTTTAATCATAACGTCAGACATACAGATGCTATCCTTCCCACCAGAGAATGACATAGATACCGTCTTGTTCTTTTGAAATAGTTCGTAGATTCTGCGCTCTGCAGCCTCTACAACATTACAATCAAGTTCTTTTATTAACATATCACTGCTTTTTGAGCGCTTGCGCCTTGCTAAATGTAGGAGGATTTCTCTGCGTTATAATCTTCAAGAAGGTTTCTCGGTCAATTTTTGAGAGTCGGAAAATTTCCTCCCTACTCATACCGATTTTCTTGCTGATTTCATCAACAGATAGACCTTCGCCAAGAAGTTTCTTGACAATATTTTCCATTGGTTCTAGCAAGTGAGTACCACGAGCACGGTTAAACGTCACTGTTCCCGCCATATCGTCAGTTGCATTCTCATGAGCAACAACCACAACAGGGATTTTATTCCCTAGCATAGTTTTAAGAGGTTCTCTACCACTCACGCACCATCTGTGGAATCCATCAATAATGGTGTAATCAGGGCGTATAACAATGGGGAAGCAAAACCCATTGTTAAGAATGCTTTCCATAAGCAACTTGAGGTTCTTCTCAAGCACTTTGTTGGGGTTGTAATCGTTTGGTTTTACCAAATCTCTGTCAATAAACTGCAGGTTTCTAAGCGGTTCAAACAAGTCTTTTTGCTTTCCCATAGTGTTAGTCTAGTTATAATGTGATTTCCTTACCGCAATGAGGACAAGTCATAGTTCTTGCACGTTGCATACCGCTCTCGATTTCTTCGAGTTCCTCATCTTGTTCCTCCTTCTTCTCAACTGGGATTTCTGCAACTTGCTTTTCGTTAGATTTACGTTCAACAGGCTGTGTGAAATCTATACCCATGTTGTCTTTTACGTTCTCGTTGATGATGGCATCTAGGTAATCTGTACCAAACCCGATAATATCAAGTTCGCCCACTTCTTTAATGATACTTTCAACCTTAGAGAAGTCCACATAACTCATTGACTGAATCTTATTGTCTTCTACTACGATTTTCAACTTCTGCTTGTCTGTGAGTCCACGGAGGATTCTCACTTCACACTCGGTTCGACCGAGATGCTCCAATGCAAGTTTCTTTCCGTGCCCACAAAGGATTTTAAGGTTCTCATCAACGATAATAGGATAGTACTGACCATAGCGTTCAATACTATCTGCCATCGCTTTGATTTGTTCAACAGGGTGAATGTTGGGGTTGTTATCGTAGGGAACTAGACTTGCTAGTTCCACTACTTTAGTTTCATGATTAACCATGTTATTTATGTTTTTTATGTTATTAATTAAACTGGAAGGCACAACCAATATGAACGCTCTCTGTGCCTCCGTCATACTTAAACTGCAACCAATTGTAATCTGTAACCTTTAATCTCAAGTTAGCAATAACACCTTTGTTATGTCTACATGAGTAACCTGCATTAGCAACAAAGTACTTATGTGCGTAACCCCCTACGAATTGGAGTCTATCATTATCGCAGAACTTCTTCCCGTTGTACAGGTTCTCCCATGTGGCATCAATCATAATATTATAGGGCAACTTGTACGTAGCAGACATAGTGTGCTTGTAGAGGTCTGTCTTGGTATCATAAATAGAGCGTGATAAAACATAGAACTTCTGCTTTACATTGAAATTCACCCACACCTGCGGAATAAACGCTTCGTTGTTGATGTTATATTGAGCGACAGGAGTTACGCTCAACCACTTACATACGTCCTGCTTATACCCCACGAATGGTGCAACTGTGGTCGCATTGCTGTTGTGGAGCGAAGTTGTGATTGGAACCCAAACTCTGTATCGGGTGGGTTGTGTGATACCATCATAGATTTGAGCTGTTGCAGAAATCGTGATTAACGAGAAGACCATTGCAATGGTCAATTTTAAAAGATTTTTCATTGTTTAATATATTTTAAAGTGAAACATGTGTTCTGTCCTTCTTGAGCATCGCAATCGCTCCTGAGAGACCAATAGTGAGCAATGAACCAGTTACAATCATAGGAACAATGCCGTTTAGGTTACCGATAGCGAAAATTGGCAAACCGATGCAGAGACTAGCAATGATACCATAGTACAAACCGCTTTCGCTCATCTTGTATCCCTTAATCGCAAAAATAGTGGGGAGCATAACTGAACTACGCAATGTACCGTAGAACAGGAACAGGTACGTGATTGTGATACCGGGGATGTTTGCCACCAATACTGCAATTACAGCAACGCAGACCATTACGCATCTTGCGATATTAACCGAATTAAGTTTAACGTTATACTTTTCTTCGATGCGATTTACAATATCGTGACCTGCTACAGATGACACTGCGCAAAGGATGCTATCTACAGTCGAGATAAGACCTGAAAGGATAAGTAAGAAGAAGAGGTAGAGGAACCATTTAGGCGTAAAGGCAATTACAGCGCCTACATTGACGAGTTGTGTGTCTGCAATATGTAATCCTGAACCTGCGGCAAAGAAACCAAAGCAAGCCAAAGAAACAGGAACAATACCAAAGATGAACGCAGCGGTAATCATCGTCTTCTTGACGTTCTCTTTTCTCACGCAGAATACTCGTTGCCAAAACATTTGGTCACCGAATGTACCTGAAAGCAGACCAATCGTAGTTGGAATACCAAAAGAAAGAGTAACTGCAAGACCTGTTTCGCTGAACAGATTGCCAAAGTCACCTGTGAGACCGCCAAGACCATTGAAGAAAGCATCAGCACCTGCACTTGAGGTCATAATAGGCAATCCGAGAAGCAACACAAGTGCGATAAAACTCATTTTTACGAAGTCTGAGTAGATGTTGCCTTTAATACCATTTGTGACAGAATAGAGTAGGGGAATTGAGACTAGAATAATGGTAGTCCAGAAGAAAGGCAATCCTGTTACTTTATGGAAAATTGTCGCACCTGCTAGAAGTTGGACTGCTAGAGAGCATATCTGCAAACCAAAACTTTCCGTCAGGAACATATTGTGAACTCGGTTACTATATTTCTCACGAATGTAATCAGAGAACGTCCACCCCTCAGGACGCAACTTACGCATCTTGTTAGCGAAGAAAGCGAATAGGATAAGCGTCAGGACATTCGGAACAACGAACCAAAATACACCTATGAACCCCTGTGTATATGCTTTCTCCGCCGCTGTAAACATAGATGGTGCCCACACCCATGTTGCCGCCATTGAGAACGCTGTTAATAACCAAGGAGCCGTTCTGTTGGCGACCAAAAATTCCTCCTTGTTGAGATTCCGTTTGCGTAGCATCATAATAATTGCTAGCATTACTGAGAAAAAGATGCCTATCAGCACCAGTCCTTCAAATTGTGATAAAACTTGCATAAAATTTTTTATTAGTGTAACATATGTATTTTTAAACACCGCAAATTTACGGATATGTGCCTAATAGGCACAATAAAACCCAAAAAAAATGATAGATTTAACACAGATATGCAGTAATTGCTTTGACAAAGTCTTCAAAACTGCGAACAATAACGTATTTGCTCCCATTCATTTCAACGACTCGTTGCCAGTCTTTCTGTTGGGGCGATTGTCTCCCTTTTTCTGTCTTAAACTCAATACATAGCGAGGTATACCCTTTCTTGGACATGAGAAATATCATATCTGATACCCCCGCTGTCATTCCTTCTGCTTTCATTATTGCCGCTTCCAACTTCCCTCGAAGACCTCCATTGGGAACGGCAAACAACAAGGGCGCAAACTGTGGATATTGAATATCAAACCACCGCTTGCACGCTCGTTGTATTTGACTTTCTATGTGTCTTGACATGTCAACAATATACTAGACTAGAAAGGGACATCGTTGTCGTCTGCAACGATTGGTGCTAAATCATTGGCGGGAGCACCCTGAATTGGCACAGCTTTCCACACTCTGATTTCGTTATACCATTTCCCATTGTGCTCCTTTGCATTGACATCGAATGAAACAACAACATCTTTGCCGACTTCTAGAGCGAACTCCTTAATCTTATCAACTCCGAACACGTTGAATTTCATTCGTTTAGGTAATTGCTCTTGTGTTTCTATAACATAATCTTGACTCGCCCAAGTACCACTTTTTTGCGAGATGCCTGTTCTCATAGGTTCTACCACTATGATTTTTCCGCTAAATTCCATGTTTTTAGTTTTTTAGGTTTGCTATTGTTGCTAGTTCTATGTCATCTTTCGGGGATTCCTCTGCTATCGCTGACGCACAGATTCTAGCGTGTTTCTCATCATAAATCTTTGCAACTGTTTTTCCGTTGACTCTAATTTCGTAATGTAGAATATTAATCATAATCACCTGTTGTATATTCCGTCGCCGTTTCCTTGTATTGTTCCTGCTTGTTTGCGTGCATGCAACTTGTGTAGGTTCATCTCCGCTATCTCTTCAAGCGTGTAACCATACACCTTGGCGAGTCCTGCAAGCATCCATAAGATGTCGCCAATTTCTTGCGCTTGCCGTGGTCGGTTAATCTCCCAATCAATGGGGCGCCCGTATGAAAGATGCGACTCAATAATGCTTGCTTCACCCTTGCGGATGTCCTTCGCCACCTTGCTTGCTAACTCGCCCACCTCGCCTACGAGATTAAGCATCATGTAAGAAAAGTTTTCGCACGAGTCCATGCAGGTACTCATTGCTTTTTCTTGATATTCGTTAAGTGTCATTGTTATTTTACTCCGTAATGTTTGTTAATGAGTTCGATGATTTTTTTAGCAAAGAAGCAAATAATATGAATTGGTATTGCTGCGAACCACAATATAGATACAACTATCAATTCATCAATTTTGTCATCAATCCAATATTTGAAGCGCATATGCGATTTCTCTTTAATGTACCTCTTGACTAATTGGATATAAATAACTATGGCGGTTAATATTGCCATTATAATGTACACGCTAATAATACTAATAATCTCCAAAATCATTCTATTAGGTCTTGCAGGAACTCGTCCGTTCCTCGTTCATAAACTTCGTAAAAATTAGAAGCACTATCTTCTTTTATCGCTCTAATACCTGTACCGCTATGGAGTTTATATCGTACCCACAATTCGCCGTAATGATTATAACGGGTCTCAATTATAGTCACAGTTTCAGGGTTAGGAACCTCAAAAGGATTTAACGGTCTGTAAAACTCCTTTTCAACCCACACACTGTCAGGTTTTAGAGACTCAATAAATTCTTGATAGTCTGCCGCTTCTTTTTTCTTTGTTTTGTAAACACTGACAAATCCCGCAATAATATACACCAATGCCACAATAGCTATTATAGTAGCCGTTATACACGATAATAGTTCTGTCATATTCTTTTTCCTAATTTAATTATAAACACATCTTCGGTTGGTGCGCCCCATTCAGGATTACCTTTTCCGATAGTTATGCTCTCAATCTCTAATGTCATCGTTCGCTTTGTGTATCCGTAGGAGAACTTGACGTGGGTGTAACGTATATCACATATCCCAAAATTCCTCGTTCTCGCTCGCAGACAAGCTTTTTTTGGAGTGCAGAAACCATCAGCTTGACATCTTATGCGGTTTGCCCAATAAGGTTTAATTTCTCTGTACTCCTCGGTTTTTACACCGCTTTCAATCATTTCGTACCACTCTTTCTTTAGTGGAAGATATAAAGTTTTCATAAGTCTAATATCTTTAATTGCTAATTGTGCCATAATTATTCCCAATTTTTATAAAATTCGTCACAATCATCAGTAGTCCCAAGTAGGTGTTCATTGCCCTAGTAAGGGATGCATTGATTCGTGTAATGTCCTACGCACATGAATGGGTAAGGTGTTACTCCGTAAAATCCGAACAAATCTGCCAACCATAATTGTTCGTTATTATCCCTCACCAGCACCTTGTCAAAAGGTTTTAAGGAATTGATGTCGAATTTATTGGGGACTAATTCCCAATCATCTTGCTCGCTAAATAAAATACCTCCAATACCACCAACCTTTGATTCATAAACATAAACTTCATCTTCACTATCGATTTCTGTTATTTCCACAACATAATCATCGTTTGCTATTTTATCACCAACCTTAAATTTGGGTTCAATCAATTTCTCCAAAGTCTTTGTTTCGGGAACCCACTTGTAACAATTTGCTTTGATTGCATCAAATAATTTTTGCTTTTCTTCTTCTGTGGCAAGACCACAACATTCTTTATAAGCAAAAGGTTCAAAGATATGAAAAGTACCATCGCCACCTATACCAACATAACATCCATAATACCCATCGGTATTAAGACGTGTATTTAAGTAGAAAACGCTACCTAAATCTGTTGCAAGAATATCCCCATCTTTAAATTTACAAGGTGGTACAAATCCTTCCCAAGTAGTTTTATCTTTTGGGAAGATGACACATTTTGCAAAATCCGCATCTAACCAACACCCATATTTTGTGAAATTATAAATATTGTATCCGCCATTAGGATTTTTAATACGACAACATATAGGTAAATATTCGTTATCTGCGATACTATCAAATTCAAGACCTTCAAACGTCGTACAATCCAACTCCATGCCCTTAGGGCAATCCTTGAGGAGTTCTACTATATTAATCTTTTCCATGATTATTTAATCTTTTATTAAGTTCTTCTTGTAGTTCTTCAATAGTGCATTTGCTAATAGGTTTAAGTCCAAGTTTGTTGTGTGCAATATCAAATAGTAAATCTTTAATAATTTCTATTAATGATATACTATTTATACCAAAATCTACATTTTTTACAACCCAAGTAAGCACTTCTCTTGCTTGTATAAGTTGCCAAGCCTCATAAGGACAATCTTTTTTGTTCATAACTGAATCAAATTATCAACTACAATATATTTACTATAAGGTTTTTTCATTAGTTCAAACGGGTATCTAATGTGATTTGCATCTTCAACACAGAACAGTCGTTGTCTATACCTATATCCACGAACTCTCACTACACCATTAACTACTTGCTCATTTTCTGTATAAAAGCGCATTATTACCTTGTGCCCAGTAGCAACCGCCACTCCGTTTTTATCTATTATGCCTGTAAGGATTCCATTTGCCATTGTTTCAATTAAATCAACTTATTAAGTACAAATTCGATTCCCATAAGAGCCGCTTCCTCCCATTCTTTGGAATACACAAGTGCTGGGATTATTTCATGCGGAAGAGGACGTGTTGGATTGAACTTCTTTTGCCTACACCTGACAATCTCAGGAGACGTTTCTAAAGTAAACTCTGTATAAGTGGATATAAACGGCGTATACACTTTATTCCCAAGCATACCCACATCGGCATGTATTTCGATATCTATATTTTTTTCCTTTCTCAGCCACTTCAAGACTTGAGAGATGGTCGGACAAACGTAATCGTGTTCATCAAAATCCTCAAATATATAATAAAAATCGTCAAGGCTAGTAGATAAAGAATACCACTCACCATCCTCACTATACATTGCAATAGTATTTTTCTTTACTTGTGGAAATCCCTTTTCCTTTAGTTTCTTTGCAAGTTCAAATGATACAAATTCCATACTATAACATTTTTTAATCAATCCTCCTTAAACTCTGCCCACACATATCTATCGTGGGCGTATGGTTCGTGGATATCCTCAATGTAATCTCCGACTTCATGGGTAAGGTTTTCAGGATTATCTTCCCCATAGAAGCATTCTCTAATATTTCTTGTATTGAGGAATCCCAAGGTGAAATAGTCATCGTCAATGCAGAGTTCCAGTTTATTCTTTTCGCACAAGCGAATCATTTTCTTCATTGCCCATACGAGGAACTTTTGCCACAGTGTCAAACTCATTCTTTGTTTAATTTCTTCTTGTGTCATGATTATCTAGGTATTTGAAAGGAAACATATCCCTCTTTTTCTTAAGTCGTTCTCTGCCTATTTCTCTACTGCACTCAAAGCAATACGATGTCACATTATCTAGATTTCTACCAAAGTCACTCAAAGGCAATTCTCGTTTACACCTTGGGCATACTTTAAGTTTTGGTTTCATATCTTTAATATTTGAATTTAAACCTCTCTTTTTTCAATGCCCTTCGCTCGACTCCCTTCCTTTTCCGACATTTTCGGCAGTAAGTTTCTTTGTAACCGTCTAACCTGTGATAATCTTCGTATGATTGCTCTTCTCCGCATTCGAGGCAATACTTTTTCTTCTGGTCATTCATATTGTTGCTATGGTTGAAATTGTTATCCCGATTAGATTACAGACTATATCCTTAAATTCCGAACACCCCTTTCCAGAGTAATAGTCATACGCTTCTTTGAAAGTCCCGATAACAAATGTGAAGAACGCTGCTCCAAACGCAGACGTTATCAGGTTAAGCGTAGCGCATAGGAACGCTGAGACAATGACGTGCTTCATGCCGTCTTCTTTCATCCACAAAAACAACTTGTTCATTTTCTATTAGATTTTATCGTACATAATCTTCCTTTGAGGTTCGAGCATGTATTCCCATCTAAAACCCCTTGCCTTAAGTTCTGCCATCAACTCACGAGGTTTAAACTTTGCCAACTCAGGATTAGTGAACACCTTACACATACCATCGTATGCGTCCACCGAATCAAGTGCTTGAGCAGCACGTCTGCGTTCCCGAGACTCTTTGTTCGCCTTTCTGCCACATTCTTTACAGCGATACTGTAAACCATCTGATGTTGTGGAACATTTGTTGAATTGGTCTTCTGGCAATTCTCTTCCACACATTGTACACTTTTTCATAATCTATTTTATTAGTTTTGATTTTACATGTTAAAAAGATACTTCAACTCTTGCCATTCTTCGTAAGAGATTGCTTCCTCTTGGCGTTCCTTAAATTGTCTTTCTTGTTTCTCTTTCTCTTGCCTGTAATATATATCTGCGATGATTGACTTTCTTATATCCCCATATTTTAACAGTGCTTCATTAATAACTAGACTGTCTGCTGTGCCATAGAATTTACCGAAGAACCCTGCTTTGAACATGTGAAAGAAGTGCATAAACTCGGTAACCTTGTAGTGAGGATATTCAGTAATAATAGTCCTACCAACCGCCTCAATTTGAAGAGGGGTTAGTTTTTCTTTCACCGCCGAATATTCTTGTAGATTATTAATTTGAATCTCCAACCAGGTTTCCGCCAACTTTGTCCCATACGTGTTCACAACCGTTTGTAGGGTAGGAGCAAGTCCTATGTAGCACCTATCAAGGTTTTTCTTTTGACAGAATTCCTCCTGCCTGTCAGGGTTGAATTTTCTCAAGAATGAATGACCATCTCCGTACATCTTAAGACATCTCTCAACTTGAGAGTTTCTCTGCAATGTGACGGGCGAATTCCCCGTCTCTAACTTGCTTTGCCATAGCGCTAGCGCATTGTTGACTGATACCTCTTTTTTCATATTCTTTTACCACCCAATTTAAAATTGCACGATAATCTGATTTATATGTACGACCGCTTGCCGCTTTATAGTCATCTAGTTTTTTTACCATCCATTGAGTACCTTCTTCTCCATAATCAGATACTAGTTTTGCATATTCGCCCTCTGTCAATAATACTAGAGGGGCATACTTGTGTTTTGGTGTTTTGACCTTCGTGGTTGGTTCAGGAGGTGTCTTTTCTTCCACGGTTTTCTTTAGTGCGTTCCTGTTGTTTTTTGGTGCACCACCTTTTTGTCCTGCCATCTTCCTTTTCATCGAGATGTCTTCTCTTTTCTTTGCATCGTCGTCTAAATTCCTCTTTATCCATCTGAACGCCGTTTTAGCAATTATAGAATTAAAGTCAGTCAGTTTACCTCTAAAGGCATACATCATAATAGCATCGTAGACTTGTAGTCTATCCGTATCGCTTAGTTCTTCTAGACTTTCCGCCCAGATTCGCCTGAACATTATCTTGTCCATTTTCTATAGTCTCTAACTTTCGTACAATAATTTTCATAAGTCTCACAGCGTTTGCTAGTTTTACATTCTTCCTTATGGTATCTTTGTCTATATTGCAAAGGATTAGCGGTATTAGTCTTACTAATTTTGACACAATATCATTTGCTAGCAATCTCATTTCTCCAGTGTTTGTTTGGTTGTGGTATTACGACTCCGAGAAATTCATTAGCGTACTCCTTCAACTTATCAACATACGCTGAAAACTGAACTGTATCCATTGTAGCGGTCGAGTTGGGGATTTCTATGATTTCTCCTGTGTTATAGTTTACGATTCGCTCTCTAGCAATCATGCGCTTAAAGAATTCGTGCACTTGTTCTAGGGATGTAAATTCCCAACCTGAATCAAGCAAAGCATCCAATAGGATAGGATAAACGCACCCCCACAGATATTCATTTTGGTTAAGAGTTCGACCTCTCTTGAGTTTAACGACCTCCATCATGTAACTTCCGTCAGGAGCTGCTCTCATGAATGCATCTATATTTCGCAAATTGTAGTATCCATTCACCTTATCAACTAATATCTTCATAAAACTAATACGGATTAACAGATAAATCTAGAACCATCCCGTGGTCTGCCACGTAAACGCTCTTTCCTGTTGATTCTTGAACCTCTTTAATGAACCTTGATGCGTCCGAGTTATTCCTTGACAAGTGTATGAGAATGATATTATCTACCATTGACAAATCTTGCTCCGACAGGACTTCTTTCGTTGTCCCAATCTCCATGTGAGATTTCAGCAATCTTGGTCTCATTGATGGGGGTATTACTTCGTTCGCTATATTGTCAGAAAGGATATCATCAGCATAGTTCGCTTCAATCATCACATGGTTTAGTTGTGAGACTTTATACCCAAAAGTCACTGCATCTGTAACGAAGAGTAATTTCCCCATATCTTGATGTGTTATCACAAAACTCAAACACGGAACATCATGCGGTACAGATACTCCTTGAATCATGAAACCTCCCAATTTATACCTCTTTAAAGGTTCTATCTCTTTTGTGAAAGGTTTACCACTGATTCCGTGGGACTTGAATACATCTTGGAGAGCAAGGGTTGTAACACCTAAATCAGTGATTTCGGATATAAACCCAGCATGGTCATCATGAGAGTGACTAATTAATGCCCCTACAATCTTTTTTAGATTCCACTGTAGCGCTTTCTTTATTGTTACAGGGGGTAATCCCACCTCAACTATCAACGCCTCTGTACTGCTTTCTAATATATAGCAATTCCCCTTGGAACTACTTCCTAGTATGTGTACCTTCATCTTTCAGCGCCTGCTTATATCCCTTTTCGTATGCTTCAAGGAAGTGCTTTTGACATTGCTTACATCCTATATAGTCAAGGATGATACTTTTAAACAGGCATGTTGAACAAATGTATGTGCGACCACTTGCCTTGAGTGCCTTTGCTCTAATATTTCTCATCGTTCATTTCTGTTATGTATCTTATCCCCACTAATGTGAGGATAAGATGTACGCTTTG
>JAEIGA010005643.1_pt1 | contig 19085 bp, 14 predicted proteins | sample 9270691 | NCBI WGS metagenome assembly JAEIGA01 (sample SAMN17057246, study PRJNA624740) | gut metagenome | biome: biome; isolation source: fecal sample | host: Bos grunniens | place: China: Xizang | collected 2019 | reverse complement strand
CCTCTTAATACTCCAGATTTTAAACAATCTACTAATGGTTTAAGAGTTCCAGACGGATCTATTTGAGAATTTACAACTCTATTTAATTGTCCAAGTATAGCATCTAGACTATAACCTACTGTTGCACTTGATTTTAATTCTGGTATAAGTACTTTTGATTTGTCTCTATTTTTAAAGTTTAATACTGCTTCTCTTACTATTTGTTTTGCATCTTCATATGCACTTTCTTCTGAGAATTCCATATATGTCGACTCGGCTATTTTTGCTTTTGGAGATGTTGTTATGAATTTTGTGTGATAGCATTTAGCTACTTTTGATAATGCTGGGAATATACATTGAACGTCTACTATCATTGCTTCCACTGCTCCTGTAACTATTGCAAGCTCTTGTTGGTGGAAGTCTCCTGCTGTTTTTACACCATGTCTCATTGTAACTTCATTACCTGTACAGCACATACCTGCTAAGTTTATACCTTCTGCTCCCATCTCCTTAGCTAAGGATACTAATTCTGGGTCTTCAGATGCTAAAACTATCATTTCAGATAGTGAAGGTTCATGACCATGTAAAATTATATTTACTTTGTTATCTTCTAAAACTCCTAAGTTAGCTTCTGTTTCTCTTACTGTTGGAGTTCCAAATAATATATCACTAAATCTAGTTCCTATCATAGATCCGGCCCATCCGTCTGCTAAAGATGTTCTAAGAGACATATGTATTAAACTATCTATATCTGCTGTACATCCTATATGAGTTGAATGCATTATAGTGGCTACCTCTCTGTCTATAGCTCTTGGTTCTATTCCAAGGTCTTTCCATACTTTTTGTCTTTGAACTGGTGCATTTTGTAAAAATCTTGCTACTCCATAAGGCTTACCAAATTCCATTAAAGCAACTTCAGCAACTTCATGAGCTATATCATATATGTCCCTACCTTCGGTTTCTATATCCCATTCTTTTGCTAATTTTATTAACTTAACTTCATCTCTTATTTTATAATTTCCATCTCTACTTGTTAATGCCATTGTATGAGCTATATCTCTTGCATGGTCAGAGTGAGCTGCTGTACCAGCTGCAACCATTCTTGCATAGTTTCTACCAATTATAACATGTTCATCGGCACCACATAGCCCTCTAGGTGTTTTAGGTGTTATCCTACATGGACCCATTCCACAGATTCTACAACAGTTACCTTGAAGTCCAAATCCACATTGTGATTTAAAATTTAATTTCCTATCATACATTGTTTCTACGCCGTCTCTTTCAGCCTTTTCTAATAAAACACGGCTATTTAAATCAATAGTCATCATTTTTTTATCCATATTCCTCTATCCCCTTTTCCCTGATTTTAAAATCCTAGGATGAATAAAAAATATGTCCATCAAAAATTTAGTATCTATATTACCTAATTTGATTATATACTAGTTTTTGTTTAATTGGTATTAAATTTATTAAATTTTTAACAATTTAATTTTTTAAAGCAAAAACTCGATTAATTAATTATTTACTTAATATTTTTAGCTATAAGTGCTCCATATGCTATAGAATATAATTTCGACTCCGCACTATCAGCTCTTGAAACTAATACTATAGGTGCTTTCGCTCCCATAATTACACCTGCTGATTTTGCATTTGCCATATATGTAAATGACTTTCCTATTCCATTTCCAACTTCTATATTAGGTACTAGTAAAATATCAACATCACCTGATATTTCGCTTTTAAACCCTTTTATCTTACTAGCTTCCTTTGAAATAGCTAAATCAAATGCTAATGGTCCTTCAACTATAACATTTTCACCAAACTTACCATCTATAGATGCCTTATGTAGTAAATCACCATCTATAGTAGCTTTCATTTTAGGGTTAACTTTTTCTTTTGCTGCAAGACAGGCTACTTTTACAGTTTTTATACCTAAAGCCTTTGCTGCTTGTACAGAGTTTTTAAGTATCTTTTCTTTTTGCTCATAATCAGGTGAAATATTCATTCCTCCATCTGTTAACAATAATAACTTATGATAACTTTCTAACTGATATATCATTACATGGCTAAGAAGACTCTCAGTTCTAAGACCATAATCTTTATTTAATACAGATTTAAGAAGAACAGAAGTATCTAAAATACCTTTCATCACAAAATCTGCATTATTAGTTGATACTAATTCTACAGCTATTTTAGCACTCTCTTCTATACTATTAGAATTTATTATTTTTATTCCACTTAAATCAAAGTTTATCTCATTCGCAAGCAAATTTATTTTTGATTTATCTCCAACTAGTATAGGTTCTATTATGTCTTTTTCAACTGCATCTTTTATAGATAATAAAACTTCTTTATCTTCTGCTGCAGCTACAGAAAGAATTACTTTTTCTTTATCTCTAAGAATCTCTAATATATCATCTAATCTTCTTAGCAAAATAAGACCCCCTTTTTTATCTACTTAAATAATAGCATAATTGTATAAAAAAAAGACTTCTATTTAATTAGAAGTCTTCAAAAAGTTTCACTCATTTTTTACCTATATTTATCTAATTCTCTTAAACATGACATTGTTATTTCATCTTGTGGATCTAATTCATATGCTCTTTCTATATAATATATAGCATCATCTAACTCTCCATTATTTAAATATGCCATACCTAAATTACATAAGATTTCTGGATCTTCTTTTATTTTGGCTGCAGTTTCAAAATGCTCTATAGCTTTTTCCATATTAAAAGTAGCTGCCTCACAAAGACCAAGTTCAACCATAGTATCTACTTGATGTGGTTTTATAAGTAGTATTTTTTCAAAATATTCTTTAGCAGTTTCAATTTCATCCATATTCTTATATGCTAAACCTATCATAAATAATAAGTTCCACCAATCTGAATGCTCTTCTTCTAAAGGTAATAATTTTTCTAAACCTTCTTCACATCTACCTTGGAATACTAAGTTGTACCCTTCTTCATATTGAACTTTAAAGTCCATTTTACCTATATTATCTTGAACTTCAGACACTAAATCTGCTTCTAATCCTAATTTTAAAGATTCTTCCCATATTACTTTAGCTTTTACATATTGTCCTTGGTTGTAATAATGATATCCTAAATGATAGTAACCTAAAGCAAATTCAGGGTCTAAATCTATAACTTTTTCTAATTTATGTAATGCTTCTAATAAGAAATCATTCATAGCTTTATCATCGTTATCTTTTTGATACTTCTTAGCAACTTCTTGACATACTATAGAATAGTGGTACAGTCCTGTTATATCATTAGGATTCATAGTTATAAGAGCTTTTAAGTATATTAAAGAATCAGTATATTCTCCAATATCAAAATATTTTTTTGACATATAGCCCATATAAGCATCTATATCTAAATTGACCTTTTTCTTAAATGCATTTAAGAATTTTATATATTCTTCATTATATCTAAATTGACTATCTATACCTATTATGTATATCATTGCATCAGCAATAGACATTGCATTTAAATTATCTTGTGCTGTATTTTCCTTTATCCCTTTTACTAATACTTCATTTTTTATAGGAACTTGTAATCCTTCACTTGGAATATTATATCCTTCTACTTTGAATTCACTATCATGCTTTATAGTTATAAAAGATAGTTCTTCTGCTTTTTTTAATATATGTTTCTCTATTTTAAATTTCATACTAACCTCCTATATACTAACTCTATAAGATTTTGATTTTTCAAATATCTTTTTGTCGTCGTATACAAACATTACTACATTATCTATCTTATCTATTTCTTTATTTATATTATTTTTAAGCTCTAATATGTCAAATTTGAAAGGTTCAAAATGAACATACTTTATTATATGCTTAGCTGGTTTATTATAAAAATCTGGTAAATATTTTGATATATTATTTTCATCTTGTAAAAATACATGACATCTATTTTTAAAATCTTCCATATCAAACTTATTAAAGAATTGTGGTATATTAGATGTCTTACCTAATGATATATAATCAAATTTAAGTATATCATTGAATAATTCATTATTTTTATTTATTACAGTATTATAGAAATCTAAAAGTATTTTGTAAAGTTGATTCTTTCCTTGTGCAACATCAAAATATCCATTTTCATCAAAGTATTTTGCAAAAGCTTCAAAGAATTTAAATGGACTTTCTTTATAATAATTAAATATTATATATCTCATAGATAACACAAAGTTCTTCGAATTATAGTACTTTTCTAAAATTTCTTCAATATCTTTTAACTTTAGCATTTCAGCATAAGTAATATAATCATTATATAAAACTTCATATGGAGGATAATCTTTATATCTATATCCATGTTCATCTGCAGTTTTTCTTACTCCAGTTCCTTTTATCATTTTTAAGAAACCTAGTTGTAAGTGTTCTATACCTAAGTTAAATACATCATTGAAAGAATTTTCAAAACTAGAATAATCTTCATATGGAAGTCCTGCTATTAAATCTAAATGTTGATGTATATTTCTGTATGATGCTATTTGTCTTACTACTTTTGATAATTTACCAAAATCATCTCTTCTTCCAACTGCATCTAATACTTTTTGATTAGTAGTTTGAACACCTATTTCAAATTGGAATAATCCTTCTTTACAATTTGATAAGAACTCTAACATATCATCATCTAATAAATGAGCTGTTACCTCAAAATGATATGTAGTATAATCATTATCATTTTCCATAAGGAAGTTCATTATTTCTTTAGCAAACTTTTTATTTGCATTAAACGTTCTATCTATAAATTTAATTTGAGATACTCTTGCATCTATTAATGCTTTTAAATCTTTTTTTACTCTATCTATACTAAAGTATCTTAAACCTTTAAGTGTAGATGATAAACAATATTGACAGTTAAAAGGACAACCTCTTGAACTTTCATAATAAACAATTCTATTTTCATATTCTTTAGGGTCTAAATTTTCATAAGGACTTGGTATTTCATCTAAGTTTTGCAGTAATTCTTTCGGTCTATTTACTACTACTTGTCCATTACTTCTATATACTATTCCTTCTACATCTTCTATATTTTTATTTCCCTGAAGATACATAACCAAATCTCTAAATACTAATTCGCCTTCACCACATAGTATGTAATCTACAAATGGATATTTCTCCATAGCATTTTCACTATCATAACTTACTTCTGGACCACCTAAACCTATAATTGTGTTTGGTTTTACCTTTTTTATATTTTCGCATATTTTTACTATATCTAATATGTTCCAAATATATGTTGAGAATAATATTACATCATAATCATGCTTATATATATCTTTTAATATATAGTCTAAATCATTATTAATTGTATATTCTCTTATATCTGCATCAATTATATCTTTTGTATATGCTTTTAAATATCTTATTGCTAAATTTGTATGTATAAACTTAGAATTTAACGTTGTTAATAAAATTTTCAATTATTTCACCTCTTTATTAAGATTATTGTATATTTTTATGCTGTTTTTAGGTTAAAATAATATGTGTAAAACATTATCAAAAATTTTTTTAATAGAAGGTTTTTACATATATTTTGTAGAATATTAGTATTATTATAAGTATATAAATTAGAAAAGGAGTTTTTTATGGAATTATTTGACCAAGTATCTATCAACGCTTTATCAAAGAGAGACTTATTACTTATTATAAAGGCATTAGAATATACTAGTGAAAATACAGGTCTTGAAGATTTTATCGATCTTAGAAACAGTATGGTAAAAGAAATCTGCTTTTTAAGTGAAACAAGCGAAGAAGACTTTATAAATTATCTAGAATCAAATAACTAATTTCTATGATTTTTTAAATTTTAATAGATATAGTCCAGATTTAGACTTAATATTTATATTTAATATATTATTATTAAAAGTCTTAGATACAACATATATCTGATTAAATATAGGGTCATTATATGTATCACCCTCATTAAGATTTATTAAGCATCTTGGGTCTGACTTTTTATCGTATATTTTTTTGTTAATTTTATACTTTCTTAACTTAAGTATATATTCTGACATCGATAAAATAAAGTCTATATTATCTATATTAGTATTCTCAGTATTTCCTAGTATAGATAGTATAGATTTTTTTATACTTTCACTTCCAAAGTCTTTAACTTCTCTATCTTCTATGTATATATCATATAATATATTTAATAAACTTCCTAAAATTTTATAATTATCATACTCTTCAACTTTCAAATCAATATATTTGTCTATTAGTTGTATTGCGTTTATTCTTGCCATATGAAATTTTATAGTACTAGGCTTATCTAAGGATATAGTAAAACCTATAATTTGTTCTTTTATTTTTTGAAGTAAATCTTTATATTCTATATTTTTATCTTCTATTATATTATGAATAATTGAGTTATATAAAACAGAAGATAATATATATTCAAATAAATACTCTTCTCTTTTTAAATATTTAACATACTTTTGTATTAATTCTACTACTTCATCCTCACTTTTTTGAATATTAGTATTAGAAATAATTACTGGTAATAAAATATTAAGTATATTATTATACCCTGGTATTTCTCCATAAAATCTATAATATATTAATTCATCTCTTAATCTATTATTATCTACATATACACATCTCTGTGTTTTATCATCTATTAAACACTTTGTATTAATTATAATTAAATCTTTTAAATATTTATCTTTTATATCAAAAGCTGATATATAAGCTGTTTTAATTATATTATCTTTCATAAATATTATTTTCCTCGTAATATTTTATAATTATTATTTTTATCAAGTAATTACTTTAATATACTTATTATAATCTATACTAATAAAAAAAAATAGACAGCTTATAAGCTGTCGTTTATACAGGGGAGTAGCAGTATATACTACTACCCTTATTTATTATAATTACATTTTAATATGTAATATATCCATTTCGACATCCCTGTATTTTATATAAATTACATTCTTTCTGGTGCATGCATTCCTAATAATTTAAGACCATTTTCTAAAGCTTGTCTTGTAGATGCAACTAAAGCAAGTCTTGCTTTTCTTAACTCAGCATCTTCTACTAATATAGAGTTATCATGGTAGAATTTATTAAATGCTTGTGCTAAATCTAATACAAATCTTGTTATTATATGAGGTTCATTCTTTCTCATAGCATTAACTATTGTTTTATTAAATGATGCTATAACTTTTAAAACTTCTGCACTATCTACATCATTTAATAATTCATAATTTATATCTGTTGTAACTTCTTCTTCAGCTTTTCTTAAAACTGCACAACATCTAGCATGAGTATATTGAACATAAGGTCCTGTTTCACCTTCGAAGCTTAATGTTCTTGACCAAGAGAATGTGTAGTCTTTTATTCTACTATTTGATAATTCTTGGAAGACTACTGCTCCAACTCCAACTTGCTTAGCTATTTCATCAACATTTAAAGCATTTGGATTTTTAGCAAGCATAGTTTCTTTTGTCTTTTCTATAGCTTGTTTTAAAACATCCTCTAAGAACACTACTCTACCTTTTCTAGTAGACATAGTTCCTTCTTCTAATGCAACCATACCAAATGGAACATGTACCATATCTTTTGCCCATTCAAATCCAACAAGCTCTAAAACTTTAAATAACTGTTGGAAATGTAAACTTTGTTGAGAACCAACTACATATATACACTTTTCAAAGTCATAGTTTTCTTTTCTATATAATGCTGCTGCTAAATCTCTTGTCATGTATAATGTTGAACCATCATTTTTAGTTATAAGTGCCGGCGGCATGTTGTATTCTTCTAAGTCTACTATATTCGTTCCTTGAGACTCTTGAAGTAATCCTTTATCTTTTATTATATCTATAACTTTATCCATTTTATCAGAATAGAAACTTTCTCCATTGTATGAGTCAAATTCTATGTCTAATAAATCGTAGACTCTAGCAAATTCTTTTAAACTTTCGTCTCTGAACCATTGCCATAATGCTTTAGCTTCTTCATCACCATTTTCTAATTTAGTGAACCAAGCTCTTGCTTCATCTTCCATTTCTGGATGCTTTTCAGCTTCATCATGGAATTGTATGTATAATTTTAATAACTCTGGTATTGGGTTAGCTTCTACAGCTTCCTTATCTCCCCATAATTTGAAAGCTACTATAAGCTTACCAAATTGTGTACCATAGTCTCCTAAGTGGTTGATTCTAACTGTGTTATATCCTTGAGAATCGTATATTTTATATAAAGCATTTCCTATAACCGTAGTTCTTATATGGCCTATATGGAAAGGCTTAGCTATATTAGGAGATGAGAAATCTATTACTATAGTTTTATCTTTTCCTAAATCACTGTGTCCGTACATTTCTTTTTTAGTTAATACATCTTTTATAACCGTTTCTGCTAATTGAGATTTATTAACAAAGAAGTTTATATATCCACCTAATGGTGTAACCTTCGATACAACACCCTTAGCTTCTATTTTAGATGATAACTCTTCTGCTATCATATTAGGCGCTTTTCTAAATACCTTTGCTAATTTAAAGCATGGAAATGCAAAATCTCCCATATCCTTATTTGGCGGCACTTCTATAAGTGCTGTTATTTCTTCTAAAGTCAATTCTTCTATATGCTCTTTTAAGCATGATGCTACTGCTATTTTAAAGTCTTGCATTATTTTGCTCCTCTCTTTTATTATTATTTTATGGTAAATCAAAATCTAAGTTTTTTCAAGGTCTTTGAAACTATTTACTATATATATTTAAATTAAATCCTTTTCACTAATAACTTCTATTCCATTTTTTTTAAGCAGAGCTGCTGTTACTCCAACTCCAGGTATCTTTTTTCCTGTAAAAGTTCCGTCATATATGCAACTTGAACCACATGATGGACTACTTTCTTTTAAGATTGCTTTTTTACAACCATATAAATTAGCTATTTTTAAAGCTTCTTGTGCACCTTGTTTAAATTGATTGGTTACATCTATTTTTTCATTGTTAACTACGCTAGTTTTGCCTTCTAATACACCATAACCATCTAATTTTATAATTTCTGATGGTTTACGTGGAGTGGACATTCCGCCTAATTGCTCTGGACAAACTAATATAAACTGCTTGTCCTTAAGATATTCTTCTACTTTACTATGTTTATTATTATCGCCATTATACTTACAGTTTATTCCAAGTAAGCATGCAGATACTAATATCATATCCATCCCACCTTTTATTTTATATTACTTTAAAGTAACAATTGTTACTCCTGCTCCACCTTCACCATATTGACCAGCTCTTTGTGATTTTACATGTTTATTTCTTCTTAATATATCTTGAAGTCCTGATTTTAAAACTCCAGTACCAATACCATGTATTATTGTTACATTTTCTAAACCTGCAACATATGCATCATCTAAATATTTTTCAACTTCCATAATAGCTTCTTCTAAGTTCATTCCTCTTAAATCTACTTCACTCTTTACATTACCAGACTTAGATTTTATTATATTTCTAGTTGATTTAGTTACTGTCTTTTTAACATCTTTCTTAGCTTTTTGTAGTGATTTAAATGGTAGAGTCATTTTCATTATACCAATTTGAACTACAGCTTCTTTTTTATTCTTATCAACAGAAACAACTGTACCTTCTTGATTTAAAGTTATTACTTTTACATCTTCTCCTGGTTTTAAATCTGTTATTTCTTTAGTTGCAACCTTAGGAACTATCATACTCTTAACTGTAGGTTGTAAACTTCCCATAGTACTGCTTAGTTCTTTTCTAAGTGCTTCTATTTGTTGATTTTTTTCTTTAGATGCTCTTTCTTCTTCTAATCTTCTTAATTCTTTTATTATATTATCTACTTCCTCTTTAGCTTGTCTTGTTATTCTAAAGGCTTCTTGTCTTGCTTGTTCAAGCATCTTTTCTTTTTGACTTGCAAACTTTTCAAGTTTTTCATCATATTCTATTTTTAAGTTTTCTATACTTTGTCTTAACTTTTCTGCTTTAGCTCTTTCTTCTTCAGCTTTTAATCTATTTTTCTCTGCACTTTGTAATATATCTTCTAATTCTATATTATCCGTATCTATAAATTCCTTAGCTCTAGTTATTATATAATCACTAAGACCTAGTTTCTTAGATATTTCAAAAGCATTTGATTTACCTGGAACTCCTATTAAAAGTTTATATGTTGGACTTAATGTTTCTAAATCAAATTCAACTGCTGCATTTTCCACACCATCTTTAGTAAGAGCATAATTCTTTATTTCAGTATAGTGAGTTGTAGCTATACATCTAGCACCAGCCATTGCAACATCTTCAAGTATAGCTATAGCCAGAGCAGCTCCTTCTATAGGATCTGTACCTGCACCTAATTCGTCAAATATAACTAAAGAATTTTCAGTTACATCTTTTAATATAGATACAATATTAGTCATATGAGATGAGAAAGTTGATAAACTTTGTTCTATACTTTGTTCATCTCCTATATCTGCAAATACATTGTCATATACACACATACTACTTCCATAGTCTGCTGATATATGAAGACCACTTTGAGTCATAAGTGCAAATAATCCAACTGTCTTTATTGTTACAGTTTTACCACCTGTATTTGGACCAGTTATAACTAAAGTATGGAAGTCTCTTCCTAAGTACACACTATTCGGTACTACAGTCTTTCTATCTAATAATGGATGTCTACCATTTTTTATATTTATGAATTTATCCTCATTTAATTTTGGCTCTACTGCTTTCATTTGCATAGATAATTTACCCTTTGCAAAAGCAAAATCAAGTCTTCCTAATATTTCTTGATTAGATATCAAGTCTTCACTTATTTCCCCAACCATACCAGATAACTCTTGAAGTATTCTTTCTATTTCTTCTTGTTCACTAAGTCTTAATTGTCTAAGCTCATTATTCATATCAACTATACTCATAGGCTCTATGAATAAAGTTGCACCTGATGATGATTGGTCATGAACTATACCCGAAACTTGTGATCTATATTCAGCTTTTACAGGAACAACAAATCTATCTCCTCTTACAGATATTATTGCATCTTGTAAATATTTTTGATACGTAGTAGAAGATATTATAGAGTTCAGTTTTGATCTTATAGATTGATTCTTTTGAACTATTCTTCTTCTAATATCTCTAAGCGTAGAAGATGCATTATCTGAAATTTCTAATTCACTTATTATTGCATTATATATTGCATCTTCTACATCTCTATATGTATATAGACCATTTGACAAAGATTGTATTATTGGATAGTTAAAATCTTCTTCATCACTTCCTGATAAACTATTCTTAAGTGTTCTAGCAGCTCTTAATGTATCAGCTATCATTATTAAGCTTCCTGGATCAAGGCTAGCTCCAACACCTGCTCTTTTAGCTTTATCTTCTATATCATGTATTCCTTGTAGCCCCACATAACCTCTTTTAGTAAGTATTGCTTGAGTCTCACTTGTTTCTTGTTGCATATACTTAACTTCTTCAAAATCCGAACTTGGAACTAATTCTTCTATATATCTTAAACCTAACGAAGATGAAGCTTTACTTTTCAATAATTCTATTATTTTATTGAATTCTAAAACTCTCAGCGATTTTTGGTTCATATGTCCTCCTTAAAACTCATTTATTTTACTTGTTTATTTTATGTACATTTGTATTATACTATTTATATGACTATTTTATATTATACATAATGATACTTTATTTGTACTATATAAAAGTCTATTATTTAAATATTTTATATTAAGACTTTTTCATAGTGAATATATATAATCTATACATATTTATAAATAAGTATAATTTTTTATTTATTTTAATATAAAGTACATATATTTAATTAGTTTAACTTAAAAAGGGAGTTGTTTTTATGGAAAATGTATTAAAGGGATTACAACCAGAACTTGTTTTTAAATATTTCGAAGAAATATCTCAAATTCCACGTGGTTCAGGCAACGAAAGGGCTATAAGTAATTATTTGAAAAGTTTTGGCGAAAATTTAGGACTTGAAACTATTCAAGATGATGCATTAAATATAATAATAAGAAAGCCTGCCACAAAAGGGTATGAAAATTGTCCAGGTGTAATACTTCAAGGTCATATGGATATGGTTTGTGAAAAAAATAAAGATACTAATCATAACTTTGTTACTGACCCTATAAAATTAAGAGTTGAAGAAGATATGATTTATGCAACTGGAACTACATTAGGTGCTGACAATGGTATTGCTGTTGCTATGGGATTAGCTGTACTTGCATCTAATGATTTAGAACATCCATCATTAGAAGTTTTAATAACTACAGATGAAGAGGCTGGTATGAGTGGTGCTATGGCACTAAATGGTTCTAATTTAAAAGGACAATACATAATAAATCTTGATTCAGAAGAAGAAGGATACTTATTAGTTAGCTGTGCTGGTGGAGTTACTGCTTGGACTGAATTAAATGCTCAATTTAATAATTCTGATAGTAAGAAACAAGCTTTATTAGTTGAAATAAAAGGTCTACTTGGAGGACACTCTGGTATGGATATAATAAAGCAAAGAGCAAACTCTAATAGATTAATGGGAAGACTTTTAAATTTATTATGTGTAGACTATGATTTAGCTAAAATACAAGGTGGTTCTAAAAATAATGCTATACCTCGTGAGTGTGAAGCTATAATAGTTGTTAATAAAGATGATGTTGATAAAACTAAAAATTGTATAAATCAAATATTAAATATATTCAAACATGAATTTAGTACTTCTGATCCTGATATAACCATAGAATGTAGCGAAACTAAAATTGATAAAGTATTTACTGAAGAAACAAAAAATAATGTAATAAATTTATTAAACTTAATACCTAATGGAATACAAACTATGAGTATGGATATAAATGGACTTGTTGAGAGCTCAACAAATTTAGGTGTTGTTCATACTACTGAAAGCTTAGTTACATTTGAATGTGCTGTTAGAAGTTCTGTTAAAACATTAAAAGAAGATATAACTAATAAAATGGATTTACTTGCTAATAGCTTAGGTGGAAAATTCAGGCTAGAGAGTGATTATCCAGCTTGGGAATATGCTAAAGGTTCTAAATTAGAAGAAATATGTGTTGAAACTTATGAAAAATTAACTGGTAAAAAACCTATCATAATGGCTATACATGCAGGTCTTGAATGTGGATTATTATTAGATAAAATGCCTCATGCACAAGCGATATCACTTGGACCTGATATGTTTGAAGTTCATACACCTAATGAGCATTTAAGTATATCTTCTACTAAACGTACTTGGGACTATTTAGTAGCTATATTAAAAGGTATGAATCAATATTAGTATAGATGTTTATCGTTAAACATAATAATGAGCTATGTACATATTATATTTGTACATAGCTCATTTATTTTTTACAAATATTATTTCTATTCTTTTATAATCTCTCCACTATATTTATCTATCTTATGAGTTCCTAAACTTTGATTATGAATATGAGTTTCATGATTTACATTTTCTTCATAATCTTCTAACTCAATATAGACATCAACAAAATATAAATCTCCTATTAATTTTATATCCTCATCTTTAATTAAAATATTATCTCCGTACTCTGCTTTTAATATATTTATTACTGTATCTTTTGATATAGGATTTATACTTCTCTTATCTATACTATTTGAATCAGAAGTATCTTGTTGCTCTAATTTACTACAAGCAACTATAGATAAAATTATTATAATTAATAGACTTATGCTTATAATTTTTTTACTCATTATAAACTCCTACTTTTATAAACTCATTCATTTATCTTTTTCTAGACTTAAAATTAACTTTTGTTACTTTTCCTTTTTTACTATTTGTAATATTTTTCTCTGTATTTAATTTTCCTTCTTTAAAGCCTAATAATATCTCTACCTCATCTTGATTTAAATGTAATCCCCAGTTTGATAAGTTCATTACTAAACTAGCCTTACTCATTATATTATTTTCTATTAATACATCTATAGATTTTTTTAATAATATAGGGCTTGTAGCTTTTATATTTTCTTCTAATGGTTCTTTCTTTAACCAACCCTTTTTGTCCATTTCATTCATTAGATACATATATTTTTTATAACTTATTTCTCCTAGTTGATAAGCTCTTAGTATTATAGCTGATATTGGAACTATCCACTTTTTCTTTAAAGCTACATAGTCCTCTAAATCATTTACCATCTTTAAATCTTGTGTGAAAGTTTCTTTAGGCATTAAGAATGCACAGGCAAATTCATCCTTAGAGAATTTTTTTGACTGTATATTTGCTTCAGTTGCTACTATATAGGCTAACTCATATGCTAAATCATAATTTCTTGTACATGCTGATTTTTTATCATTGCCTAAAGATATAAAATATCTACTACTTCCGTTTATAGTTTGTTTTTGACTAAATGATAAAGCACCTTTTTTATTTATGTTAGCATCAGATACTATTATTCCATTTATCTCAAGTAATGTTAGCATATTACCTATTATTCCATCACCTAATTCCCAATATCTTCTTACATTACTTGCTAATTCTTCTATATCATCATTTTTATTAAAGTTAGTTGGTATATTCATTTGTGGGAATTGTATATATCCCTCTAGAAAAGTTAATATTCTATGAGTCATAGCTAATTTTTCTTTAAATGCTATCTGCTCTACTTTGGTATTGTACATTCTGGTCTTATATGTGTAGAATCTATTATCATTTTTATATTATCTGCATATTTAAAGAACTCTTTTGGAAAACCTAATGCGTTTGATAATTTCATTTCATTTTCTAGTGTTGGCTTATATTTATCTTCTTCAAATGCAATTATATCTTTTTTATTTATGTTAGTTTCTTTAGCTAAAACATCTATTGTTTTACCTCTATACATTCTAGCTTCTCTTAATTTTCTTCCTATAAATGCTTTTTTGCTCATATTTATGTCTCTCTTTCATATTTTATAGAATTTATTTATGTTTAAACTATACTTACAATATATAAGTATTTCTATTATTTTAAATTTCTTAGCTTTTAAATTATTAATGCTCTGGATAATTTTATACCCAGAGCATTATTTAACTTTTATTATTTTGTAATATTATCATATTTATTAAATATAGTCAATTTAGCTTATAATTCTAGAATTTAAATATTTTATATCCTTAGGATTATTAGTATATTTCTATTTTACTATATTATTCTACACCTTTATAATAGTGTCCTGCTGTCGTTCCCATTGAGTCTAATTTATTATAAAGTTTAGTAGCTTTACTTCCCAATTTATATCCATTAGATAATACTTCTTGATATGCTTCTATAACTTCTTTAACAGTATCTTTATCTTCTAATGTAAAGTCTAATCTAAGTACATTTATACCTATTTCATGCAATTCATATAAGTTATCTAGCATACAAGTTACATTTGAATTATATATTGTACTTCTACAGAATATATCTTGTGAAACTCTAAACTCATCTCCTTTAGAATTTCTTAATGCATATATACTTTCTTTACATTTAGCTGCTCGTTTATCTTTTTTACAGTCACGAACTATTACTCCCATAGGACAGTATTCTGTTATCATAAGTGGAGTGTACCCATAAACTACAGATTCTATATTTATATCAGTATACTTTATAGTTTCTTTTATCTCATTTATATTTAATTCTTGAGATATACATAAAGTATCTGCTCCTATTTCTTTATAATAATTTATAGTTTCACTATTAAATGAATTTAAGTAGTAATCTATATTTAGTTCCTTACCTTTAAAGTAATCTATTGCTCCATAGTTTCCTACTTGTACAGATTCAACACCTGCATTATTTGCCTTAGCTAAATGATTATATTCTTTATTTCTTATTATTCTAGGAGCAGAGTATATTACTTTTTTATTATATTTTATAGCTAAACTCATAGCCTTATCTATTGTATTAGTATCTTCGTAGTATATTCTGTCTACGTTACACTCTAATGCACTTTCTAATTGCTCTAGATTTTTTACTTTAACAGATATTTCTTGTTCTTTATTCCTATTATATTGTACAGGTTTGTACTTTACGTTCTTATCTTTGTATTTTCTATCTTTTATACTTATTCTTTCTTTGTCTAAAAGCTCAATACAATCTCTTCTCATTTGATTTAATAAACTTACTGGTAAACTAACATTATCATCTAATTCAATTTCTAATATATCTAGTTCATAAGGTGTATTTCCAAGTTTTCTTAGTTGAGTTTCTACCTTTTCTTTACTTAATGCTACTTTCATAGCTTCTTCAACTATTTTATCACCTTCTATAGTTGCCTCATTATTATGCCTATCAGCTAATGTAAGTATTGGCTTTTGTCCTAGTTTTATAGTTATTTTTGCATTAATTATATTTTTTACAAATTCCTTATCTTGTGTAAATGTAGCTTGTACTCTATCCATTAATTCACTATCAGATGTTTTGAATACTATTTGTCCTTTTCTAGCTTCTCCAACAAAATCTAGTTCGATAGTTTCACCTTTATATCCTATAGTTTCAATGTTTCCATTTTTTATTATTCTACCTATAGTACCTCCACCAAGGTTTATACCATCACCTTTTTTAAGAGTATTTGCTAGCTTTATTTTTAATCTCTTAGCCTTTTTATTATAGTCTACAACTGTACCTACATATAGCCCTTGATTATTAGGAAGTTGTGAGTTCATCATATCTTTACCTACATCTCCTAATAATAATCCTTTTGTAAACTTTCTATTAAATATAGTATATAAATCACTTATTGTTTCATCTGAAACATTTAATTTATTTGTAGCTAAATATTCATCTATAGTTTTTCTGTATCCATCTATAACAGTTGCAACATACTCTGGTCTTTTCATTCTACCTTCTACTTTAAGAGAATGTACTCCTGCATCTATTATTTTATCAATTTCTTCTATTGTATTTAAATCTTTAGGACTTAATAAATAATCTCCATTACTATTTACAACTTCTCCTGTGTAAACATCAATAAGTTCATATCTTTGTCTACAAGGTTGAGCACATCTACCTCTGTTACCCGAACGATTACCTATCATAGAGCTCATTAAACATTGACCTGAATAACATACACATAATGCTCCATGAACAAAAACTTCTATGTCAGCTTTACAGTTATCACATATATATTTGATTTCTTCTACTGTAACTTCTCTTGCAAGTACTACTCTATCAAATCCTACACCTTCTAAATATTTAACATCTTCTAGTGAATGTGCAACCATTTGAGTACTTGCATGTATTTCGAAATCAGGTAATTCTCTTTTTATAAGTCTTGCCATACCTATATCTTGAAGTATTATTGCATCTACATCTATATCATATAAAAATTTTGCATATTCTAAGAAATCTGCTATTTCATTTTCTTTTCTTAATGTATTTGTAGTTACAAAAACTTGTACTCCTCTTATGTGTGCATACTTTACAGCTTCTTTTAATTCGTCTCTATCAAAATTATTTGCAGATGCTCTTGCTCCAAAATCTTTTCCTCCTAGATACACTGCATTTGCTCCATTTTGTACTGCTGCTTTTAGTGCTTCAAAAGACCCCACGGGTGCTAATAATTCTACGTCTCTCATTTTATCCTCCTTTAAGGAATATTTATTATAAATATATAATATCCTTAAATATTAAAATTAAAACCTTCAGGTTACCCTGAAGGCTTAATTTATTATTATCTAGTTGCTTTATAGAATTTTAATTCATTTTCAATCTCTATTTTTTCCAATTGTACCCTATATGCATCATTTTGGAACTTTGAAGACATTTGCTCGGCAACTTTAGCTTTTTCTTCAGCAATTTTAGTTAAATCTTTAAGTTCATCATTTTCAACCTTATATGTTTCAATTTCTTTATCTTTAGATTGTATATCACTTTCTAACTTAGAAATTTTACTTTTTTGTTCTTCAATTAACTTATTTAATTCATCTATTTTGCTTTTTAAATCTTCTTCAGATTTAGCTTTACCTTGTAGAGATAATTGTAATTTTCTAATCTCTAATTTTAGTTCTTCTTCTCCATTTCCAACTTTTTTCTTAAGTTCTTCATTTTCTTTTAATAAGTCATCATTTTCATCACAACATTCAAAGAATATATTTGCTATATTTATAGCTGATAATATTGATGCTGATGATGTACTTAACTTTGGATTTGCAGTTGTTATTTTTCTGATTTCCTGATCAACATATCTTGCTACTTTTAGCATATATTCTTCTGGCTTTGGACCTACCATTGGATATTCAGAACCATTAATATTTACTGTAACTTTATTTAATTCACTCATACTAACACGCCCCCTACGTTAGTTAGTTTGATCTTAAGTTTGCATTTAATTTTTCACTTAGCTCACTTAATATCTTATCATGTACTTTTGCTACATCTTCATCAGTTAAAGTTTTATCTTTACTTCTATATGTTATAGAATACGCTATAGACTTATAACCTTCCTCTATTTGAGATCCTTTATAAACGTCAAATAATTTATAGCTTTCTACTAAATCTTGTCCATTAGCTTTTATTATATCTTCTACTTGCTTAACAAATACTTCATCTTTAACTATTAATGCTATATCTCTAGATGTAGATGGATATTTTGGTAATGGATTATATGATTTAGTTAAAGTTAAGTTTTCAAATACTGTATCTATGTTTATTTCAGCAACATAAACTCTTTGACCTAAGTTGTAGTTTTCTATAACATCAGGATGTAATTCACCAAAAGTTCCTATATATATATTATTATACACTATTTTTGCACATCTTCCTGGGTGGAATGTTAAATTTGTAGTTTCAGGTTCTATTTCATAACCTTTTAATCCTGCATTATTAAGTACAGATTCTACAATACCTTTTAATACAAAGAAGTCTACTTCTTTACCATACATTCCTACACAGTACTTCTTAGTTTCTACTGGTAATCCTTCTTGTGGTGTAAATGTATTTCCACATTCAAATGCAGATACTTCTTCTACTTTATGAGATATATTTGTAGATATAACATCTAACATATTAGGTATTAAAGTAGTTCTCATTACAGAAGTTTCTTCACCTAATGGGTTCATTATCTTAACAAAGTTTCTCTTTTCATCATTAGCTGGAAGGTTTATT
>JAEIGA010005642.1_pt1 | contig 19086 bp, 9 predicted proteins | sample 9270691 | NCBI WGS metagenome assembly JAEIGA01 (sample SAMN17057246, study PRJNA624740) | gut metagenome | biome: biome; isolation source: fecal sample | host: Bos grunniens | place: China: Xizang | collected 2019 | reverse complement strand
GCTTCGAACGAGAGGCATTCCGGAAGAAGCATCTCTTCGCATTCAAGTTTCAGCGGCTTTCCGCTCAAGTTGAGGAAGTTCAGACTTTCACGGGCCTTCACACCCTTTTGGAACACTATCTCAGAACTCCTGAGGCGGATACTTCCCATCTGCACCTGATAAAGTCTGGACAAGTCTGAACTCCGCTCGACATGGGCAGTGAGTTTCAGAATCGCAGAAGGATTTGTCCCAGGCTGGGTATATACGAATATCTTGCGTTCGAATACACCCGGATGTCCTTTGGGGTCATATCTGACTGTCAGGACAGTCTTTTCGTCTGGATCCAGTTCCTTTTCAGGACAAGTCACGGTAACGCATGAACAGGTCGTGTTCATTCTGTGGATGGTGATGGCCTCCTTGCCGACATTGGTCATTTCAAACCGATATACGGCAGGAGGATCATCTTCCGACATCGTTTCCGCAACAATGTGGTAGGTATCGAACCTCAAGGCAGATGAATCGCTTGAAAGTTTCGGAGATGCCACAGCCTCAAGCCTTTCTCTTGGCACAATCTTGATCTGCGTCCTTGCAGTCTGGGCTGAAAGGAGCAAGGCACAAGACAAGGATATTAAGGCTGCCAGTCTCATATGCTAAAGCCAACCGTTTCCTGCAGCGGAATTTCTGACTGTAATCACAAATGATGCAGTCTCACCGTTAGAAGCCTTGACTGAAGCTGCAGTCTGGCCATTGGCAAGACCCTTGAAAACGAGCTTTCCATTTACTGATTCACATGAGGCGATCGAGCCGTTCTCTATGGTCACAGTATATGTAAGAGCATCACCGTTCTTGAAATACATCGAAGGCACAAGAGTAGATGTACCGCCGACTGCCACATACACATTAGGGAAAGTCATGTCACTGCCTGCACCTGCAATTGCCTGAAGGAAGGCATAAGCATCCACCTGTCCGTGTCCCATCTTACCTTTATAGTTATTGAGGTTCATGCTTGAAAGATGCACCTGTGAAAGGTCGGTAACGAACTTGTAGAACTGCTTAGGAGTCTCTGTATTCCAGAATGGTTCGATCGGACGGGCTGAGCTGTAGAGGAGTTCCTTTACCTCTTCCGCCTTCACATGTCTGCGCAACTGAGCAGCATATGAAAGACCGAGAGCGACTACTCCAGACACATGAGGACAAGCCATGGAAGTTCCCTCCATATAGCCATATCCTGCAAGAGGGCCTGCTGAACCGCTGACATTGTATGGAAGTGTCGAAAGTACGCAACCGATGGCACCTGTGTTAGGGCCTTCGCCATACTCGAAGTAATAGTCCTGGTCTCCACCTGGAGCGCTGATTGTCGTTCCTGGTCCGTAGTTGGTATAGACAGCAGGTGTATAGTCTCCGGCTGTAGCTGCAACAGACACGAATTCAGGGTAAGCGGCTGGATAACTTGATGCAGGAGCATACTCGTTTCCGGCAGCGAATACGACGATACCGCCATCGATCACACCGTCAGGAGAACCTGCGTTGTGCACGAAATAGTCGAGAGCCATGAATTCAAGGACATTCGACTGCTTCCACTGGTCATCATCAGAGAACTGCGGTGTCCAGTCATATGGATTTGCCGCACCCGAAATGTAACCCCAGCTGCACTGGAGGATCACTGCACCGTTATCTGCGGCATACTTGATTGCACGTACCTCGTCAAGGACAGTACCTGCAAGAGCGCCTGAGAAAATCTGGCATGACATGATCTTCACACCCGGATTCTCAGGAGTACCACCTGCAATGGAAGATATTCCGATGCCGTTGTCGTTGGCAGCAGCAATGACACCGGCCACATGAGTTCCGTGTCCTGTGTCATATCGTCCGTTTGTAGAGATGATACCGTTTCCGGCAGCGAAGTTATATCCATAGTAGTCACCCACATAACCGTTACCGTCATTGTCTTCTGTCGAACGCCATGTCTCGCCTTCGTTCACCCACATATTGGCCTTGAGGTCAGGATGTGAGAAGTCCACACCCTCGTCAAGAACCGCAACGATGATGGAAGGGTCACCAGCACAGAGGTCCCAGGCCTTTTCCACATTCACGTCGGCTCCGGCGATGAACTTGGTCTCTGCAAGGTCGCCGTTGTTCACCATATGCCACTGAAGACCGAGATGAGGGTCATTGTACTTGAGAGGCTTTGCCGATGACCTCATGGCCTTGAACGAAGCCTCAGTCAAAGGAACTGCCTTTGTCTGCGACGCCCTCTTGAGAGTACGGTTGAACTCGACCTTGCTTACTTCTCCAAGTTTGGCGAGATCTGATGCAACCTTCTCGACAGAATGCTCTTCAGAGAAACGCACAACATACCAGAGGTGCAGACCTTCCTGGCGAGCCTTCTCTTCTGTACGTACATCTACAGGGAATACTCTCTCGATCTGGTAGCCTTCCACGAGGTCAAGAATCTCATCTACAGAGAGGATTCCCGACCTGTCGGCAGCCCCCGCCGACTTGGTGATGAGGCCAGCCTCATCAAGAATACGGCTCACGCTCTCGTCAAAGCGGACAAGAAGTTCTCCGGTCACTACATCAGATCCGACAGGAGAAACCTTCTCAGGCTCATTTACGCCACCTGTAACCGGCTCTTCAACGGAGCAGGCAGAAAGTCCTGCAAGCAGGACACCTGCTGTAAAAATTATTCTATATATGTTCTTCATATGCATATCTGTCCCTATTTGAGGTTAGCCGGATTATACTTCTTCTTCTTGTAATGCTCGTAGTAGTAATCCATGTTTGCCGGCTCGTTCTCGAATCCGGCTGAAGTACCGTAACTTGTCTTTCCTTCCTGCAAGAATACAAGAGATGTCGGATACCAGAGATCGAGTTTCGGATGGTAGAGCAGCCAGTCCGGCAGCGTACCGTGAAGACGATTGAGGTTGATCGCAAAGAAATCCGTATTCGGAAGAACCTTCGGAAGTCCGATGAGGACAGAAGGAAGAGTATCGCATGCATTTACCTCCTCTGCAGTCCACTTAGGGAAGGCTTCATCATCCATAAGGTCCGGAATGGTTCCTTCAAGATAGTTCACGGAAAGTCTGAGAGTATCGAGATTGTCCCAAAGAAGGAAACGCCTAGGGAAGGTCTTGTTACCCGCCTCATCAACATCCGCCTCATCGAAAAGACCGCCGAAACCTGTTCTGGTGGTATTGCTGAGATCGTAGATGGTATTTCTCTGGCATGCATTCAGGAGCAGGGCTGTCAGTTTAGGGAAGTTCTCCTGGCAGATCACTTCAGGAAGAGCCTGGAAGTTGTTGCCGCTGATATCCAGATATTCAAGATTCTTCAGTTTCCTGAATGAATTCGGGATGGAGGACAGACCATAAGACGAGATGGTCAGTTTACGGAGCATTTCCAGTTCAGTGATATGCTCGCCCGGCTCAAGATCCAGGAGGAAGGTATTGGTATTTCCGAAGAAATGCAGTTCCTCGGCAGCAGTAAGATACTTTACCTGGAACGGAATTGATTCCTTTGTGGCAAACATCTGGAAACTGGCCTTCCTTACTCTTCCCTTGTGTTCGCCTGACTGCCATATCTCAACGCCTTCCCAGAATTCCATTTTCTCTGAAGTCTCATAAGAAGTCCAGCATCCCAAAGCACGGTTGATGGCAATAAGGGCAAGCGAGTCACCCTTTACGCCGATCTCAATCTCCTCTGCTGCCTCCTGCATGATCTTAAGGTCATGCTTTACAGCAGGAACGATCGACTGGTCCTTAGGATTGAAGGATACAAGCATCTCCCTTACTGTAGGATTGAAGTTCACATCCCAGTTGAACCTTACATTGACTTCACGAGGTCTTGCTCCTCTGTCAAGTTCAACCTGCTCATACTTATATGTGATCCACTCGGACATGCCTTCCGGAATCACAACGTCAAAAGGAACATTGGTACTTACCTTGACATCGAAATTTCTCTCCTCAAGAGTTGCATAACTTGCAATCTTCACCTCAGGTTCTTCAAGGACGATCTGATAATCAAATCCTTCCTGTCTGACAGTGAAGTCCTTTCTGTCACTGGTAACCTGATTCTCGATTCTGACGATGGTTTCACGCGAAGTCACGGCAAGTGCTGAATCGATGATGATCTGGCACTCTACCGAGCCCACTCCGTTTGCTGGAGAAACTGTGACCCATGGAGCCTGTACAGTTGCAATCCACTTGTCTTCGGAACTGATGTTGATGTTTCTGACACCACCCTCAGGTCCGATCTCGATAAGGCTTGCATCAAGTTCGAAATCGACAGGCTGCGTTGTATTGCAGGCAAGGACCGCAGCGGCAGCCGACGCCAGCAAAATCATTCTATATATCATATTCTTCATATTCATCACCCTCCATTAATAAAGCATAGGTTCACATCCTCTGATATCCTGTGTCTTGTCATAGAGGAGGAAGTAAACTCCGTTCATCCAATGACTGCATATTTCTGAAGCATCGAACACGATATTCGGATTGTCACTGATGTCCAGATAATAGATCAGATACGAGATACGGTCATCAATCTTGCCAAGGTCGTTCGAACCCATGTAGAGGGCGCGAAGTCCGGTGTGGTTGTATACGCCCTGAGGCCACTCCTTCAAGCATCTTTCACCCTTTTCGTTCCTCTGTCCTCTGATGGCCATCATGGTCAATGAAGCACAATCGAAAGGCTCGAACGGGAACTCTGAGAAGCGGTTGTAGGAGAGGTCGATACCATAGAAGTACGGCATATTCGCTGCATGGAACTCGTTTGGAAGATCGTCAAGGTGGTTGTACGAGAGGTCAAGGGACATCAGGTACTTCGAATTAACACCTGAGAATGATCCTTTAGGAATCTCACTGATTCCGCAGCCACGGAGAATGATATAGTCGACCTTCGATCTTGTATCCGCTATACACTTAGGATACTTGCCGAGTCTTGGATTGTTTGCCAGAGACAGGGTCTGGACATATATTCCCTGATATGTTCCGTCCTCTTCACCTTCGAATCCGTCGATATCGTTGTATGAGAAGTCGATCGAGGCAATTCCGTAGACAGCATCGGCATCAAAGATATTAGGGAACTTCTTCACCTTGTTGTATGTACATGAGAATGTCTCAACATCTTCGATTCTGAAGAAAAGTTTCTTTCCGGTTTCGCTGACATAGTGAGGGAACTCGGTGATCTGGTTGTTGTCCAGGTAAAGCTGAACGAAAGAGATGTCAGGATATGCAGCCTCAATCTCGCTGATCTTGTTGCTGGCAACGCTGAGCAGACCGAGTTTCTTCATGTTGTTGATCTCCTTAGGAAGGACGGTCAGGCTGCACTCGTTCATATAGAGGATCTGGATAGACTCCCCTGCAGGACCTGATGCAAGAGCACGGAGTCCTTCGTCAACATCTACCCACTGCGGATTCGCAGAAAGGTTTACGGATGTAAGGTTAGGCATCTGTGCGATGACCATCGGGAATGATGTCATCTTGCGGCAGTTGTAGATCTCGAAATCGGTAACTGAGGTAAGTTCCGCCATCGCTTCCGGAAGAGTCTCGATGTCACCGTTTGCAATGAAGAATGTCTCGAGTTTCTTAAGGTTGCCGATAGATTCAGGAAGGCTCTTGAGACCGTTTGTAGGGACTCCCGGAAGGATATCCTCCATCGGTCTGATCTTCATGTCGCCGGTCCTTCTGTCGATGATCTCATCCTCGGTCATGGTCTCATAAAGAGCAATTTCAGGGATAGAGATGCCGTGCTCCATAAGTCCGCGGGCAATAGGCTCCGAGAACTGAGTGAGAGTATGCGTCCTTCTGAGATACTCCTTATGTCTGTCCATTCTGTTGGCATTGCTCATTCCGAACTCCACTGTCGGGTCATTGTCAAGCTTGTTGCCCTCGTTATGGTTACCGAGATAAAGTTCCACAAGTTCAGTAAGCTGTCCCAATGCCTCAGGCATATCTCCCGCCATACCGAAGCCGGCAAGGGAAATCAATGCCACACGGCCATTGTCATGGAGTTTGACACCTGGCTGTGCACCCCAGAGGTCAAGATCCTTGTTGAAGTCCCAGTTGGAACCTGCAGGCCACTCGTCACCTCTGTAGTACCAGTTCTCTCCGTCGAGAGCCTCCCAGATGACCTTCAAGGCATAATAATCCTTGAGGTATTCATCCGACTCGCGGAGAACCACAGGGACATCAGCGTCAGCGACCTTGTTGTCCTCAACGGTAAACTCATTCTCGCTTACCCTCTGATTGGTCTCGAGAAGGGTCTTTGACGAGTTATAGACTGCATAAGATGTCACAGCATATTTACCGGCCTTGATCGACACGGTTGTATCTGCAACACTTGACGAAGTCTGATAACCGTCCTCGACTTCATCTCTGTCATTGAAATGCACGGAGAACTTTACAGGAAGCATCCTGAATGCAGGAAGTTCCCTGCCTGTAGCAAGTTCCTTGACGGTAAGGTCGACATATCTGATTTCATCGAAAGTATATTCCTTTCCTTCTGCCTTGGTTGCAGGCAGGAAATCCTTGATGAGAGTGAATCTTACCTTTCCGCGCTCGACAACATCTGCAGTGAGGTCATGCATCTCAAGGCCTCCTGCAACGACTGTAAACGAGCCGGCAGAACCGCCTTTATACAATTCCTGATCGAGCTTGTCGTAAAGAGTAAATGCAGTAACCGAGTATTCACCTGCGACAAGCTTGAGTTTCTCGCTTCGAAGTCCGAACTCGGCAGCCTCATCGTTGGAAGCAGTCAGGGTAAGGGTCTGGGTGATCTGGTCATCCCCGGTAGAGAGCATCACCATCACCTTGGCTGCATCTCCAAGATATTCGAGCTGCGGTACCACAGCCTTCGTATCCTGGTAGGATGCGGCTTTGTATAATTTGAACTGAACATATCCATAGTCATGTTCACGGTTGTCCACCATCTCCGGCTTCGCACATGAGGCGAAGAGGAAGGCTGCAACCATGGCAATGACAACGGAAAATCTTGTTGATTTCATAAATGTGTAATCCTATTGTTTCTTAATTAGTCAGGAATTGCCATTGTACATACCAAAGCACATGACGGAAGACCCAAAGAGTCAGAGAAGATGAAGTAGTCCACCTTACCGGCCTCTGACATGAATACTGACATCTGAGTGCCGTTCATCTCATGGGTAAGCCAATAATCTGCGAAGGTGCCACCTGTATTAGGGTCATAGTTGTTGTATGATGCATCGCCCCATGGAGCAGCAGGAACATTGAGCACAGCAATAGACGCTGCCGATGGGTCATTATAGGTAAGAAGGTAGATATCCTTCGGAGCCTGTGACGCACCCCAGTCTGCGATTATCATATCTGCATATTCTCCGGTATGCTTCTCGAGAGTAGCCATGCTGCCGACATAGTCGGGATATACGAACGAGAACGGTGCTTCGACATCAAACTCAGCATCCGGATCGTAGATGATATGGAAGGCGGCGAAATTGACCATGCTTACACCGTCCTGGGCAAGAGACTGAAGAACCAGGATCATCTCATCCCTTCCCTGACAGGCACTTGTATAAACATAGAAGTCTGTAGAAGAACCGTCGAAGGTTATCTTGCCGCTGTAATCACCGAATGTTGCAGGATCAAGAACGAATGCGTTGTAGATGTCTGTAGTACCCTTGACAAAAATCATCTTGTCGTTTGTGACGATCTGATATGCCTCGGTCACATTGAAATTGCCGTTAAGGGCCATGTAGATTTCAGAATTCTTGTCCATAGGCGTGATTTCACCCCTACCGGCAGCAATTTGATACGTTCCTGTCTCTCCGCCACCTGAATACTGAGGATCAAACACCACCAGAACGGCACCGAGGATATTGTCTGATGAGTCATAGAAGATTGCAGCAGTATGAGTTGTAGATTCCGGCATGTGATTCATATGGAATCTTCCCTTCCTGTTCTCATCGCCGAAAGGCACGAATGAGATCCAGCAGTCATCCTCCTCTGTAATCTCCTTTGTGAAGACACCTACAGGATAGTCTATATCCTCAAAAAGCTTAACATATGCGTATGGCTCGGCACACTCGAAAGATGCCTCCTCATAAGACCATTCTCCTGTGTATGTGATCTTCTGATATGAACCGGCATTAGGGAAGTCCCACTGCATGATGTTGTCATCACCTGTCGGATCAAGGTTGGTGAAGAATGTTCCGACCTCTGCCCTCGCCTCTTCAGAAGAAAGCGGAGTGACATAAGGGACAGGTTCACCGGCCTGGGTAAGTCTACCTATATAATACTGCTCATATTCCGGATAGAATCCACATGACGGGTCATTGAAGTCACAGATATCCTCTGCGCTTACATCAGCCATTGAAACTGGGAAGACAAATATGTCAGCATATCTCTTCTTGCCTGTGTTCTCAGTCACGCTGATGGTCACATCGATGTTCTGAAACTGGCCTGCAGACTCGTCATACTCACCTATCGCAATATCCACCCACTCGGCATAAGCGGTGTCGTGATAATCTCCGAGCCACTCGAGAGCCTTGACTGTCATTCCTCTGGCAGCAAGCACATATGCTATGGCAGAACCGTCTGCATATGAACCGTTAGGCATACGTACCTGACCTGCAGCATTGAAATCCAAAGAATTGACCTCATATTCCATACGGACTGACACATCAGGAAGAGTGATCTTCACATCATAAGAGGCAGAACTGTTGTTTCTGTCAAGGAACTTTACAACAGTCTCCGCTCCGGCAATCACTTCTTCTGAAAGTACCGCATAGAGAAGGAGATCAGTCGTTCCCGGACCACCGCTCACTGTCTCCACACCGTCTGTCAAAGACTCTGACTTGATCCATGATGGAAGGACGATATCCCAAGGATAGTTGGTGACCACCCTGACAGGAAGCGTATACTCGGCTACTCCAGGGAATGACACAAGCGATGCCTCAGTGAAGGTGGACTGGCTGAAATCCTCTGTAAACTCATAGTCTCCGGCGATACCGGCATAGATCTCAAATGTACGGCCCATTGACGGACGTGTCAGAGTAGCGATCTTCTTGCTCTGGTCACCCATCTTGAGTGTCACATCGCACACCCTGTTCTTGTCGAACTCCTCATCCTCTGAGAATTCCACGGTAATGACTGCCGGACCGGCTGTCTTGCCGGAAACCGAAGTCGCCTTCATGCCTGCATCATCGATCCAGAAGTAGTTACCGCTTCCGTCACCTGATACAGATACGGTCCATGCCATATTAGGCTCGATCGGAATCTGTACCGATTCGCCTGCAGCGACAGTCTTGTTGATTACATCTGTAGGGAAGACCGGTTCTACCTTTTCAGGCTCCGGCTTCTTGCAGGATGCGACAGCTGCCACACATGTTGCCAACATGGCCGCATATTTCAAAAAATTCGATTTCATATGTTTGTCTTTATTATTTCCTTGTCATGAATTACATTCCTTCTTCACGCTTGAGTCTTTCGGCTTCCTCTTCGCTGATCCACTCGATGATGTTGTAGAAATGTCCTACAGATCCTACCGGTTCTCCGAGATTCTCCACATACATCTCTGTCCATACATAGAGGTAGTTACCGCATGGATAGAATACAGACTCGTAGTAAGGACTTGTTCTGACGAGAATCTTGTTGTCGCCATGGGTCTGTCCGAAGAACGAACCCTCGTCGCTTGCCACCTGGCCGTCCTCGATTGTAACGAACGGCTGCATAGGGTCCTCGGTATCGAATCTGAGATTCACATCATATCCGTCATTGAACATGTTGCGGATGACGATCGTATTCGCCTCAGAAGGATGCTTCTCAGTATAGAGAAGTCTCTGGTAACTTCCGGTAATGCTGTACTGATAGAGGAACATCGAAGTCAGCACGCAGTAACCTGAGAAGTTATTGACGTCAAACGGACAACTCTTCATAAGGACTACCTTCGTATCCTTTCCGTAAAGAGGCATCTCAAGGTTGTCGTTCATCACGAGACGGAGCTGGAAACCCAATGAGTCAGTCGCCTCAATGTTGTCGTAGCATCCTGTCACATGGACATCTGCACGAGTTTCACCAGCCTTGATGGTCACAGTATTGGATTCTATCCTATAATGAAGTCCTTCGATGGCATTGTTGCCCTTATCGATCACCTCAACTGCAAAAGTCCTGTCATAATCACATTTGACTGTAGAGACGACCGGAACATCGAAACCTGAACCGTCCTGAGTCACAGCATATGTTCTGACAGAATCTGCAAACATGACATACTCAGCATCGGAATATGTCACATACCTTTCGTGACATGAGCATGCAAAGGCGAGTGCCACGAAAGCAAGTGTAATATATTTCAAAATCTGCTTCATATATCATTAATTATTTTGTTGCATAACCTTTGTTCTGTCTGATCTCCGAGCCAGGAGCCTCGATGTCATTCTGTGGAATAGGCCATACGAAGCGGTAGTCGCCTGCCTCGACCTTCTTGCTGCTTCCTTCCGGCTGAGTCTGTGACTGGTGCATACGCTCGAATCCCATGTTCCAGCGCTTGAGGTCATGAAGACGGAAACCCTCCATATAAAGTTCCTTGACTCTTTCGTCTGAAATGACCTTCTTCCAGTTGGACTCATTGACTCCAGCGGCCTTTCCGTTTCTTGCCTGGCTGAGTGCAGCGAGGTCTGAATTCGCATTGCCGTACTGGCCTTTCGCACAGTAAGCCTCCGCACGGATCAGATACTGCTCTGCCAGACGGAGCGGCTTCGGCTTGCTGACATGATAGATGAGATTTGCGATGAACTGCTCGTTACCGAAGTACTTGGTGACAAGCGGGAATGTCAAGCCATGCGCATATCCGGTCTGAAGAGTGGTGAAATATGCACTGTATCTTGCATCACCCTGTGTATAAAGGTCAAGTACCCACTGTGCAGGCACATAATCAGGATAATAGTACACGTAGTCATTGTTGAAGTTCAGGAAGTTCTGTCCCAATGCTCCGCCATATGATGTAATGGTATAGTCAACCATCCAGATGACCTCGGTCGAGAGGTCATTGGTCCACATGTAATCAATGTATGAATATGCCTTCGGCTGGTTTGTGATCGGGCTCACACCTGTAGTGTAAGTCGCTGCAGTTGAAAGCGAATACGCATTATCCTCGATAAGTTTTGTCGAATATTCGATAGCCTTGTCCCAATCCTGCATGTAAAGTGCAGTCCTCGCATGGATTGCATTTGCCGATGCATATGTGAAATAAGGTGAACTGTAACCGTACTCTGCATCCTTGAGAAGGGTTTCAGCCTTTTCAAGGTCACGGATTACAAATGCATAAGAGTCCTTGAGGGTAGAACGCTTCAAAGGCTTCTTGCCGAAATATGTACTGTCGATGGCTACTCCGCTTTCTGCAAGTTCAGCAGTCTCGTCGGTATATGCCGGACAGAAGTTCCTGATAAGTTCCGAGTAAGCCAATGCCCTTGCACAGTATACTTCACCTGTATAATAATCAAGGTATGTGATGCTCTCGTCATCAGTAAGACCGGCACGAAGGGCCTCAACCTGATCAAGGTAGAAGTTACATCTTCCGATCACAGTATAAAGGGCACCGTACACGCCTTCGATCTCAGGGTTGGTAGGACGGATATCCCACTGCCAGAGTGTACCGTATGTATTGGAATTTCCCTGGACTGCATACACCATATCCGCCTGTATGTCAGGAAGAAGTGTAAGATATCCACTGTAGAGGGCACCGCTCATCCATGCAGAATAGATACCTGTGAGGGTCTGCTCTGCATCATTGAAGGTCTTCATGCCCTCCGACTCATGAATGGCGTCGCCGGGAAGCTTTTCCAGACACGAAGTCATGCTGACGGCAACGGCAACCGCCGCAACCGCCTTCAATAATATATTATATGTATTCTTCATCATTTCCATAGCATTAGAACATCAGGTCCAGACCGAATGTAAACTGGCGTGACATAGGATACTGGGCAGCATAAAGGTTGCTTGTACCCTCTGGGTCAAGGCCAGAGAAGTTAGTGAAAGTCAACAGGTTCTGAGCCTGAGCGTAGATTCTGAGGCCTCTGATCACCGCTGTCTTACGGAGAAGATCGGCAGGGAGAGAGTATGACAGCATCAGGTTCTTCAGACGGAGGAATGAAGCATCCTCGAGAAGACGGCTGTCGAACTCAGTGTACACGCCATGGCGTGGGATATCGGTGATATCGCCAGGATTCTTCCATCTGTCGAGAAGACGGCGTGACTGGTTGTATGAAGCAAAACGTCCGTTTGACTCATCGAAATAGCGGTCGTTGTTGATCATGTAGCGGTCAGCAACCCAGCTGAACTGAGCGGCGAGGCTGAGTCCCTTCCATGAAAGTGTGGTACCGAAACCACCCTGCCATGGAGCATGATAGGTCTTTCCGATGAGAACCTTGTCCTCGTCACGGAGTTCTGTGGTGATGTTACCGTCCTTGTCATACCAGAGGGCATCTCCGTTCGCAGGGTTCACACCTGCATAACGGTTGATGTAGAATTCGCCGAGAGGATGTCCCACTACGAGTTTGGTACTTGTGTTCGAACGCTCGTACTCTGTGACACCGTTGTAAAGTTCCACGATTTCGTTATGGTTGTAGCCGAAGTTGGTGTTTACATTCCACATGAAGTCACCGGCCATAAGTACTGTTGCATTGAGGTTGAGTTCGGCACCGAGGTTCACCATCGCTCCGACGTTGTCCCATCTGTAGCCGTAACCGTTCGACTGAGCATATGAAAGAGGCACGTTCATGAGCATGTCGGTAGTCCTCTTTGCGTAGAACTCAAGATCCGCATTGATTCTGCTCCAGAAGCCGAAATGGAAGCCGAGGTTTGTCGTCCACGTATTCTCCCATGTAAGGCTCTCGTTACCTGGCTGCACAGGAGCAACACCTGAGTCTCCGGAATAGTCAGCACCACCGGCGATAAGGGCAAGGTGTTCATAGTTAGGGATTTCCGAGTTACCTGAAGTACCTGAACTGAATGAAATCTGACCGTTTGTGAGCCACTCACGTGCTCCGGCCATGAAGTCCTCGTTCCTCATGTTCCACATGAATCCGACTGCACCGAAGAGACCCCAGCGGTTATTCTTACCGAAACGTGACGAACCGTCTGTACGGAGGGAAGCCTCAGCATAATACTTGTCGGCAAAATTGTACTCCGCTCTACCGAAGAAAGACACACGCGAATAATCAGAAGTCGATGTAGCATCCCATGAGTTAGCACGTGTACCGGTAGCGATATCTGTCAGTTTGTCATTGGTCTGACCCTTTGTACCTACGCTGAATCTCTCGTAGTGGTAGTCCTGCCACTCGTGACCGAGAAGGAAGTTGAAGTCGTGGATATTGTCGATATCGAAACGGTAGTTCAGCGTGTTAGACCACTGGAGATTCATGCCGTCAGTCGAACTTCTTGCAGCAGAACCCTCACCGAGGTTAGGTGCATAACTTGGGAACGACTGGCTGAAACCTGTAGTATGGTTGAAGTCCACACCGAACTGAGTCTTGAATACGAGATTCTTATACAGATTCATTTCCGCGAACACTGTAGTGAAGACCTTGTACTTCTTGTAGGTGAGAGGGTTGTTCTCAAGCCACTCGAGCGGGTTCTGTCCCTGACCCTTCCATGATCCGTCGTTTACCGAAGCGAGTGAACCGTCAGCCTTGTACGGATTCCAGTAAGGAAGCATGAAGCGGGATGCGGAAATAGGAGTCACGAGAGCGTAACTTCCCTCGTCCGCCTGCATGATGTCCTGATAGTTGAACATCGTATTGGTTCCCATCTTGAGGAAGTCGGACATCTGCTGCTCGAAGTTGAAACGCATCGAGTAACGTGTGAACATCGAGCCCGGAGCGATACCCTCCTGGTCGTAATATGCACCCGAGAAATAATAGTTTGTAGTCTCGGTAGCACCTGAAACTGCAAGTTCGTGGCTCTGGAGCATGGCAGAATCGTTGAACACGACATCCATCCAGTTCACATCGATGGTCCTGAGATAATTATAATCCTGACCTGCGGTCATGCCGATTTCCTGCTCATACGCGATACGTTCCTCGGTGTTCATGAGGTCCCAGTTACCATGAGCCATCGCCGACCAACCCATCTGCATACGGTAGTTGACATTAGGCCTGTCCATGTTGCGGCCGCGCTTTGTAGTGATGACGATCACACCGTTTGCTGCACGTGCACCGTAGATTGATGTCGAAGACGCGTCCTTGAGGACTGACATGCTTTCGATGTCGGCAGGGTTGATGGTATTGAAGTCGGAAGCCGAAATCTCAACTCCATCAAGGATGTAGAGAGGAGCCGTACCCGAGTTGATCGAGTTGGTTCCGCGGATTGTCATTGAAGCGGATGCACTAGGCTCACCGGTATTGGACAGGACGGTAAGTCCGGCAACCTGACCCTGAAGGGCCTGGTCAAAAGCCGCTGTAGGAGTGCTTTCAAGCTGTTCAGACTTGACTGTAGATACGGAACCTGCTACCGTACCCTTCTTCCTTACACCGTAAGCGATGACTACCACGTCATCGAGCTGAAGGTTCTCAGGCTGCATCACGACGTTGTGCGTGAATTCAGCCACAGATGGCACGACAACCTCCTCGTCTGTATATCCGATGCTTGAGAATGTGAGTTCTGTGCCTGGAGCGACCTCGATGACATAATCTCCGTCAAGCGAAGTAATAACACCATTGCCAGGTCCGGCAACAACTCCGACTCCCATCATCGGCAGCCCGTCTTCAGCGGATGTAACCACTCCGCTGACCTTAACAGTCGTCTGTGCGGAAAGCACGACTCCTGCTGCGGCTGACAAGAAAATCGTCAGAATCAGTTTCAGATAATTTTTCATTAATATTTTGATTTGTTAATATTTTTCCAACCTGCAAAAATACTCATTTTTCGGCATAATACAACGTATAAGACACTTCTTAACATTAATTTAAGGAACATCCGAAACAAGTTCTGTCGATGTCGAAACACGAGTGACAAAAAACGGGCGAAACAGAAGTCCCGCCCGTCACATTTTCCGACATTTCACCGCAGTTCATATTCAGTCACATTCTTCAGTCCCGGAATGCCATAATATGCCTCGACTATATCACCTCTGAGATAGACTCTCCGACCGAGAAGAGACGGATTGTCCGGGAGATTCAGGTCATCCCTTATGCTGCCGGAAGGAAGGTTCACCGACAGACAGGAAGACTTGACAGACGTAGAGGACCTGGACCCGAGAAGTATGTTCGTACGCGACGAAAACGGAGGTTCAAAGGAAGCGGATGACGACGTCAGGTCTCCCCCGACGATATAGCCGCACACCCACACATCCTCCTGGCCAGCGGAAGCAATCGCCTGGGAAACAGTCAAGGCATCGGAAATGCTGTCACCCTTGCCCGAAGGCCCGCCTCCGCCTATGACATAAGACTCTTCAAGCCAGTTCCTGGTGGTATCGACCGCCACGCTGATGCTCTCTCCAGAGGCATCATCGCCGTCGTCAGCAACACTCACATTAACGACAAGAACCGATTGAGCCTGAAGGGTTTTGGTAAAAAGCTGCCTGTCGGTTCCGCCCTCGCTCAGCATAAGCGTGACAGGCCCGGGCAGAAAATACGCCACCCTGTTTTCGGAATAACCGTACATAAGTTTTCCTTGTGCAGACTTGAGAAACAGAACGCCGCCAGGGCATCTTGACAGGAAACTCTCATCCACATTGAGCCTGATGCCCGCATTGATCTGCATACACGTGAGCCTGACATTGGCGACTCCACCGGAAGGGACCACAACACACTGCTCATCACCGAACTGCGGCTTGGAGAATGCAGGCGTCCTGAAGTCGCAGGACCTGACATTCACTACATAACTGCCTGCATCGACCATGATGCTCTCAGGCGAGTCACCATATGCACCATCGTAAATCACGCGTCCGTCAGAAGAAGATACCGTAAGAAGGAAATCACTCGTATCCGGAAGCTCAACGGCAGATCTTGTCACAGGATCATCCACGAACGAAATCCTTAATTCGCCCAAAGATTCAGTTTCATCCGGGGTACCCAACATCTGGCAGGAAACGAGCGCCGCTGCCATAAAAGGAATCAAACACTTTTTCATAATCTTTCTCCTCATTCTTTTATGCCGCGACATTGCGGCAAGGGCAAATATAGAGGAGGGGGAAAGAAGTCGGATCAAAAAACGGAAAAAGATAATTTTTACTTTTCTTATGTCGGATTTTTCCGTTTCCACACACCCATACGAAACTTTTTACAGGTTATCAGAATATCATTTTAAAACCCTATTTTTGTTGATTTCGTAACATTGGTATAAAATAAAAATTCACGAGGCAATCGCATTCACTGCGACCGCCCCGCTACTTAACCTAAACTTAAACTATGAAAAACTTCGTCGCAAAGTTAACCAACTTTACGAATTTAACAAATTAAACGACACGAATCTTTGCATATTTTAAGAGTAATATCTTTTCCCCATGGTCATCAAAGGCTATTTTTGCCTTCAAATCAGGTATTGCACCCGTAATCTCCATGATGTTACCAAATCCAAACCTGTTATGTTCGATTCTCTGCCCAGCCTTAAGCTGGAGTATAGGAGTAGGCTCAAATTCGGCATCCTGAACCTTCTTCAAAACAACCTGAGGACGTCTTACAGGGGTAGGCTCCGTCTTACGCACATGCTGGGACGGACGTTCCGTCCTGACAGGGCCTGAATTTCCGTAACTGTAGCCTCCGCCCCCGAATTTCGGCTTTGCCGAAGTCCTCTGTCCCCAGCCTCCGAAACCGCGTTTAGGCTCGTCGTCATCCTCGTGATCTGCAACAAGAGGATTGGCAACATACTGGGCATCGATTTCCTTCACGAAACGGCTCGGAGAGTTGGACTCGGTCTTGCCGTTGCGAAGCCTTGACGACGCAAATGAAAGCTGAAGCACCTTCTTCGCACGGGTCATGGCCACATAGAACAGACGCCTCTCCTCCTCAATCTCGGATTCAGATGCCATGAAACCTCCGGACGGGAATATATTCTCTTCCATTCCGGCCACATAGACATAAGGGAACTCCAGTCCTTTGGACGAATGGACGGTCATCAGGGCTATCTTGTTGGAACTTTCCTCATCGCTCACATCCACAGCACTCAAAAGGGAGGCATTTTCCAGATAATCGCCCAAAGTGACTACAGGGAAATCTTCCGCCGTAAGTTCTGTACCGTCTGAAATCTCTCCTTCGGCCTGCATATCTTCAAGATACTCACCGTTCTTCTCCTCAATGAAAAGCTTGATACTGTCAACGAGTTCTTCCACATTGGCTGTTCTGGACTGACCCTCGATACTGGTATCCAGCTTGAACGAAAGATAGAGACCGGAATCATCCGCAATCCTCTTGGCCACCGTATACGCGTCTTTTTCATTAGACATAAGCGTAAGATCCTTTATCATATTGCAGAACTCCCGGATCTTCTTTATTGCCGCAGGCTTAAGGCCGAAAGTTTCAAGATCATCACTGAATGCAGCCTTGAAAAGCGATACCTGATGGTTAGAAGCGGCTGCAGTCAATGCAGAAAGTGATGTATCACCGATTCCCCTTGCCGGTTTGTTGACGATACGCTTGAAGGATTCGTCATCATTGATGTTCACCACAAGCTTGAAATAAGCCATCATATCCTTGACTTCGGCTCTCTCGAAGAATGAGTTGCCGGAATATATCATATACGGAAGATTCCTTCGTCTGAGAGCCTCCTCAAGCGCACGGGACTGACTGTTGGTCCTATACAAAATTGCAAAATCCTGATACTCAGCCCTCTCAGACTGAATTCTGGAAAGAATGGCAGACGCGATCAGCACAGCCTCCTCCTGCTCCGTATAAGCCTGAATAAGCTTTATCTTCTCACCCTGCGCACCCATCGAATAGCACTCCTTCGGGATCCTCGCAGAGTTCCTTGCAATCACTGAATTGGCGGCGTCAACGATGACCTTTGTAGAACGGTAATTCTGTTCCAGACGGAAGACATTATGCTGAGGATAGTCCTTCTTGAAGTTCAGGATATTCTCGATCTTAGCGCCTCGGAATGCATAGATGGACTGAGAGTCATCACCCACGACGCAGAGGTTGCGATGGAACTGACTCAATTTCTTAAGTATCAGATACTGAGCAACATTCGTATCCTGATACTCATCGACCATGATATAGTCGAAACGGCCCGCAATTGACTCGAGAGCGGCAGGATTGTCGCGCAGAAGTATGTTCATGTTCAGCAGGATGTCATCAAAATCCATGACTCCCGCCTGCCTGCACTTTTCCGAATACCTCTGGTAGATGTCGCATATCCTCGGCTTCTTTGCCGAAGCGTCATTCTGAAGCGCATTCGGGTTGCGGCGATAGGCCTCTGCCGTAACGAGATTGTTCTTCGCCATCGATATCCTCGAGAGCACATCCTTCGGCTTATACACCTTATCGTCGAGTTGAAGTTCCTTCAGGCATGCCTTTATGGCACTTACCGAATCGCTTGTATCATATATCGTGAAGGTCTCGGGATACCCCAACGAAGCGGAGAACTCGCGGAGGAATCTGATGAACACAGAATGGAAGGTTCCCATGTACAGTCTCCTGGCCTTTCTCTCACCCACCATAAGCGCAATCCTCTCCTTCATCTCGGACGCCGCCTTCTTGGTAAAGGTCAAAGCCAGGATTCTTGACGGGTCAAGATCCTTCTGTTCAAGTATATACGCAATCCTGCTTGTCAAGACTCTGGTCTTTCCTGACCCCGCACCAGCCACTATAAGCACCGGCCCGTCCACACAACTGACAGCGGCCTTCTGCTCGCTGTTCAGTCCCTCTAGAATAGTACTGTTCCTGTTCTCCATAATTCTGCAAAAGTAGCCAAAACATTGCAATTATGCAGAACTTTTATGAAAAACATTCAGCGCACATAAAAAGAGGTATTTTACTTCGTAAATAGCGAAAAAATTTGTACCTTCGCGGGCGCATTTTGAATTCTATACTCAAAACAATTTTATAATGTCAAACAACATCTATTTGAAAAAGGGTCTTGACCTCCCTATCAGCGGAGTAGCGGCCCAGACCACCAAGAAGGTGATTGTTCCTGACGTAGTGGC
>JAEIGA010005641.1_pt1 | contig 19095 bp, 17 predicted proteins | sample 9270691 | NCBI WGS metagenome assembly JAEIGA01 (sample SAMN17057246, study PRJNA624740) | gut metagenome | biome: biome; isolation source: fecal sample | host: Bos grunniens | place: China: Xizang | collected 2019 | reverse complement strand
GTTCTGGAAGGCCGGAAACCTGACTATCTGGTGGTCCATCATATGGAGCCTGACCACTCCGCCAATGTAGCCAACTTCCTGGAACATTATCCCGAGGCAAAGGTAGTTGCATCCTCCAAGGCATTCACCATGATGAAGCAGTTCTTCGGTTATGATTATGCCGACCGCCGTGTTGTGGTGGGCGAAGGAGATACCCTGCCCCTGGGCAAGCATGTGCTGAGCTTTGTCACTGCCCCCATGGTACACTGGCCTGAAGTGATCATGTCCTATGACATCACCGACAAGATCCTGTTCTCCGCGGATGCTTTCGGCACCTTTGGTGCCCTCAACGGAAAGATCTTCGCGGACGAAGTCGACTTCATGAGCGACTGGCTGGATGAGGCCAGACGTTACTACACCAACATCGTCGGCAAATACGGCATGCAGGTGGAAGCGGTCCTGAAAAAGGCCGCCACTCTGGATATCGCATATGTGTGCCCCCTCCACGGTTTCGTGTGGAGAAAGCACTTTGCGGACTTCCTGGATAAATACATGCACTGGGCAACCTACACACCGGAGAAGAAAGGCGTCACCCTGGCTTATGCCTCTGTGTATGGACATACCGAGAACATGGCAAACATCCTGGCTGCCAAGCTGTCCGACCGCGGTGTCGATGTTGAGATGTTTGACACTTCCGTTATCGATTCCAGCTATGTGATCAGCTCCGCGTTCAAAAACAGCCACATGGTGTTCGCATCCACCACTTACAACGCTGGCATCTTCATCCGCATGGATGAGCTGCTGCATGACATTCAGTCTCACAACCTGCAGAAGAGAAAAGTCGCTCTGCTGGAGAACGGCTCCTGGGGTCCCACTAGCGGCAAGCTGATGCGCGAAATCCTTTCCACAATCCCCGGAACTCAGTTCATTCAGGACAATCCGATCAGCATCCTTTCCGCTCCCAAGGCAAACACCCTGGATGAGCTGGATGCTCTGGCCGATGCCATCGCTGCGGATATCGTTCCGCCGAAACCGGTCGTTGCTCCTGCGGCAGCTGCCGATGCACCTGCAGTTCCTCTGGAAATCTCCAATGATGCATTCTTCAAATTCACCTACGGTGTGGAAGTCCTCACCACTCAGGTTGACGGCGTAGATTACGGCTGCATCATCAACACCGCCGGTCAGGTCGCCGCCGGTGATATCAAGAAGATCACCATCTCCTGCATCAAGCAGAACCACACCTGTGATATGGTGGCAAAAGCAGGCAAGTTCAACATCTCCATTCTGACGGAAGATGCTCCCTTCGCTCTGTTCCAGCAGTTTGGCTTCCAGTCCGGACGTGAAGTGGACAAGTTTGCCGATGTGGATTACAACGACCGCACCGCAAACGGCATCCGCTACATTCCCACCTACACCAACGCAGTTCTCAGCTGCGAAGTGCTGGAAAGCTATGATCTGGAGACCCAGATGCTTTACATCGCCAAGGTCGTAGAGGCCAAAGTGCTGTCTGACGCTCCCAGTGTCACCTATGGTTATTACCATGCACACATCAAGCCGAAGAAAGCTCCTTCCTCCGATCAACCCGAAGGCTGGAGATGCAAGGTCTGCGGATACTTCTACGAAGGCCACGAGCTTCCGGAAGACTTCACTTGCCCGCTGTGCAAACACGGTCCGGAAGAGTTCGAGTACGTTCCCGCTGTCACCCACGAGATCAAGAAAGGCTACGTCTGCAATGTATGCGGCCACTTCGAGGAATGCGACGGCGAACTTCCCGACGATTATGTCTGCCCGGTCTGCAACCATGGCAAGGAAGACTTCGAGTACGCAGAGCAGTAATCCATCATTACATCCAACAGGTGCAGCAATCTGCTGCACCTGTTTCATTTTAAGGATAAAACAGCAATGGCCCGGCAGAGTACCGGGCCATTGCTGTTACAATCGCTATGATCTTATTTTTTTACATGCTCTTTGTAATACTTTTTGATATTGGCAAACGATTCCTCACTGAGATCATGCTCGATCTTACATGCGTCTTCCAGTGCCACGTCGGGATCCGTTCCCAGAGCAACCAGCAGTTCGGAAATAACCGTATGACGCTCATAGATCTTATCTGCGATCTCATGTCCCTTATCCGTAAGGGTGATGGCTCCCAGTTCACTGATTTCCAGATATCCTTCCGAAGCCAGCTTGCGGATGGCGACACTGACAGAGGGCCGGGCATAACCGGTCGCGTCACAAATATCGGTCTGACGAACATTTGCCTTCTGCTTGGAAAGCATCAATACCTTCTCCAGATAATCTTCTGCTGATTCCTGAATGACCATGGTTTATCACATCCTGTATCATTTATTGATTTCTTTTTCCTTTTTCCTGCAAATCTTATCAAGAATTGTATCGATTATAACATGTGGTGTTTGAAATTTCCATAGTGATACTTTCCGAAGAAAGGATCGGCGGGTTGTGGTTTTCGCTTGAGAAGTCCTCTCTTCAGTGTTAGACTGATTTTATTCTATACATATGGAGTGTTTATCATGAACGCTTTTCTGCATCAAAAACGGGTCAGTGCCCTTCTGATTGCCGTGATTACCATCGGCTGCGGGATCCTGTTTCTGTTCTACGGAGTGGAAGCAGCCGCTGTGATCTGCCGTTTCGCAGGCATCCTGCTGGCTTTGATCGGAGCTTTCTATATCTTTTCCTTTTTCATTGCAAAAGCGGAGCGGCTCCTCAGCACATGGGGCGGTCTGCTAGCCGGCATCCTCTGCTTTGCCGCAGGCATCTGGATGGCCGTGCGCCCGCTATCGGCGATTCAGTACATGCAGTATGTCATCGCCATCGTGGTCCTGCTGCACGGAATCATTGATCTTCAGGCATCGTTCCATCTGATCCGTTCACGGGTCAGTCTCTGGATCTATGCGCTGATCTTTTCCATCGTTACGATGGGTCTCGGGGTATGAATCCTCCTGTCTCCCATGGGAGCGACCAAGGCGCTGATGATCCTGATGGGGATCGTCCTTATCGTGGACGGAATCACGGATCTGATCCTGATTGCCAGCCTGTCCCGCACGGTCCGTCATATGAAGAAAGAGGCGGAGATGGCGCGACAGGAAGCCGAGGCGGTGGAGACCACCGGCACAATAGACGGAAACCCAATCGAATAACAGAAAAACTCTGCCGATGGCAGAGTTTTTTCATTCATATTCCCTTCTGTTCCTGTCCGGTTCCCATCCCGGCATGGGATAACGCTGCAGCGCGCCGAACACCTTGGTCTTGAGATCCGGATAGTCCCTGCTCATTTCCCTGAGCATGTTTTTGATCTCATACCGTTTGCTGTTCTTGTCCATGGGGCATGGATTTTCCACTATGGGGAGATCCAGCAGCTTGGCCACATTGGTTATCCGCTGCTCTCCTGCATAGATGAGCGGCCGGATCTGTGTCACCCCGGAACGGTCCATATAAGTCACGGGCCGGAAACAGGTCAGTCGACCTTCAAATACCAGCGACAGCATGAAGGTCTCAACGGCGTCGTCAAAATGATGTCCCAGTGCAAGTTTCGAAAATCCGTGGGTCTTGATGATGTTGTTCAGCGCACCGCGCCGCATCTTTGCGCAAAGGGCACAGGGATTGTCTTCCTGCCGAATATCAAATACGATCTCCCGGATATCCGTTTTTTCCACGACATAACGGATCCCCAATTTATCACAGTATTCCTGCACCGGGGTGAAATCCATTCCCTCAAAGCCCAGGTCGATGGTGACCGCTTCCACTTCAAAGTGATACGGGTAAAAGGTCGACAGATGATGGAGGGATGCAAGGAGCAGCATGGAATCCTTGCCTCCGGAGATTCCGACCGCGATCTTGTCCCCTTCCTCGATCATATGATACTCATCCACCGCTTTACGTACGGTGCTGGTAAAGTTATTCAGTATCGTCTCAGCCATACGATCCCTCCATTTTTTAAAATTGAAACCGAGATTTCAAGAGATATTCAGAGATTTCTGGCGAATTAAAGAGTTTTTTGTGGACTGGCAAAAAATATGTTTGACTCCGTCTTGTCACTATGTTATAAAGATAGAGCGCATTTATCGTCATTGTAGTTGCGCAACTTTGAATTGTCAAAAATTTTTATTTCATTTATATGGAGGCAAGCACATGTCTACGACAATGTTGACCAAGGAAACCGTACAGCGCAAATGGTACATCCTTGATGCAGCAGGCAAGCCCATGGGCAAAACTGCAGCAATTGCAGCAGACCTGCTCCGCGGAAAGCTGAAGACCGATTACACCCCGCATGTTGACTGTGGTGACTATGTCATCATCATCAATGCGAAGGATGCAGTTCTGACCGGCAATAAGCTGACCCAGAAGTATTACCGCACTCACTCCGGTTGGCCCGGAGGACTTCACGAGACTCAGTACAAACGTCTCATGGAGACCAAGCCCGAACTGGCCATGAAGCTGGCCGTCAAAGGCATGCTTCAGAAGAACACCATCGCTCAGTGGCAGCTGAAGCGTCTGAGAATCTTCGCAGGTCCGGAACATGACCATGCAGCTCAGAAACCTGAAGTTTGGGATCGCTAAGGGAGGTAAGAAATAATGGCAACTTATCAGTCTAAAAGACCTTATATGTATGGAACAGGACGCAGAAAGTCCTCAGTTGCTCGTGTACACCTCATCCCGGGCGGCACTGGCAAGATCGTGATCAACGGCCGTGATATCGACGATTACTTCGGACTGGATACTCTGAAGCTCATCGTTCGTCAGCCCCTGGTTGAGACCAACACGGTTGACAAAGTCGACGTCGAAGCAAACGTTTCCGGCGGCGGTGTCAGCGGACAGGCAGGCGCAATCCGTCATGGTATTGCAAGAGCTCTTCTGGAAGTAGATCCTTCCTATCGTGCAGCTCTGAAAGCCGCTGGATTCCTGACTCGTGACCCGAGAATGAAAGAACGTAAAAAGTACGGCCTCAAAGCCGCACGCCGCGCTCCCCAGTTCTCCAAACGTTAAGTCCATATCGAATGTACAAAACCCTGGAACCGAGATTCGGTTCCGGGGTTTTTCATTTTCCCGCTTAACGCAACCAAACATAACAGAAAACATAAAAATCCGTAATATCCGGTTGGTAGAACAGCACGCAACTGCAGTTTACAATATTCACAGAAATCAAATATTTCGGAGGTTTTTATGATGATTGCGGAAGTGCAGCATCTTGTGAAAAACTATCCCTCTTTTGTACTGTCGGATATCTCCTTCAGTCTCGAAGGCGGGAAAATCACTGGATTTGTCGGCAGAAACGGCGCCGGCAAAACGACTACCATCAAGGCAATGCTGAATCTGATCCATTTGGACGGCGGCAGCGTATCCTATTTTGGAAAGCCTTTGATCGGCAACGAGACGGAAACGAAGAAACTCATCGGGTATTCCACCGGAACGGTCAGCTGGTATCCGAGAAAGAAGATCCGGGACATTGTCGATATTGTAAAACGGTTCTATGAGACATGGGACGAAGATACCTATCGCAGATATCTGAACCTGTTTGGACTGGATGAGTCGAAAACACCCCTGGAGCTCTCAGAGGGCATGAAGGTAAAGCTGAACCTCCTTCTCGCTCTCTCCCACCGGTCGGAAGTGCTTATCCTGGATGAGCCCACAAGCGGCCTCGACCCGTTTTCCCGCAACGAAATCCTGGACATTTTTTCCGAGCTGAAAAAAGAAGGCGTGGCCGTGTTCTTTTCCACTCACATCATTTCTGATATCGAAAAATGTGCCGACAACATCGTATATATATCGAAAGGAAAAATTGTGGCGGCCATGCCCAAAGAAGACTTTATCCGGCAGCATTCCAGCGAAGGCGAGAGTCTGGAAGAAACGATGCTTCGGATGGAAGGCGGTGTATTTCATGCATAACATTCTGATGAAAGAAATGAAGCTCAGTTCCTCGGTGCTCTCTTACCTGTTCATCCTGTTTGGTCTGATGTTTTTTATCCCCGGCTATCCCATACTTTGCGGAGCATTCTTTGTGGCGCTGGGCATATTTCAGAGCTTTCAGACTGCCAGAGAGGCAAATGACGTCGTGTTTTCCGCTCTGCTTCCAATTGCGAAGGAAGATGTGGTCAAAGGAAGATATCTGTTTGTGTGTCTGATCGAGATCTGTTCTATCGTACTGATGGCACTGGCTGTCATACTGCGGATGACGGTTTTCTCCCGTAGCTCCGTGTATGCGGGCAACGCATTGATGAATGCCAATTTCTTTGCCCTTGGAACTGCATTTGTGATCTTCGGCCTGTTCAACTGGATCTTTGTCGACGGGTTCTTTAAAACAGCTTATAAGTTCGCCCGCCCCTTCGTGATCTTTATCATCGTAACGTTCCTCGTAATCATCGTCGCAGAGGCCCTTCATCATGTACCTGGTCTGGAGTGGCTGAATGCTTTTGGTACCGATCATATCGCAAAGCAGTTGATTCTTTTCGTGATCGGAGTCATAATCTTCTTGCTGATGACAGTACTTTCCTGCAGAAACGCCTGCAAACATTTTGAACGAATCGATTTATAAGGAGTTGCCGCCATGCTGAATGATAATTTGATGATGCTCCGCAACATCCATGGATTTTCCCAGGAAGAAATCGCAGAAAAGATCGGAATCTCACGCCAGGCGTACGCCAAGTGGGAGAGCGGTGCGACCATTCCGGATGTGGAAAAGTGCAGCCGTCTGGCAGATGTGTATGGAATCACCATCGACGGTCTGATCCACACGGAGACCCTGGAAGGTGTGGGAACGATCCCGCCGGCACCAAAGGGGAAAAACATCTGGGGATCCGTGACGATGAACGATCGGGGACAGATCGTCATCCCGAAAGGCACAAGGGACCGGTTCGGACTAACCGGCGGTCAGCGCCTGATCGTTCTGAGTGATGAGCACGGAATCGCTCTTGTCCCTGCAGAGGCGTTTGAAACAAGCATGAAAAAGGCCATGGAGTATATGTCCATCGCTCCTGAATAATATCAACAAAAAAACTGGAATCGTTTCTGATTCCAGTTTTTTATCGTTCAGATATTAATCAACGGTCGCATAGGGCGTTCCGCGTCCCAGTGCCTTCAGGATCTGACTTGCGACCTGTTCGGATCCCCGAACGGTGGGGTGCGGGTTGAATCCGGTATCATCAATGGTCATCTTTTCAAATACGAAGATCATCGTATTGTCCGTAATGACATCGACATGCCGCATATCCACCAGCGCAGCTTCTCCCGGATAGCTGAGAAATGCCGCGATCTTGGCGACATCGTGCATGGCGAAAACCACACCGAGAACATCGCCCACAAGATTATCGTCCCAAGCCGGAACGAGATCCCAGCCTTCCATGGGATTATAACCGATGCAGATCAGAAGCGTTGCATTGGGATTCAGCTCATAGATGCTGTCCGTGATCGCGAAACAGTTCACGGGATAATCCACCGCGAATTTTAAAATCGAATCCGCAAACTTCAGATCATAGATCCACCAGTTCGTCGGATTGAAGATATACGCACGGCCAACCGATGCCAGTGTGTCTGCCAGGGCACCGAAGGAGCCCATCCGTTCGACACGTTCCCACGGGGTCATATCATCCCACGGAAGTCTTCCGTCGCCTGCCACATCGTACATGGCACCATACCAGGGCACCCAGAAATCATTGAATCCGAAATCCAGTACCACGATATCCGATTCCCGGACCGCGTTCTGGTATTCTTCTTTCCAGCTGTCCAGATGTTCTTTTCCAAGAACACCATCCGACAGATAATACGACTGTCCGTCGGTGATCCAGTCACCGTCGTACTCATCATCCAGAATATATCGGATCTCCGTCGATCTCGCTCCCGGCATATGCAGCTGATTGACCTTGTCGGCGCCGACCGCCCGTCCTACGAGAACAGGAGCGGATCCGCGGATATTCTCATTCGCCACAACGATCTGTCCATACGTTGCATATTCCTCCAGACCGCATCCGGACTGAACACTGTCACCAATAGACGTATACACCCGGATATCCTTGTCCTGCGTATCCGCAACGGTAGGTCTGTTGTTTGAAACCTGTTCCTCTGCGAAGTCATATGCAGAATCGATGGCGCTTCGGGGTCCGGATGCAGCTTCTTTCACCGCTCCGTTGACATCTGAATTGCTGCTGAGAAAACTTCTGGTCTCTCTTACCGATTCATATGCCTGTTCTTCTGCGCCGGAAACAGCATTTTTCACTGTCACGGCAGTAGCACTTTCCGCCAGATCCGTAACCACCGAACCAAGATCTCTGGGGCCATCGTCTTTCTGGAAGATGTCTTTTTTCTCATTTTCCAGAACCATTGTTTTGATCCCGTCGATGGTAGAGGAAACGTTCTTGACAACGTCAACAAAAGAGGATTCCTCCGCGTTCTGCTCCGCCGGTTCCGCTTCGTCTGCCAGTGCAGTCGAAGCCATGACCGTCAGGCCAAGGCACACCATGCATGCCGTTCTCGCAAGCTTGATCCAGATCTGCCGGTTTTTCTCAAAATCATTCTCTCTGATACCTGCCACCTCCTTTCCCGTCATTCGAACGTCCGGTCCCGGCATGATGAAAAGAATACGGTTGCTCGGACCGTATTCTCGTATTCAAAACCGCAGGTTAAAGGCCGTTCCCGAAAAGTATATCAGCCGAAAAGCGTTATTTCAACCGGAAAGGGATGTTTTCTTCCATATGTTTCCATATCCGGCCAGGACGGACACATTATTCTCCCAATTGTGCATTTCTTGTTATTTGTTGTTACCCTTCAACCATTCGTCATTTTCATATGATATAATTTCTCAATATTATTGTATGCTAACAGACAGGAGCGCAGAACTTCATGCTGCAGATAAAGAACATTTCCAAAATATACGTCACCGGCGATCTGGAACAGATGGCGCTGAACGGGGTCAGTCTCAATCTCAGAGACAATGAGTTCGTTGCCATTCTGGGGCCCAGCGGTTCCGGAAAGACCACGCTGCTGAACATCATCGGTGGTCTGGACCGTTACGATACCGGCGACCTTATCATTAATGGGATCTCCACGAAAAAATACAAAGACCGTGACTGGGACTCCTATCGCAACCACACCGTGGGTTTCGTATTTCAGAGCTACAATCTGATCCCCCATCAGTCCGTGCTGTCCAACGTGGAGCTGGCACTTACCATCGGAGGTATTTCCAAAGCGGAACGCCGTCAGCGCGCGGTGGATGCCCTGACGAAGGTCGGGCTGGAGGAACACATGCACAAACGCCCCAATCAGCTCTCAGGCGGACAGATGCAGCGTGTCGCCATCGCCCGTGCCCTGGTCAATGACCCGGATGTCCTTCTGGCGGATGAACCCACCGGCGCACTGGACAGCGAGACCAGCCTGCAGGTCATGGATCTTCTGAAGGAAGTGGCTTCCGACCGTCTTGTGGTCATGGTCACTCACAACCCGGAACTTGCGGAGCGGTATGCAACCCGCATCGTAAAACTGAGAGACGGCACCATCCGTTCCGATTCCGACCCCTTCCTCCTGGAGGATTCCGAGCTTCTGGAACCGGAGCACCGAAACATGGGAAAATCCTCCATGTCCCGGCGCACTGCCCTGTCCCTGAGTTTCAACAACCTTCGCACCAAAAAAGCACGCACGTTCCTCGTTGCCATTGCCGGATCCATCGGCATCATCGGCATCGCGCTGATCCTTTCATTGTCCAACGGTGTCAACGATTATATTAAGAACATCGAGGAACAGACCCTTTCCATGTATCCTCTGCAGATCGACAGCACCAGTTTCAGCATGTCCAATCTCATGGGACTTGTGGAAAGCGTGGAAGATGCCAAAGCAAAGCAGGCCGAGGTCACGGAAATGAAGACCATGACCAGTATGTTTACCACCATACAGAAGAATGATCTTCGGTCTCTGAAAGAGTACTTTGACAGCGATGAGAGCCACATGGATGACTATGTGAACTCCATTGAATATGACTATGGCATCTCCCCTATTATTTACAAAGTGAATGAGGATTCGGTCCGTCAGGTGAACCCGGATCAGAGCATGTCTGCCATGGGACTATCCTACAGCGGTTCCAATTCCATGTTCACCGGTGTTCAGAGCCTTTATGATATCTTTCATTCACTCCCGGACAGCGACCACCTTTATTCGGTTCAATATGATGTCAAAGCCGGTCACTGGCCGGAAAATTACAACGAAGCCGTCGTGGTCCTTACGGATGATGCCCGTGTCACGGACATGACTCTGTATACGCTCGGTCTTAAGGATGCGGCGGAACTGGATGCCGCCATGAAGGACTTTTCAGAGGGAAAAGATGCTGTCCTGTCCCAGGACATTTCCACCTTTAATTACGAGGATTTCCTCGGCATTTCCTTCAAACTCGTCAACAACGCCGACTGCTTCTCCTATGATACCCAGTACGGGGTGTGGAAAGACAAATCCAACGACAAGGATTTCATGAGCAATCTCGCCCGGAACGGAGAGGATATTACCATCGTCGGTGTCGTGGAACCGAAACCGGAAACCGCCATTGCCATGCTGCAGACCGGTATCGCCTACTCCCCGGACCTGACTTCCCACATCATTGACAGGGCGGCGGACAGCGAGATCGTCAAAGCTCAGATCGCTTCGCCGGAAACCAACGTCTTTACCGGCAAGGGCTTTGATGCGGAAGCAGAGGAAACTTCCATGGATCTGGGCAAACTGTTCTCCATTGATGAAAACGCTCTGGCCAATGCCTTCAACGTCGACGGAGATGCCTTTGCTTCCGGGTTTGACGGAAGCTCCATGGACTTCAGCGGCATGGATATGTCCGGATTTGATCTGTCCGATATCGATCTCTCAAATACGGAAAATCCCGCGGAGATCGCAGCGGAACTGCCCGGCATCACACAGGATGCATTTAATTCCGCTCTCTCCCAGATGAATCTTCAGATCGCACCGGAGGATCTTCAGAATCTGTATCAGGAACTTTGGAACGGTTTTATTGCCTATCGTGCGGAGAATCCGGATCCCGTTGCCGGTTCCTTTGCCGCTTATGTGCTCTCCGGAGCATCTCAGACACAGATCCGCTCCTGGGTCTATGATCTGTTTAATCTGAACGGTGTGCAGAATGCCTTCCTCAGCACGGTCATGGACCGGCTGACCAGCGAGGACAGTGCAATCGGGCGTGCGCTGGGTTCCGTGATGGAAAAGGTCATGGAACAGATCGCCACCAACATCCAGAACAATATCTCTCAGGTCATGACTCAGATCGGTGAGAGCATGGGAAATGCCTTCAGTTTTGACGGCAACGCCTTTGCCAGTGCGTTCCAGATGAATATGAGCGAGCAGGATCTTCAGGATCTGATGCGCTCCATGTTTGCCACGGAGTCCAGCTCCTATGATACGAATCTTCAGAAGATGGGCTACGCCGACATGGACAATCCCAATGCCATCGTGATCTATCCAAAGGATTTCGAAAGCAAAGAGGCCATCGTCGACCTGCTCAGCGACTATAATAAGCGGATGCAGGAATCCGGCGACGATTCCAAGACCATCAACTACACGGATATCGTCGGTGCACTGATGAGCTCCGTAACGACCATCATCAACATCATCAGCTATGTTCTCATCGCTTTCGTATCCATCTCACTGGTGGTATCTTCCATCATGATCGGCGTCATTACCTTCATCAGTGTTCTGGAACGAAGAAAAGAGATCGGCATCCTTCGCGCCATCGGCGCTTCGAAGAAGAATATCAGCAGTGTCTTCAACGCGGAGACCTTCTTCATCGGGTTGCTGGCCGGTCTTCTGGGCGTCATCATTACGAGATTGCTGCTGATTCCAGGAAACGCTCTCATCCACCATCTGACCGACAGTGTGGATATCAATGCGTTCCTGCCGCTGGGAGCTGCCATCATTCTAGTGATCCTCAGTGTAATCCTCACCATGATCGGAGGCCTGATTCCCTCCAAGAAGGCGGCTCGGAGCGATCCGGTGGAAGCACTTCGCACCGAATAATCCAGACACCATATATCGGAACAAAAAAGGAGCAGATCCTGTGATCTGCTCCTTTTTCATTTGTCTTTCTGTTTGTTCCGTCAGAGGGTCTCCCGATCCAGACAGAATCGTCCGGAATACCGGTTGACAGATCCTTTGGCTTCCACAATGCCCCGGCACATGGCATCCACGTCCTCGATGACCACGCCGTACAGCCGGGTGATCCCCAGCGGGAACAGCTCGGGACACATAGGTACGGACGGGCCTGTCAGGATCACTTCCGCGTTTTCAGCCAGTTTCAGAAGCCGCGGCATGGTCTTGTTCATGGAGGCGCTTCCCGTGATGATCACAATGTCGCTTTGCGGGAGGATATATTCGCAGGCACTGTCCGGATAGTCCCCTTCCCGGGGCTCCCGTTCCAGCACATAATACTCCTTGCATTGGGAGAGAAGGTCCTCTTTTATTCCGCTGTGTCCCAGAAGATGTCCGACCATGGCAAGGGTCTTCCCCTTCAGGTCGATCCCGTCCAGCGCACCGCCCACCGGCAGTTTCTGACCGGATTCTATTTCATACCGGGCTAGATTCTCACGGCTGTTGTAGAATGCATTGATCACCGCCATGCCTTCATTCGCTTCTTCCATATTCCAGGACAACACGGATTCCGCAGCCTGAAGTACCGGCATGCCTTCCAGAGTACCCTGCCGGCGCGGACGGGTCTCCCCCTCCGTGTGCATCGCCACACCGGCATTGCCGTTACTGAGGACCGCGGCGGTCCAGGATATGCCGTGCACGATCTTCTTTACGGTCAGATCCGAATCATTCATCCCAGAGAGCAGCACATCATAATACGGTCGGTTTCCCATTCTTCTCGCCTCCGATCTTTCATCCATGATAGCACAGTTTCTCCAAAACCGCATCTCGGAGAGGAAGAAATAGGATTGCGAAATTCACTCATTTCTGATAATCTGAATACTAACACGATTTAAAGCGTTAAATTACCGAACACAGGAGCAGATACCCATGGCACAGCGAATCACAGGACACACCCGTCTGATCGGCCTAATCGCCGACCCCATTCGGCACAGCAAATCTCCCATGATGCACAACACCGCATTCGAGGCACTGGGACTGGATTACGTCTATCTGGCTTTTGAGCTGGGAAAGAAGTCTCTGGAAGAAGCGGTATACGGCATGCGGGCACTGGGTGCCCGTGGCTTTAACGTCTCCATGCCCTACAAAGCGGAGATGCTGCGTTTCATGGACGAGGTCCTTCCCGCTGGACAGATGTGTGGTGCGGTCAATACCGTGCTCATCGAGAACGGACGGCTAATCGGGACCAGCACCGATGGAGAGGGGTTTATGCAGGCCTGTCGTCACAATGACATGGATATCATCGGAAAGAAGATCACGATCCTCGGCGCCGGCGGCGCCGCCACGGCGATCACCATGCAGGCAGGCATCGACGGAGTGGATGAGATCTCCATCTTCACCCGGGAAGGCGCATCCCGGGAGAGGGCCCTGCGCAATGCGGAAATCCTGTCTTCGGAAACTTCCTGCCGCGCCACCGTGCACCGGCTGGAAGACCAGGAAGATCTGCGCCGTGAGATCTCGGATTCTGTTCTGCTGTGCAACGCAACCGGTGTCGGATTCGGCAGTCAGCGTGGAAAGTGCCTGATCCCGGATGCATCTTTTCTGCGTCCCGATCTTTTCGTAACGGATGTGATCTATTCTCCGGCAGAGACGCCTCTGCTGAAAATGGCAAACTCCGCAGGATGCCGCACCAGTAACGGTCTGGAGATGATGCTGTATCAGGGAGCCGCTTCGTTCCGGATCTGGACCGGCCGGGAAATGCCCGTAGACCTTGTGAGAAAATCCCTGTAGGAAACACGCGGGTTTTGTCCCACTGAATAAATATTGGAGGAAAGTGTGTGAAGATCGTACATTGGCTGGATGATCATCTGGAGGAGCTGTGTCTGACCCTCCTTCTGATCGGTATCTCAGCAATCATGGTGACGCAGGTGATTGCACGGTATGTGTTTAATTACTCACTGTCATGGTCGGATGAGCTGGCCCGCTACTGTTTGGTGTGGTCTGCTTTTCTGTCCGTGAGTTTCTGTGTCAAAAAGCGAATCTCCATTAAGATCGATCAGGTGCAGAATGCACTGCCGGAAAGAGCCGTTCCCTGGCTGAAAATGATCCGGCACACCATCGTTTTTCTGTTCTGCATCCTGATGATCCCCTATGCCTGGACCTATGTCCAGCAGTCCGTTTCCAGCGGAGCTTCCAGTCCCGCATTGCAGATCCCCATGGTCTTTATTCAGTGCGCACCTCTGGTGGGCTTTATTCTGCTGGCCATCCGGGTGGCACAGGCCTGGTTCCGGGAATTCCGGGCGTCCCGCAAGATCATGGCAGAGACCATTGCAGACGCTCTGAAGGCAGAACCGCTGGAAGAAATGAAAGAGGAAGAGCGTCTGGAGGAGCTGCGCCGGAAACAGAGAGAGGACGGTGAAGGTTCATGACACTATTCATCATGTTTATTTTCATCGTGCTTTTGTGCCTGGCCGTTCCTATCGGGCTCTCCGTCGGCATTACCTCTCTGCTGCCGTCGCTTCTGACGGATTCCTTTACTGCAGGCGGAGTGTTCATTACCCGGTCCATGCTGGGAGGTGTTAACCAGACAACGTTGCTGGCCATCCCCCTCTTCGTACTTTCCGGTATCATCATGGCTCGGGGCGGGATCTCCAAAAAGCTGTTTGATGTTTTCTCCTATTTTATCGGGAAACGGACCGCCGGTATCCCCTGTGCCACCGTGCTGACCTGTCTGTTCTTCGGAGCAATTTCCGGTTCTGCTCCGGCCACGGTTGCAGCCGTTGGATCCATGACGATACCCGTCATGCTGGAAATGGGATATGACAAGAAGTTTACCGTGGCACTGGTCGCGGTCGCCGGCGGACTGGGCGTTATCATACCGCCTTCCATCCCCTTCATCCTGTATGCACAGGCAGCCGGTGCCTCCGTATCGGACCTGTTCAAGGCAGGCGTCATCCCCGGGATCCTCATTGCACTGATCCTCATGGGATATTCCGTCTTCTACTGCAAGAGGCATGGAGAGGACAAGGAATCCATCAACCGTGTCGTGGATTCGCTCCACGAGAGATCGTTCGGCAAAGTCTTTCTGGAGTCCATCTGGGCTCTGCTGACACCGGTGATCATCCTCGGAAGCATCTACTCCGGAATCACATCTCCTACGGAAGCGGCAGCGATCGCAGTCGCCTACTCTCTGATCATCTCCCTGTTCGTTTACCGGACACTGAAACTCAGTGAGCTGTGGACGGTATTCGCGGAAGCCGCGAAGACCTATGCCCCCATTCTGTTCATTCTGGCTGCATCCGTAGCTTTCAGCCGTGTACTGACACTGATGCAGGTACCTCAGGCGGTCTCGGAATGGATCTCCAACGACTTCTCCAACAAGGTCCTGATCCTTGTCGTGATCAATGTCATCATGCTGTTCGTCGGCATGATCATGGATACCACACCGGCGATCATGATCCTTACTCCGATCCTTCTTCCGGTGGCTACCGCCTTCGGCGTGGATCCGGTACACTTCGGGATCATCATGGTGGTGAACCTCGCCATCGGATTTGTCACACCTCCCATCGGTGTGAACCTGTTCGTTGCATCTTCTCTCAGTGATGTTCCGGTAATGAGCCTGGCGCGCAAGGCGGCGCCCATGATCGTTTTATTCCTTATCGCACTGCTGCTGCTGACCTATGTGCCATGGTTCAGCCTGTGCCTGCTTTAAGAAAGGAGGATCGATATGAAAACCATAACCCGCCGAAGCATCTCTACCCTTCTGATCATTGCGATCCTCTGCATGTCCTTGGCGTTCCTCACCGGATGCTCTTCTGGTGAAGGAAAACAGACGTACGCCTGGGTCATGGCCACCGCATCGCCGGAAGATACCGTCACCGGCCTTTATGCCAACAAATTCGCCGAACAGGTGGAAGCCCTGTCCGGCGGAGCACTGAAAGTTCAGGTGTATCATAATTCCACTATGGGCGGTGATACGGAGCTTCTGGAATCCGTCCAGTGCGGCGACATCCCCTTCGTGGTTCAGAACACCGCACCGGAAGTCAGTTACCTGCCCCGTCTGGCACTGTTCGATCTTCCATGCGTCTTCTCGAATCTGGATGACCTTCACACCGTTCTGGATGACGAGGTCTTCATGAGCAAGATCAACGGGATCTATGAAAACGGAGGCATCCGTCTTCTGGGCATGGCAGACCAGAATTTCCGTGTAATGACCTCGGCCAAGGAGATCGCATCCCTGGACGACTTCAAAGGGATCAAGATCCGTACCATGGAAAACAACTATCACATGCAGTTCTGGTCCGCGGTGGGCGCCAATCCGTCTCCCATGGCCTTTGCGGAACTGTATGTCGGTCTGGAACAGCACACGGTGGATGCACAGGAAAACCCCTACGAAGTAATCGTTTCCAACCGCTTCTATGAGGTGCAGGATTATGTGGTGGAGACCAACCATCTGCCCCATCTGCTGGCTCTCATAACCAACAACGATTTCTATAACAATCTGCCGGAAGATCAGCGGTCCATCATCGATGAAGCTTCCCGTATCGCCAAGGATTTTGCCCGAGAGCAGGCGGTTGCCCGTGCGGATTCCCGTATTGAGGAGATCATTGCCGGGGGGAGCTCCATCGTTCCCGTCAGCGATGACATGCGCACTCAGATGCGTCAGCGTTCGGTGGATCTGTATCAGCAGATCCGCAAAGCGGTCAGTGATGACGAATTGTTCTTTGCTTACTGCGGCCGAGTCTTCAACGGTGAGACCATGCAGTGATTTATCCGACAAAAAAACTCGTCCGATCAAACGATCGGACGAGTTTTTTCTGTCTGTTTTCTTATGTAAAGATCGGTGCCAGTGCTTCTGCCAGTGCATCTTTCTCGGCCTGTGCCTCATCGAGATCTGCACCTTTTGTCGTATAGTAGGCTTTGATCTTCGGTTCTGTTCCGGAGGGACGAACCACTACGGTCTCCCCGTTCTCCAGAGTGTAGATAAGAACGTTGGACTTGGGAAGTCCGGTCTCTTCCGGTTTCAGGTAGTCCGTGACCTTAGCCACTTTCCTTCCTGCGAATTCCACCGGAGGTTCTTCACGGAGCTGCTTCATCATTCCTGCCATTTTGTCCATACCGGACAGGCCAGGGAATTCGAAGCTGTCCACCTTGTTCAGGTAACGGCCGTACTGGGTATAAAGCTCTTCCAGATGCTCTTTGATGGAGGATCCGATGCTGCGATAGTAGGCGGCCATCTCACAGATGAGCATGGAAGCAACCACCGCGTCCTTGTCACGTACATACGGGCCGGCCAGATATCCGTAGCTCTCTTCGAATCCGAAGATGAAGCGATCCACTTCACCGTCTGCTTCCAGATTGGCGATCTGATCGCCGATCCACTTGAAGCCGGTCAGGGTCTCACGCATCTCCACCCCGTAGTGTTCGCACACCAGATTAGCAAGGGGTGTGGACACGATGGACTTGCATGCGACGGGTTTCTCCGGCATGGTTCCCTGCTCGATGCGGCCGGCACAGATATAGTCCAGAAGCAGAACGCCCATTTCGTTTCCGCTGACGAGCTCATAGGTGCCGTCCGGGCATTTCATGGCAATACCTACACGGTCCGCATCCGGATCCGTGGCCAGCATCAGATCCGCCCCCACTTCCTTGGCAAGCTCCAGACCTTTCTCCAGAGCAGCGAAGATCTCCGGATTGGGATAGGAACAGGTCGTGAAATATCCATTGGGATATTCCTGTTCGGGTACGATGGTGATATCCGTGATTCCGATATCCTTCAAAACCTGTGTCACGGGTACCAGGCCTGTGCCGTTCAGCGGAGAGTACACCAGTTTCAGACCGGCGGTTCTGGCAAGTCCCGGGCGGACCTGACGGGCTTCAATGGCCTCATAGAACGCCGCTTTGCAGTCATCGCCGACGAACTGGATCAGACCCTTTTCCACGCCTTCGGCAAAGGACATGATCTTGGCGCCGGTAAGGACATCCGTTTTCTGAATGACATCATAGACCACCGCAGCGGCATCGTCCGTCATCTGGCATCCGTCGGGGCCGTAGGCCTTGTACCCGTTGTACTGAGCCGGGTTATGAGAGGCGGTGACCATGATACCGGCGTTGCACTGATAATAGCGGGTGGCAAAGCTCAGTGCCGGGACCGGCATCAGCGCATCGTAAATGCGGACTTTGATTCCGTTGGCAGCCAGTACTCCGGCAGCGTTCTTGGCAAAATCCCAGCCTTTCAGCCGGCTGTCATAGGAGATCGCCACCGTCTGTGTGCCGCCCTGGGTCTTGACCCAGTCCGCAATACCCTGTGTTGCCTGACGCACGACCCATATATTCATGCGGTTGGTGCCTGCGCCGAGTGTTCCGCGCAGACCTGCAGTACCGAATTTCAGAGAGACGGCGAAGCGGTCCTCAATGGCGCCTTCGTCTCCTTCGATGCTCTGAAGTTCTGCCTTCAGATCGAAATCTTCCAGTTCCGCATCCATCCAACGCTTGTATTCCTGCATATACATAATTTCGCTGTTCCCTTCTTTGTAATTTCGATGGTGTTTACCCACAACAATTCTTGTTTCCAGTGTAATGGGTGAGAAAAAATACGTCAAGAAAAAACGATGACGCAAACCCTATTTTGTGCCATGGAATCCTGCCTCTAAATGTGATATGATTTGAGTAGTCCAATCGAACGGAAAGGAGCTTTTGAACCGTGGCAATTTTCTTTTCTGACAAAAAATATAAGGGATGGACTCTGAAGACGGAGTCCAACGTCTTTTCCGATTTCACATTTCAGACGTTAAAAAACCAGCTTCCATCCGTAGAAGCAGGCGGTTTTCCCTCCTTCCGCATCACACCTCCGGAGCCGGTAGGTCCGTGCAATTATCTGGATGTGCGGAAAGGGAGTTCGGCCGATTCCTATTTTCTGCGGTTCAACATCGTATTTTATGACGGGACCCGGAAGAAATACCACAGCGAGACCGTGAGCGAGGAGGACCTTGAGAAAATGCTCCGCGCTTTCATGGACCGCAGTGTCCTGCCCTACGT
>JAEIGA010005640.1_pt1 | contig 19098 bp, 22 predicted proteins | sample 9270691 | NCBI WGS metagenome assembly JAEIGA01 (sample SAMN17057246, study PRJNA624740) | gut metagenome | biome: biome; isolation source: fecal sample | host: Bos grunniens | place: China: Xizang | collected 2019 | reverse complement strand
CGAGGTAATCGCGAGCAACGGTACCATCGGGCTTGGTCTCGGAACTCTGAGGAATCTTCTGAGCAGCCTCGGTCAAACCAGAGGTGAGCTTCTCGGCAGCGTCAGAGGCGGAGAGGGTCATACCACCGTCAACGGCTGCAAACAAAATGCGGCAGCCCTGGCGGATGTAGTCCTTGGACATCTCAATGCCGTTCTGTGCGGCAAAATCGGAAACGTCCTGCCAGGTGGATTCACCGTTCTTTACCTGCATGCACAACTGGACGATGTTCTCCCAAAACTTCTGGGAAATGGTGTTCATGGTGTTGGCGCTAACAGTCTGTGCGCCGTTCTTTGTTTTATTGGTCTTCATAAGTACTTTGCCCATGGTGTCTCATGTCATGGGTCTTCCATCCTTTCTTTAGTAAAGTAAAATTTTAGTATGTTTTTGAGACGGATTGTTGACCTTATTCTGGTCGGGTTTATTATTGGACGCAAAGCGTCAGTAGTTTCCTCAAGTACGTGAGGTGTGCGTTAATTCGGCGACCAGCGTGGAGCGACGACAACCATCGCCTCGGTAGGCGCAAAATAGGTCGGCGGGCTTGATATTCATGCTGTGTCGAACGTTATTGATTGCCTGCTTTTCAGAGACCGCGTAAGTGTAGCGGAGCAGGGTTTTGCGAGTATCAACATGACCATCACCGTAATCCATGTGGTCAACCTGATAAACTTTATATCGATTCTTCTGCATTATTACATCTCCTTTCATCGCAGATTCTATGAATCAATATAATAATGACACGGTCTCTAATACGATAAAAGCGCTTCGGTGTTACCGAAGCGCTGATTTGTGCGTATCTAAAATTGGAATAATGCTTTGTGCGACGTGGAATGCCAGTTTTACAGGCACTGCGTTACCAATTTGTTTGTATTTGCTTGTGAGATTGCCGCAAAATTGCATTCCTTCTGGAAATGTTTGAATGGCGGAGGCTTCTTGCCAACTAAGCCTACGCGTTTCGCCGTCTCCAAATTTCCATAGGTCTTTATCTAACTTTATCATATCAGGCGATGATGGGTGTAATGTTACCTGCTTTGCCATAGCGGGTATGGTGAATGAAACGTCATCCCACCCTCTTTTTCGATTGCGAGACATATATCTGGAGGAATACGCTTCATGGCAAACATCCTCTGAGTCTGGTACAGGCATCCAGCCGATGGCATCCTGTAATTTAGGATAAGAACCATTAAATGGTTTCAGGTGAAAATCTTGTACATTGAGTTCTTTTTTGAAACCAGTGATAATTACGCGTTCCCGGTCTTGGGGAACTCCATAATCTTTTGCGTTCACGAGTTCGTAAAAGACATCATAGCCGCAATCAGCAAAGGCTGCAATAATTGCCTCGATAATTTCGCCATCACCCATGGAGAGCAGACCTTTTACATTTTCGCCAACAAATACAAGTGGTTGTTTTTGCTGAACGATATTCACATAATGTCGATATAGACTATTTCTGGAATCATCTAATTTGCGAGGACCACTCAGGCTGAATCCTTGGCATGGGAAGCCGCCAAGCATGACATCTGTTTGCGGAATTTGTGTAATGTCAATTTTTGCGACATCTCCACATACTACTGTGGCGTTACTCCAAAGTTGATGGGTATCGCATGCATCTTGATTAACATCGTTAGCCCAAATTGTATGTATTCCTGCTTGTTCAAAACCCATGTCTAATCCGCCGGCACCGCAGAATAGACTTACGGCTGTATATTCACTCATGTGTCACCTCATAATCGCTTGCACATGGTTCATCACCCATGCTGTGGCGCACAATCCGATAATGTACGGAGTAATATGCCACAAAAACAGCGGCAACTCTTGACACATCTCTTTAAGGTCTTCTTTGAGCGTTTGTTTCAATTCCTGCATTGTCATTTTCCTTTCTGTTGTAATATACTAATTATGGCAGAGTTTGAAAATCTGTGGCATAACAAAACCCCGCCAAGATTGGCGGGGCATGTATTACTCGTTTACTTTAAGCTGATAAGTGACAGTGACGCGGTCGTCGTTGAGTGTTTCGATATTGAGCTGTTTTACTTCGTAAATCCAATAGGGACCGCCGTTAGCCCAAATTTGCTCAGGCAGGAAGCCTTCTTCAAAACCGGTGCGAAGAGTGCGATTACGTTTCCAGTTGTTGCCATTGGGGTCATTGACTGTGATTTTACCTTCTTCGGTTAAGCCAGTCAACAGAATGTAATGACCGCCACCGGTGAAGAGACCCTTACCTTGCAGCGCCACAACCATTTGTCCGTTTGCCAAAGCCTCCATGACTTTTTTCGTGTTGGAAGTTCTTTCTTGGAAACCAAGTCCAAGAACCTCTGCGCTATCTTCGAATAAAATCCAGTAGGAACCGTGTTCTGTGTTGTAATGTCCCCATTCTTTTGCCATCTGCACGATGTCCAACTCTTCATCAAGCAGGTAGCTTGCAACCATGGTCAGGCAAGCGATGCCACAGCCATGAGAAGCGATGGAACCATATTTGCCATATGGGTCATTGGGGTAGTCACACTGGTTAATCAGCGGAGGGGTTGGTACGCGTTCAGTGACGTAAACACTGGATTCGATGCGCAGGGAAATCGGTGTGTTTTTGCTTCTTGATGTAAATGTATTGGACCAACCGAACGCATCGTTCAGTAGCTTCATAAAACGATATGTGGCATCCTCGTCTCTCGCGGAGGTGCCATCTTGCTGATACTCTTCTTCGTCAAGAGTGGTATCAAACTCTGGTTCCGTAGTATCTGACGGTGTATATAATACAATTGGCTTCTGAGGCGTTGTATTCTCATATCCATCTGTTTCGGCAGCAAATGCGGTGGTCGTTAGTGTAAGCAAGGTGCACAATACAATCACCAGAGATATAATACGTTTCATTGTGAGTTGCACTGGAATCAAATCCTTTCTTGGTAATTTGTGGTATTTCTCTACCATCTTAAGAATGACAGAGGTGGTTACAAATCGTTACTTTTGTCAAAAATTTAACATAATATTATACATCTATTAAATTTATATTACAAGCGTTGTGCAGTATTGACAAAAATGTGTATTTGTGGTATAATATAACTGTTAAGGAGGGATATAAATGCAAAAAGTAATTATCGCTGGCAGTCGTACATTTGACCGTTATGATATTGTTCGGAGAACTCTGAACCAGAAATTTACTGAGCCGTTCATCGTTGTATCTGGTTGTGCCAACGGTGCTGATAAATTGGGTGAGCGTTATGCACGGGAGTATAACTTGCAAGTTGAATTGCATCCTGCGGATTGGAGTAACTTACAAGCGGTTCCATGCCATGTGAAACATAACTCTCGCGGTCCATACAATGCTTTGGCTGGACATAATCGAAACAGAGAAATGTTGCAATCTGTATTAGATAATCCTGACGGTGGTTGTTTGGTTGCATTTTGGGATGGACAATCTACTGGCACTCGCAACATGATAAATATTGCGCGTGAAGCTGGCTTAACTGTACATGTTATCCGTTATTAAACGGTACACCCCGCTCAATTGAGCGGGGTGTATTTGTTTTTCTTTTAGATGTCGTCCTCGTCGAACTCCTCGTCAGCATCTGCGACTGGCATCGGCGTGGTATTCTTGCTGTTCTGGAAGATAGCTTCGCGCACCTGTGCGGTCAGCTTTTCGAACATGGCAGGGTTTTCCTGCAAGAATTTCTTGGAGTTGTCTCTGCCCTGACCCAGGCGTTCTCCGTCGTAGGAATAGAAGGAACCGGACTTCTGCACGATTTCATACTCGACACCGATATCCAGGATTTCGCCCAGATAATCAACGCCCTTGCCGAACATGATATCGAAGTGAGCTTCCTTAAAGGGAGGGGCAACCTTGTTCTTGACAACCTTTACCTTAACCTTGTTGCCAACGATGGCGCCGCCATCCTTGATAACATCCTGCTTGCGGATATCCAGTCGCACGGAAGAATAGAACTTCAGCGCACGACCGCCGGGCTGTGTCTCGGGATTGCCGTACATAACACCAACCTTTTCACGCAGCTGATTGATGAAGATGCAGACAGTCTTGGTCTGGTTGATGGCTGCGGTCAGCTTACGCATTGCCTTAGACATCATACGAGCCTGGGCACCAACCTGCATATCGCTCATTTCGCCATCGATTTCTGCCTGGGGAACCAGAGCAGCAACGGAGTCGATGACGCAGATGTCAACAGCATTGGAGCGAATGACCTGCTCTGCGATATCGAGAGCCTGCTCGCCGGATTCGGGCTGAGCAATCAGAGTTTCCTCCAGTTTAACACCAATTGCTTTGGCGTACTGGGCGTCCATGGCGTTTTCGACGTCGATGTATGCGGCATAGCCGCCAGCCTTCTGCGCTTCTGCAACACAGTGCAGTGCCAGAGTGGACTTGCCGGCGCCTTCGGGACCATAGATTTCAACGATACGACCACGGGGCAGACCGCCGATGCCGAGCGCCATATCGAGCGTCAGGGAGCCGGTGGGTAGAGCATCGATGCTCTGGATACTGGCATCGTCCATCATCATGATGGAGCCATTGCCGTACTTTTTAAGAATACCCTTCATTGCAGATTCAAGTGCGGCGCGCTTACCTTCCTTGTTATCTGCGGTGGGTACCGCGGTGGGAGTTGCGGTAGTTTTCTTTGCCATTATGATTTCCTTTCAAAATAATTATTTCTTGGCAGCAGCCGCCAGCATGTCGGGGTTGCTGATAAGTTTGGTAAGAATGTCAACAATTGCTTCTTCAAAGGTCATGTTGTGCTTCTGTTTGTAATCCAGCAGATATTCCATCGTCTCTTCGTCAATGTCAAGGTCAATGACGCACTGTCCGGCGTTAATTCGCTCTTTCTCAAATGCGATTACCTTGGCGATGAATTCAAGTTCTTGGGAAGAGTACGCCTTCATATCTTCTTCGGTTAAGTAGAACGCGAATGGCTCGCGATATGCACGCTTCAAGACGGTCTCGAAATCATGTGTATGTAGGGCATCCGGGAAACTGTGATGCACAGTCTCGGGGTTCTGCATCTTTTCGCGATTCATGTGATAGGGATAACACAGATTGAATCGCACATTCTCCTCCATCTGGTCAATAAAAGAAAAACTCATGTCTGGTCCTCCTTTCTCCAGAATTGAAGAACCGTTGCCAATGCACAGTTGGTTACGCGCTCAACAGGGTCATTGAAGAAAAATCGCTCAACGGCATCACTGCCCATATACTGAGAGTAGGAGTCATTAGAACAATAATCTTCCTTGACAACCGATTCAGGCAGAACGATAACACAAGGCGCGTGGCGCTTCTGGAAATCCTCTTTGCAGTAGGGGCTGTTGCCGTGATAGCGATAATCGCTCTCGGGGTCCAGTACGTTACATCCAAAGGGGAATGCTACATCGATATGTCCGGTTACAAATTCATCGTACACGGTGCCTGCGTTATGTTCATAGGGTCTGTCATTCCAGTCATCTCCCCAGTAGTTTTGACAGTCGTCATCGCCGAGGTAGAAGCGAACTACATTACCCTTTCTTTCAAAATCGATAATTTTCATAGGTATTGCACCTTTCTCTTGGGGTTGGTATGAACATTATACCACAATTTTTGGGGCTTGTCAAGAGGTTTGCGAAAGAAATCGGGAGCAACTTGTGCTCCCGATGAGTTATAAGTTGATTTCGTAGCCTTTGTGCACAGCAATGCATTTTGCGGTGCTATCATTCTTCGATATGGCTTCCTGTACCAATCCACACAACTCCTGCTTTGCGTGTTTATCGCCATGAACAAGATAAATCTTTTCACACTCGATGGACGAGTAGTATTTTACAAGACTATCTTGCTGCATATGGCTGGAAAAGCTACGCAAGCTGAGAATTTTGCAGCGGTTAGGAATCCATTCACCAGACAGCTTAATCTTCTTTGCCTTGCCAGACTTGATAATGGATGCTAAGGAATCTTCGATTGCGAAGCCGCAGAACAAAATCATGTTGTTATTGTGTGGCAACAGCATTCTGCACCATGCTCTGGAGCGTCCGTGCGTCATCATGCCGCTGGTGGATAAGATAATTGCTGGACCCTTGGCGGTCATCCATGCTTTGCTTTCGGCTGCATCAGACATAAACTTGACGTAATGCCAGTTCATGACTCGACTCCACTTTTCCTTGTCGGGACCCTCCAGAAGTCCAGCGTATGCATTACATACGGTGATTCCCATGGGGGTGTCAAAAAGAATGGGGATGCGGAACGAGGGGTCATTGCCGTACAGGTCATATAGTAGCATCAGCATTTCTTGTGCACGAGAGTTTGCAAATACTGGAATGAGCAACTTGCCTCTTCCCTCTTTGCATACTTCGCGGACTGCGTGCTGAATTTTCTCAATGTCCTTGTCGCGCATTTTTTGGCGAGCAACGATTTCTTCGTCGCCGTATGTGCTTTCGCCAATGACAATGTCTGCTTTAGTGACAGGTTGGAATTCAGTAACAAACGGCTTTTTGATATGTACATTACCGAGGTCGGAAGTGTACAAAATCTTTTCCGTCTGATAACCTTCGGTGACCCAAAGTTCAAGCTGTGCGGCGCCCAGGATGTGTCCGGATGGCACAAAGCGGAACTTTACGTATTCATCGAGTTCGATGATTTTACCGAAGGATGCTTCAAAAATGTGGTCGATGGTAGTGGATACATCATCGTTGTCGTACAACGGTGCATAATCACGGTTGTACTGACGAGACAACTCCGCGGCATCTGCAGCAGCGACCTTTGCACTGTCTCTGAGAAGAATTTCTGTAATCGTGGTGTTTTTCTCGGGAACATATGTTTTTGCGTGTGCACCTCGCTTATACAGCAGAGGCAATAGTCCGCAGTGGTCGATGTGCGTATGGTTGACGAATACATAGTCAATTTCACGTGCTTTGAATTCAAATGGCGCGTTATTAACGTTGTATACATCTAAGGTCTTGCCGGCGGCTTGATATAAGCCGCATTCCAACAGAATCTGTCGGTGAGGAGTTTTAATCCAAATGCATGACCCGGTAACCTCTTGGCTGTTGTTGCCAACAAACCGGATTTGGATGTTGTGTTTAGACACGGTAAGTCTCCTTTCGGAATATTAATAGTAGGTGGGCTGTACCGTGTAGACTTCAAATGTGGAACGAACGTTTTGAGGCACAAGGAAACGGGACGCCTTCGATTGTTCTCGAATGCATTGACCGTCTTTCCATGTTTCGCGATATACGGGCTTCATCAGAACCAGCCTCTCCTTGGCTCTGGTGAGCGCGACGTACATGCACCGAAGTTCTTCGGGTTCTTCCGGGCTGCGCGGTGCGCAACGAGGGGTGACGCCTTCGATACAGTCCATCAGGTAAACGGTGTGATACTGCAATCCTTTTGCAGAATGAATGGTGGTGATGTTGAGTTTGTCGGTGGTATCTTCATCTTTGTGAGTTGCTTCCAGCACAACATCTGCCAGAAACGAAGCAATGCTGCGATAACCGGAGGTCATCTCAATCAGCACGTCTGCATCTTCACGGGATGCGCGCAACTTTTGAATTTCTTCGTTTTGTGCAGCGGGTTTCTTTTTGCTGGACAGAATTTTCTTCTCACAAATAGTATAATACCAATCATTGACAAGGTAATCCAGCTGTTCCTGCAGAGTGAGCGTCAGTAGGTGCTCGAGCACCATATTCAACTCATGCAGACTGCTGAAAAACGCTTTGGACTGCCACTGCTTTTCCACGAGTGCGTCAATACCTGTCGTGGCAATGCCTTTAGCAATCTTTTGGGCAGTTTTTGCGCCAATGCCGGCGAATAACTGAAGCACGCGGACAGTTGCGATTTCATCTTTGAGATTGTGAAGCATTCTGAGGAATGCCAACAAATCCTTAATCACTGCTTTTTCCATGAACTTCATGCCGCCATATTTGTTGTATGGAATACCGTTTTTATTCAGTATGCTTTCCAATAAATATGACTGGTTGCCGCCGCGCACCATGACAGCGATATCGTGTCTTGGGACATTGCGACGCAGAATGTCACGAATAATCCATTCAGCCTCATCACGCGCAGCAGTGACCTTGATGAATTCTGGCCGCTTGCCGTGACGCTGACCATGCAACCGCTTCTCGATACCCTCGGTGGCATGCGTCATCATGGCATTGGCGACATCCAGAATTTCCTGGGTGCTGCGGTAATTTTCGGTCAGCATAAACTCGCGACAGCCGGGATGTGCATCCTTGAAACCAAGGATATTTTGAATGTCGGCGTGTCTAAAGGCATAAATGGACTGGTTGTCATCACCTACAACCATCAAATTGGGGTGGATTTGGGAAATCAAATTGATGATATTGTTCTGGACAGGGTTGGTGTCCTGGTACTCATCGCACATGATATACTGAAACTGCTTGTCATAATGCTCGCGAATTGCGACGTGCTGACGGAATAGTTTTTCAGTATAGGTGAGTAAATCATCGTAATCCATTGCTTTATGCTCTGCCTTATAGCGAGCAAAGCGCTGTAGAATGTCTGCAACACCTTCTTCGTATCCTTTAACAGACTTGTGTTCATTGAAGGCTCTTTCGAGAATACAGCCGTTATTGGATACATAAGAATAGATGCGCATAATCATCTTGTTGGTTGGAAACATTTCCACATCAACATCGATATTGCGTTTGGCGCAGAATTCGAAGTACTCATCTTTGGCAATACTCAGAGCAGACTCTTGGTCTGCTTCATCCAGAACGATAAAATCGTTGGCTAAATTCAACGCAGATGCGTATTTACGCAGTACGTTGGCGCAGAAAGAGTGGAAGGTGCATGCGGTCACTCTCTCTCCCTTGTCTCCGAGCAAGCGAATAACGCGGTCCTTCATTTCTTTTGCGGCTTTATTGGTAAAAGTAATCAGCAGGATATTCTCCGGCTGGATACCGTTATCCAGCATGTATGCAATGCGGGAAATTAGAACGCTTGTTTTGCCAGAGCCCGCGCCGGCCAACACAAAGTTATGACCGTCGATAGATGTGGCGGCACGCAGCTGTTCTTTGTTCAAGTGAGCCAGGTACTTTGGCAGTGCCATATTCGGTATCAATCCTTTCAAGTTAATTATGACATTACGTATGTAGGTGTTTCGGGTCCATTACCGCCAGCTCTTCTTCATACGTTTTGGTGATTTCGCCGGACACGAACCGTTCTTTGAACTCCATAAGCTCAACATCGCTGCGGCATTCATATGTATTGACTTGCTTCTTGCACCACGGGCAGTAAAGCCACTTGCGATGCCCCTTTGACCGCTGTTGACTTGCTTTGCGAGCAACGGGGATGGTCTCTCTGCCGCATACTGGGCACATAAACTGGTGAATATTGAATGTCATATGTTAATCACGCTCCTCAAAATTTATGCAATCGCGGGTAATATGTGATGCCCATAGTGGGTCCATTTGTTGTACTGCTTCCCATGTAAGCATCTTATGTTCATCTTGCGGACATGGTGTAAATACGCCGTTGGCATCGTAGAAGATTCCGTCTATTTCACCAACAAAATGTCCTTGGACGGGCGCATACCATATGGTTGCGCCAAATTGTGCTTGTAATATGTAGGCGAACCAATAGCAACACCCGTTTGTGAGGGTGTATGCCGCGCCTTTGAAATGTGAAATCCAGTGTAAAATCTTTTCCATATGTATACCTAAAAACAAAGGGCTGCCGAGAGGCAGCCCATTGCTTCTTAGCCCTGAGGTCCGACGTATTGGTCGCTGCCGAAGCCCAAAATCAAACGGGTAATGGGCGAGAAGAACAGGGACAACACGGCGAAGCCAGTGCCTTTACCGAATACCTTAGCCAGCTTCCACTCCAAAACGAAAGGCATTACATATCCAACGAAAGGAATGAGAGTGAGCAGGAATAGCCAGCCGTTGCCAAATACCAGCTTGTACAGCAGGTAGTTGTTGTAGAACGGCACGATGACCTTCCAACCGGCGATACCAGCCTTGCTGAAAATCTTTGCCAATGCGACGAGCAAAACGACGCACAGCACCAGCAGAACTACGTACAGTCCGATGCCCAAGCCAGCCAGAGCTTCCAAGCCTTCCATAGAAGTGGATACTCCAGAAATGTTCTCCATTGCGTGAACCTCCTTATCTTGATATTCATCAAAATAATGACAGATTTCCGTAATGGTATGGGCTTAATTATTCAGAATTTTTTCAAAAGCCTGGTAATTGGCGCCAGATTTGTCGGGAATTGCAAAAACGACTTTCTTGAACTCTCCAAAGAATTTTCCATACAGGAATTCTTTAAAAATGGCTGCTACTTCGGCAGGGTCCTGTCCAAATACGCCGCAGCCGTATGCGCCGAGAATCAGAACGTCAGGCTTGTTCTTGGCTGCAATGCCAAGTACAAAGTCAATGCGACTACGCAGCAAGCGGGTGTTTTCTTCATCAGAAACTTTGCAGTACTTCTGCGCAGCGGTCTTATTGGGTGCGGCACAGGTCAGTACGTCAGCGCGCCATTCGGAGCCGTCGATTGGGAAGAGCACCCTGGGGGTGTAGATAGCTCTGTTGGAATACAGGGAACGATTCAGGAAGCTCTTGTTCACTGCATAATATGCAGGCTTGCGGGAGAGCACATTGTACAGGATGGAGTCATGACACAGGGATTCTTCCTGTGCAGAACTGCCTTCCAGGAACTTGCCGCCGGGATGTTTATGGGATGCGAAGTTCAGGACGCAGGTGCGATGTTTGGGCGTGTGGCGAGGGGTGTATGCCTTGACGGCTTCCACGGATGTCATCTCAACCAGCGTTACCTCAGGTGCAACGCCAAGATGATTGGGAACCCATGCAACGTTCTCATCGTACACCTCAGAGTCACTTACGCAGTTATTGATATCCTGAATGTACACTTCTTCCATATGTTGGGCATGCGCCTGGGCTTTCTTGGAAAGTTGTTCCTTGCGGGACCAGTAATTCATTGGAATACCTTCTTTCGTTTATTTGGTATTGACATTATACCACATTTATGATAGAATGTCAATAGAAATCAAGGAAAATCTTGTTGTGGTTTTCTCGTAATAATGTATGCAACACAATATGTTGTGGTTTGTTTGTTGTTTGTGCACAAATTGTGGAATAAGTGTCATCATTATTATGATGTAATAATAAAGGATGTGAAAGCATTGAAACTCTATATTTTAAAGGACCGCGAGCAGATTGTCACAGAGATGGAACAGGAATCTATCATGCAGTATTGTGAGGAGCATGGGTTTTCGATGTTCTTCTTTGAGACGTCATTTATGACAAATGATTGGAATTGGTGTGTCCAATATCCAGATGCCCTGTACATCTGCGCAAAAAACATGCAGGAAGCGCGTAATTTTATTCTACATGCGTACTATAAATCACATGAATACAATGGAGACTGCGGTGTGCTTTTCCGCGGTGTCCGCACACTCTATGTAGGAGGATAAGTTATGCCTTATTTTAGCATTGACTGCGCCACACCCGAAGAGCTGACTGAAATTGGTCGTGCTATGTTGTTTTATGGCTCCTGCCGGGCATCTGGTTTGACAGCCAATGAGGACTTGCAGTTTGCCCGCGATAATTTGGCGAATATGACACGTGATGTACTGGCAGATTATTATGCTTTAGTGTTTGACCGGTTGCAGCATTTAGAAAAACGTGCTCAGCAACCCTCTGGTCTCCCCTGCATGTACATGGTGTGCGGATGCAGTGGCTCTGGAAAGACTACGTTCGCCAAGAAATTTGCTGCCGCCAATAATCTACTGTATCTTGGCGCTGATGATTTTTATGCCAAGGTCAATGGCAGTGAGTTGAAGCGTGGTAATAAGTTTGAGGTTTGGCAAGAATTATTTAAAGCAATTCATGAAGCCGAAGTCAACAGCGTAAGTTGTTTAGTGGATAGCAACTCCTTATCTGCTGCCAGTCGTGACGAAATGGTCAACTGGTTTCCTGGTTTTGACCATCACTTGATTTACATTGAAGCGGACGAACAGCTTCGAATGGAAAATAACCGGAAGCGTGTACGACAAATTCCAGAAGATGTAATGATTGCGATGCGCACCAAGGTTGAACCTCCTGTATGGAACACTCTGGATAAACGTTGGTTGTCCTTGACACGCATTCTGAATGACAACAAAGAATATCGCATCATTCAGGCGGAAGGCAATCACAAGATTGTGCCACCTACATAATGACGAACGGACGCAGTTAACCTGCGTCCGTTATTTCTTTGCGTATAGCATCCACTACTGCATCTATGTACTGTTGTATTTCTTTGCGCCTGTATACATATATGTAAGATGGATGTTGGATAGCGATATATTTCACACCGTTATGCTCAATAGATTGGTATTGATAACTATTGAATTTTGGAGTCACCATATTTCGATGTGTTGCCACGCCAGATGCCACTTTATTTCCAAGCAGTAATACAACTTTTGGTTGTATCTCTTCGATTTCACCTTTGAGGTGTGGTATACAGTGTGCAATTTCCTCATTTTCCGGATATCGCAACATATCGGTTTCATCCAGTGGAACGCACTTCACAAGATTGGTTTTGTAAAATGTAAATCCCACTGCTTTTTCAATTTCGGCAATTAGGCTTCCACTTATAGTGCGTGGGTCTAACGGAATTTCATCTTTACATGATGATAGCTTGGCGGATAGACCTACACAAACCACTTCTGAGGCTCTCAGCGGCTCCGTAAGCGGTTTTTGATGGCAATATAGCCCACACGCTTGGCAGTCTGGGTTGGCGGCGCAGAATTGATGCGATGACATGATGATACCTCCATAAGTAATACACTCCTGAATATTGCTACCCAGGAGTGTATCGTATTTTACGCTTTTTTGTAGGCTTCTACTACTGCTTTTGCCAGCTGGTCTGCACAGGAAGTAAACTTACTTCCGCAAGTATTACCGCGCAGAGTTTCACTGATATAAGCAACGGTTTTGCCTTCCAGCAGCTTTGCAATCATTTTCAGATTGCCATTACAGCCACCAGTGAATTTGATATTAGTGACAACATCGCCATTGATATCAAACTCAATCAGTTTGGGACAAATGCCCTGAGTAGTGTATGTATAATGCATGGTGTTCTCCTTTGTATATTATAGTACTTGGTCGTCATGCGTGTCGATGTCGCTATGTTCGTGACCATCTGCAGACGCTTCGGGATGTTCAAATGCTTCCAGTTCATCCTTGTATTCTTGGGGTAATTGTTCGCGCAGATTAGGCGGCAATTTTGCCAACTCTTTCATGTCAACACCCATGTGTTCGCGAGTCCATGTTGCACCGCGCGTTTGCTCGGCGATGTGTTTGAGCGCGTCTTCTTTGCTGTCAAACATACCTTTTTGTGTGATAGTAATAGACCCATCTTCTGCACGCTCGGACGCGACGTGGTACAATACTTCTCCATCAAGACTAATTCGAGCGTCTTGCACAACTGCGCCGTTTTCGTCAAGATGTTCTATACCGACAAAAACTGCGGTATGTTTACTTGGCTCTGGGCTTTGACATATAATGACATTGCCTTTAAACCCATCTGGGTAGGTGGTTCCAATTCCGTCAACACATTGTTGTGCTAATGCTGCAAATTGCTCTGTCTTGGGGTGTAAGCCTTGTGTGAAATGGACCAGATTTAGTTGTAACTGATGTGCCTCACGAGCATCCAATGCAGTCCAACCCTTTTGCAGTGCTTCGCACATGCGAGAGAACTTGGGCTTTCCTTCTTTGTCTACACAATAAATAGGCTTTTCATCGCGGTCCTTGGGGTCTAATTTCCAGCCCTTATTTGTGGCAATGGTGATGGGCGCGACTTCGCATTGTGGAGAGTGCGGAGCCAGATTCAACACGATATTGCCGTTATCGTTTTGCGCCCAAAGCATCTTGTCGCCAATAATAAACATCGATGAGGTTCCGTTCTTTTCGGCTTGTGTATAGGCGGTGCGGGCAAGCTTTTGTAAGTCGTATGGTTCTGGCATGCCGGCGGACTGTTGTCCATTAACCATATCTTGGGTAACAGCTTGGCTGGGCAATGCCGTGCCGGTGATTTCCATGACGCCTTTAATCATATATTTTTGTTTGTTATCACCTTCACCCTTCCAGTTTGCAACGGCGTGTGCTGTAAACACATCATGCCCTTGCTCATTGGGTGTGCAAATAGATTTGGTTCCGGTTTGCGGGTTGATGTAGATGGTGTCGCGACCAGGAGCAGAAATTTCAGTATATGCCTTCATGATTAGGTCAGCGACCTGATTGGGTTCTTGTCCAACAAACTGCTTCGTGGTAGTGCCGTCAGAAATGGAGAGATTGATTTTTCCGTCTTGTACTTGCGCCACAATGTGGGTACCGCCAAGCACAAATTGATGAAGACTGGTATCATTTCTGTGTGCGGCAATTTTCATATCTCCAGCAATTTCAGAAAATGCTTGTCCGTTGTGTGATTGAATTGGGCTTGGTCTATCCGAGAAGCGCTCTTCCATGGCGGTTAAATAGCGTTGTGCGTCGGCTTCTGGGGACACATGATGCCAAATGAGTTCGGTTTTTTCGGGAATGCGTAGTAATCCACTTTCGCTCATCTGCATCTCATAATAACCAAAGAAATGTTCCGCGGATTGCTCCCATTCGTCTCGTGAGTGGAAGCCAAAATGTTCGTTCATTTCTTGGGTTTCTTTTTGAGCTTGCCCTTCTGGAGAATTTTCCCAGTATTTTTTGCCGTTTTCTACACGTTTATTAAATTCCATAGCCATGGTGATTTTTTCCCAAAGATTCTTGAAAAAATCCCGAATGCTTTCAAAAAAGCCAATAATGCCGCCACGTTTCTCTTGTGTTTTATTTTGCGATTCGTTTTGTTTTGGTTTAGCCATAAGACATACCTCCTTGGTGATTTTCTCTGGTATGATTATGACATTGAAGCAATAGCGGTAATATTGTAACACATTATGGCGACGTTGTCAATATATGTATTGACTTTCTGTTGTTTTTGTGCTATAATATTATTACAAAATCCTTACCTAAGATAATGCCGTGCTTACAGGAGCTTGTGCATACAACGATAAAAAGGAAGTGAACATATGGGTTGTTGGAATGCAACTTGTAACATCTCTAATCTGCCTATTTTTTGGGGTGATAAGGTGGTTTTGATTCCGCTTTTGAAGGTATCTTCTAAGCGCACTCAGTTTAACACTTGTTATCCTACCGATAATTTTGTACCGCTGGGGTTTCCTATCTTCGGTGAGTACGATGACTATGGTAGATTAGAAAATGCGCATACCAGCGCATGGAATGAAGCGCATTTGCGTCAGTTTAACTATTATTTTGAGGAGCGGGATGATGAAGCCGAAGAAAAATATCGTCCTGTTGTTCTGAAAGAAACGTTTGATGATTTTGTCGGACAGGTACTTTGCTGTCATGAAGGTTGTTATGTTGATTTGCCGAATCCGCATTTTCATCCGGATGGCAAAGCAATGGTTACCTACATGATGATGCATCAGAATGTCTATGAAAAGCTCTTGGAAGAAATGGCGGGACGCATCCCGTATAATTGCTCTGTGAGTTATCGAGAAGCTTTGATTCCGCATTTGCAGGAGAAGCTGCAGGAATTGCTGGATTCTGGCATGAAGCCGGAGGAGTGTTCGACGCCTGTTGTCTATGAAGCATTTCAGGGTATAATTTTGAAGGATATCTGTGAAAATGTTTTTGGGTATCAGAGTTATTTCCATCAGTATTTTATTTGGCGGGATTTGGCGCGTCAGATGATGAATGACACGGAGATGCGCGCCGTTCTGCTTCGCGACATCGCGAATCTTAAAATCTGGACCTCCACCTTGTCTTACCTGCGTAAGGGTTATCTTTGTGATAGCGGCGCTGGTGGACAGAGTTGCGAAATGAAGTTGCACCTCATTTTGGCACAGTGTATACATGATGAAGTGGCAAGAATTCGAGAATCTCATGAATGGGATGAATCGGATGATGCCGAAACGATTTACCTATGGTAACTAAAAACCCCGGGACAATCGTCCCGGGGTTTTTGAGTTAATATCCGACGCAGCAGAAATCAACAATCCATGTTCTTTCTTGTCCATTCGCAAGCTGATTCAGAACTTGTCCTTTGAATACCATGGTTGAACTTCCACCGCCATCCAGTGGGATACCGAAGTTGCATCCATAATCTTTCATCAGTTGTCCCATTTCTTTGTATGTTAATCCGGCGGATACGCCGTCAGAATACCGACCGTTGGAAACACACAGCAATAGATGTCCTGGCTTTCCGTCTGTGCCAATAAAGGTGCGCTGCGCTCTTCCTCCACCTGTTCCGCCAGTGACAACACCGTCAACTAAAATTGGCGGTCCGAAACAGAATGTATCTGTGACTAAGCCGGCATCAACAAGGTCTTGTACCTTTTTGCCAATTAAATCATTGCGCTGTCCTTCCCAAACATTGCTAAAGAGACCGGTTTTGCTGCTGTAGACAGCCGGAAGACAAAGATTTCGATTTGCACCGTTATAAATTACGCCGCGGCGCACTACGGTATAATCCAGATATGGAGCGGAATAGCATCCATTGATTGTCAAAACAGCATTTTGCAATTTGGCTGCTGCTTGGGTGCCGGATTGACCGCCGTATTTGTTCTTGCCGCAGGCGGTAAAGAAACGTGAGTAATCGGTTAATTGCACATCTGCGACATAACAAGTGGTATTGCCGCCGCCGTAACCGGTAATTTTATAAATTGTGATTTTAACACCGGCATCTTGATATGTCTTAGGCCAGTGGTCTGGATGTTCGGCGTGGCACTTGGTGCAGTATCCATCTTTATAGATATGGGATAGTTTTGCAATTTCTTGTTTGTGCACGTATCCGCATGTTTGGCAAGTGCGCTGCTTGGAGCCGGCGTTATTGCATGTGGGCTCCTTGGTGACGCTAAATGCTCCATATTGGTGACCAGGCGCGGATTTATAGGCTTGGTCTTGGGCGGAGCAGGTTGTACATGTACGGATGGAAATTTCGTCTTGGGTGCATGTCATAGCTTGTGTTACAACCCATGCAGTATATGTATGCCCTCTCGCTTCTTTTGTTTGCTTATGCTCGGTAACATTGCACGTGAGGCATGTGCTGGTTTGAATTTCAGGCAACTCGCAAGATTGCTCTTGTGTCACTTTCCATTCGCTCCATTGATGTCCCTTGGCTTCAATGATAATAGTTTCGATGCGATGGCAACGTTCGCATGAGCTTTGTTTGTGACCAGTTTCGGTGCACGTTGCGTCTTGCACTAACACAAATTCGCTCATTTGATGACCTAACTCATCGGTGCGTCGAATTTCTCCGAATCCACAATTACAACTTCTGGTTTCTAATTTGAAGTCTGTGCATGTAAGATTTTGTACGGTTAACCATTCTGAAAAGTTGTGTCCTTTGTTATATAATGGACAATATGTTTCGGATGGTTGCTGACTGGGTTTGCATAGGGTAGGTGTGGCTTGAACCGTCATAATTATAACGAGTGAGAATAAAACCAACACAGTTAAAATAACGGGCCATTTAAGGTCTTTTTTGCGAGTGTTCATAGCTCTCCTTGTTTAATGTCATTGGGTTGACAGAGTAACGGGTGTGTTCCCGAGTGCAAAAATAATGACATAAAAAACGAAGTTAGCACTGCTAACTTTCTTGTGTTTGTCCTATTTTTCGCAAGAAAATTCAATTTTTAAAAAAATTAAGCAACTAAAGTAGTTTAGTGAGGTGGTAATTTTATGTTAACGAGAATTTATTTTGGTGTTTTTGACGGCACGAAGTTTATACAAAATGGGACGGCTGGCAATAATGTTGTGATTCTTCGCGACTTGTATTGCATCAACGGAGGAGAATCTATTGAACGTGCTGTGTTACCGCTCAATCAAATTGTAAGCGAAGTTTTGCCTTATATTCAAGTCGGCGACCATGTTGTGGTGCGTTTGGTGCGTGCCAATATGGAAACTGCCCCCAGAATTGATTCGTTTTACATTGTGCCGCATTGGTATAAATCAGTACCTCATGAGCAATGGAATCAGGTTTTAGATGAACTGAATCGCAAATAAAAAGAGCGTCAACCCGAGGGTTGACGCTCTATTATTTGGTGATGTTTTATACGTGTGCCCAGGTGGTCATAACCTTAGCAAGTTCATCGCCGACATGGTCGGTATCGGTGAACACGCAACTGGCACCGTACATTGCTTCGTATGCCTTGCGGTCAGCATCCTTGACAACATCGTCAATATAGATGCCAACAACCTTTATGCCGCGGGAACGAGCATACTCAACTGCAGCCTTAACTGCTTCGTTGGGAGAGCCGTTGCAGCCCTTGGTGCCACAGGGCAAGCCGTCAGAAATGACAATCAGAATCTTCTCACGCTCGTGTCTTGCCAGCAACTCTTCGGTTGCAATGGTGATGTCGTGATAGTCTGCATTGCAGCAGCCACTGCGTCCCTTATGGAAGAAGTTATAGGAACAACTGTAATGGAAATTGTCATTCCAGTTTTTGATAACCTCATGCACAATCTTGCCGCCTTCATCGAAAGCAACAATCTTCAGGGGCATAAAGTCCTTGAATGCATATTCGATACGAGCGGTTGCTTCGGATGCGAACATACGCTTTGAATTTCTGCCAGAACCCATGGAGCCAGAGTTGTCCTGCAAAACATAGCAGCAACCAGAGAACTTCTTGGGCTTCTTTTTGACTTCAAAACAGTCACCCTCATTGATTGCCAAGGTGAATAAGCGGTCCGGGGAAACCTGACCATGCGTTTTACTCTTGTACACACCAGTCTTTTTGGGCTTAAAAATGCTTTTCACCTTCTCGCGAAGTGTTCGGCCTTGCTCTTCAATGATGAAGGGTAGCGGAATGTCCACGGTATAGCAGCGCTGGACTTCGACAAAGTCGATATCCTTCTTCTTGGCAATCAGGCTTGCATCGCTGCTCTGGTCGGATACATCGGCGCGCTTGGACTGAGCATTGGGGTCGCGAATATTTCCGGTGGATGCGGAGAAATCGGAAGCAATCTTGGATGCGGCTTCACGCATTTCCTTTTCCAGCTCGGAGGCGTCGAAGGAGGTT
>JAEIGA010005639.1_pt1 | contig 19100 bp, 13 predicted proteins | sample 9270691 | NCBI WGS metagenome assembly JAEIGA01 (sample SAMN17057246, study PRJNA624740) | gut metagenome | biome: biome; isolation source: fecal sample | host: Bos grunniens | place: China: Xizang | collected 2019 | reverse complement strand
TTTCTTTTCCTTCTTCTAATTCGTACTCTACCTTTTCTAAACCACTTTTCGAATAATTCACATGATAAATCCAGTATTGTTTCTTCCCATCTGTGTTATCTGGCTTGCACGCGGAACACAACAGACAAATCAAAAACAGGCATATCATATGTAGTTTTTTCTGATTCCACTTCATCTGGTTGTCCTCCTTATACAATATATTTCAATGGGATACGCACAGAAAATGTAGTTCCCTGTTTTACAGTACTATTTACACGAATAGCTCCATGATGCATCACAATCGCACCTTTGGTAATCGCAAGCCCAAGACCTGTACCTTCAATCGTATTCGAATGAGACTTGTCCACGCGATAGAAACGTTCAAAAATATGCTCTATCGAATCTTCAGGAATACCCATACCCGAATCCGATACCACCACATAGAAATACTTATGGTCCGCATCCAAAGATACTTTTACCCATCCGTCTTCGACATTATATTTGATAGCATTCTCTACCAGATTGTTAAATGCCAGACTCAACTTCGTTTCGTCAATTTCTGCATCAACCTCACGCATACATTCTAAGGTCAAATCGACATTCTTCTTCATCGCAATTGGTTTCAAACGTTTCATAATCATTTCCAAAAGTTCATTGACATTGACATAACCAATTTGCAGGCTTGCAGCTTTCTTATCCATACGCACTAGTGTCAACAAATCGGTAATAATTTTATTTTCACGATCAATCTCACTCGCAATGTCCTGCATAAATTCCTGATACAACTCTACTGGAAGCCCTTCCTGACCCACTAAGGAATCTGCTAATACCTTCATCGAGGTCAATGGTGTTTTTAATTCATGAGACACGTTCGATACAAACTCTTGGCGCGAACTGTCAATCGCACGCAATCTTCCAAGCATCTGGTTAAATGCATCGGTAATCAGTTCTGTTTCTGTATAATCCGTAACCGAAATATTTTCGTGCTGGAATCCATCGGTGATGCCTTCAATAGCTCTTGTAATCTTTCCAAATGGCTTCATCAAAGTTCCTGAAAGAACATATCCGAAAGCAACCACAAGAACTGTAATAAAAATCAGCATCATATTTCCCTTTTCTTCCAAAATTTCAATACTTGCAGAAATTTCTTCGGTAGACACGCTGACCATCATGACAGCAGCTACAATGTTTTTCTGACCTGATTTTACATGAATCGGAAACAACAACTCAATATAGCGGTTATCTCTGTCATAATTACTAGAGGCATCCCCCTCTTTAAAACAGGAAATAACATCGGAAGAAATGATATATTTCCCTTCATCCATGTCGTACGTATCCTTTACAACACGAAAATTTTGGTCAATAATCAAAATTCGACCATTATAAACGTTCGTCAGCATCGTCAATTCGCTGTTAATCGCTACCGAACTTTGAGAAGTCCAATAATTATTTTCGATTAACTGGTTCATCAGGATATCACATTGCGTTTTTACATTGTAAATACGAAGCGACACTGCTCGTTCTTCGTAACTGCTGACAATTCCCTTTTCTACAATGATACTTGGAAGGATTCCAATCAACACCAATATCAGCATGATGCGAAAACGCAAACTTTTTACAAATCTTTTTAAGTCTTTCATAGTTTCCTCTTTTCGTTTTACATCTTAAAAATAAATAGAAAATACAGAGGGCGTTCCTAAGAACGCCCTCTGAAACACTTAGTTATGCCTGAAAATAGTATCCTACGCCCCATTTGGTATGTACATATTTTGGTTCGCTAGGATTTGCTTCAATCTTTTCACGAAGACGACGAATATGCACATCCACTGTACGCACATCACCTGGATATTCATATCCCCATACAATATTCAACAGATTTTCACGGCTATATACCTTATTTGGATTGAAGACCAAAAGTTCAAGTACATCAAATTCTTTTGCAGTAAGATTGATTTCTTTGCCTGCAATAAATACACGTCTGCTTTCGCAGTCTAATTTCAAATCTTCGTACTGTACAATATGGCTCTTTTCTTCCTCTACAACCGTCTTTCGTGTTCTTCGCATAATCGCTTTGATTCGTGCTTTTACTTCCAGAATATTAAATGGTTTTGTAATATAGTCATCTGCACCATATTCCAGACCAAGAATCTTATCCATATCTTCTCCCTTTGCAGTGAGCATGATAATTGGTACATCGGAAAATTCTCTTACATGCTGACATACTTCAAGACCATTCATCTTAGGAAGCATCAAATCCAACAAAATCATGTCGTATTCTTTGTTCTGTGCACGATTGAGAGCCTCTTCTCCATCATAAGCACAATCTACTTCCATACCTTCCTGTTCTAAACTAAATCGAATTCCTTTTACAATTAATTTTTCGTCATCTACAACCAGAATTTTTTTTCCCATTCTATTATAACTCCTCTATCTTATTGCATCGTACAGCTATTGTACGGTAATACAATCCTTTATTTTGTCATATGTTTTTTCCTTAATGCCTTCCACCAGCATCAAGTCTTCAATCTTCTTAAACTTGCCATGACTTGCGCGATACTGCAAAATCGCATCGGCACGCGTAGCACCAATTCCCGTCAACGTCATCAAAGCCGATTTATCCGCAAGATTGATGTTTACTTTATTCGTCAAATCAGAATTTCCCGATAATTCGGCATTGTTTTCTGGCTGTTCCAGAAGTTCCTTCGCCTCCTCCATCGTATAAACATAAATCTTTTGACCGTCCATCACCAGTTCTGCCTGATTGATGTTTCGCAGATACGCATCCTCCGTAAATCCTCCTGCTAATGCAACCGCCTCAAACACTCTGCTGCCTTCCTCTAACTGGTACACACCTGGACATTGGACTGCACCAGCCAAATCCACATAAATCAGGGGTTTTGGGGAATTATTTTTTTCGGGCGTAGCCTCCTCATCTACGGAAGGATTTGGGGAAATTTTATCTACTGTTTCGTTTACTATTTCATTTACTGTTTCATTTTTTAAAACAGATACATCCTTCCCACAACCTACAAACATCAACATACTTAAAACCCAACAGATGATAACGCTTCGCACCTTGTTTTGCGCAAATCTTATTTTTAATGTTTTTAATTTCTTTTTGGTTCTCATTTTTATATATGCTCCTTATGTTTTTTTCACACAAGGTTCCCTCTGCACATACACTTCCTATTTTAACCAATTTATTTCTCAATTACAAGTGTTCATTTCAACTTTTCCACTTAAAAATAATAATTCCCAGAATCGCTACTACGGTTCCGATTACCTTTTTCCACTCAAAAGGCTGTTTTTCCACACCAAACCAGCCAAATACCTCAATAAGATAACAAAGAATGATTTGTGCTGTAACAATGAGCATCGTTGCCTGTGCAGGTCCCATATTTTTCATACTCATAATTACCGTAACCGTAATAAATGCCCCAAGCACGCCTCCAAGAAGCATATATTTCGAATCTACTCTCCAAAGTGCCTGAATACTTTCTCTTCCCATAATCAGCCAGCCCACAAGACAAACCAGCAAGCCTGAAAAATGTACCCAGCCTGTCGCCACCCACATACTACTTTGTTTTGTTACTTCCGTATTAAATACCCCCTGAACACTCATCAACATACCTGATAAAATTGCAATGAATAAGCCCCACATAAAACTTCCTCCAATTACGTTTTCTAATTAGTTTATGAAAAACCCCGTTTTTTATACAAAAAACCGATAGAAAACAGTTCTTCTGTCTTCTATCGGTCCACCTTATTTCACTGCCAAAATTTCTTTTACATATTCCCAAACTCTTTGTACGGAGGAGATGCTTACCTTCTCTTTTGGAGAATGAATATCAAACAAGTTCGGACCAATGGATACACAGTCCAAACCTTCTATCTTACTCGATAAAATTCCACACTCTAAGCCAGCATGAATTACCGTAATCTCTGGCTTTCTTCCATATTGTTTTTCAAACACTTCTACACAAAGGTCCCTTAATTTTGAATTTCGTGCATATGGCCACGCAGGATAATCTCCCGAAAAAGAAATCGTACCTCCTGTCATCTGTGCCAACAGCGTCAATTTGTCAGCCAGATATACCTTCGCAGAAGTCACAGAACTTCGAATCGAGCTTTTTAATACCAACGCATTTGCTTCCAATTCCACAACTCCTAAATTCAAAGAAGTCTCTACGAGTCCTTCCAAATCTGCACTCATCGATTGCACACCGTTTGGATGGAGATTTATCACCTGTAAAACTTTCTCCAAAGAGACTTTATTCAAAACCCAAACTTCCTCTTCTGCCCCCAAAGAAACTTCCTGATAGGCTACCTGAATATCAGGGTCTGTATTTGCATACTCCTCCTGCATTTTCATATGAAAAGCTTCGATGCTTGTCTTTAAAAGCGAAATATCTTTTTCTTCTACCAAAATTTCACATTTTGCCATGGAAGGAATTACATTTTCTTTTACACCACCAGACAATTTCACCAAATGATATGGCAGATTCGTTTTCAGCAGATATAACAATCTTCCCATAAGAACATTCGCATTGGCACGCCCCTTATGGATTTCCATCCCTGAATGTCCGCCTTGTAAACCTTCTACTTGAAGTTGTACCAAAGTTCCCTGTGCAGTGGTTCTACGAACTGGAATCTGGATGCAGTTTCTTCGGCCACCCGCGCATCCAGCCGTAATAATTCCTTCTTCTTCCGAATCAATATTGATTAAACGTTTTGCCTTGCAGACAGACAAATCAATCGCCGATGCGCCCAAGAGTCCCACTTCCTCTGAAACAGTCAAAACCACTTCCAAACGAGGGTGCGAAATATCATCTGCATCTAAAAGTGCCAACGCATACGCTACGGCAATTCCGTCATCTGCCCCTAACGTCGTTTGATTAGCGCGAATAAAATCACCTTCCACAAGCAACGTCAAACCATCCGTCTCCAAATTCGTCGGGCAATCCTCTGTTTTCGCCCCTACCATATCTAAGTGCCCCTGAATCATGATAGGTTCTACCGCTTCATAACCTTCAGTTGCTTCCTTTATGATAATCACATTTCCCATTTCATCCTGCTGATAACATAAGCCTCTTTCTTTGGCAAATTTCACACAATAATCACTCAACTGCTTTTCATGAAAGGAAGTATGAGGGATTGAGCAGATTTCTTCAAAAAACTGAAATACCGATGTTGGTTGTAAATTCTTTAAGATACCCATAAAAAACCTCTCTTATTTTGTCGCCAATGCCTGCATGGCTCTTGCATAAATTTCTGCATCCTGCATCATATCATCCAAAATAATAAACTCATCTGCCCCATGTTCGCGGTTATCAATTCCTTTTCTGCATGGTCCAAATGCCATGATGTTTGGCATGGATTTTGCATAAGTTCCGCCACCAATACACATCGCAGGTGAATCATCCCCTGTAATATCGCGATATGCTTTCAAAAGTTTCTGTACACTTTCGCTTTCCAACGACTGATACAATGGATTTGCCCAGCCTTCCTGATAAGTAGTCCAGCCAGAACCTTCAAACTGAGCCTTTAAAACTGGAATCAAGTCATCTTTCTGGAACGTTACAGGACAACGGCTGTCTAAAAGCACACGAATTACCACATCTTCTCCATTTAAATAGGAAGAAATAATTCCCATATTTAAGGTCAATGGACCAGATGGTTCATCCCACAAGTCTGCATTCAAGCTCTTTCCTGTGTGTTCCATACCAATTTTATCCGCCAAAAAGTTCGTTGCTTTGCAATCTAACGGCAGTGTTTTCAAGAACAGGCACATTCTGCCAATCGCGTTTTCTCCAAACTGTGGCAAAGATGCATGTGCAGAAATTCCTTTGGCTTCGATAGTCACAGCACTTCCTGTTTCACTACCTTCTAATTTCCAGGAAATATTTTTATCAAACGCTTCTTCTTTTGCAAGTGCAGTTTCCATGGTAACCACAATATCCTTTGCACCTACGCTTGCATCCACGCTTAAGACTACTTTACAATACTGTGGCACGATATTCGATGCCGCACCGCCTTCAATAGAAACCAGTTTCCATGCACCATCCTGCATAAGTTTCTGCTCAAATCCAAGGTTCATGTAACCTTTTTCTCCATTTACCAAAGGATAGTTAGCATCTGGTGTAAATCCAGCCACTGGAATTTCTCCTCCATGGGTACGATAATAGTGAATATCTCCACTTCCTGTTTCTTCATTACATCCAAAAATCAAACGGATTCTTCTGTCTGGCACAAAACCTTCGTCCATCAATGCTTTCATGCCAAACAAAGATGCCACACATGGACCTTTGTTATCGATTGCTCCACGACCGTACAGATTGCCATCTTTGACTACTGGCTCATATGGTTCGCAAACAGTCCAGCCTTCGCCCTCTGGAACCACATCCAGATGACACAAAACGGCTACCATTTCATCTCCTTCTCCATATTCTGCCCAACCAACATATCCGTCCATGTTATAGGTTCGAAAACCCAAATCTTTACTGATTTCCAGTGCTGTTTTCAGACAACGTGCTGTTTCTTCGCCAAAAGGCGCTCCCTCTTTTGCTTCGCCTTGCAGACTTTTGCATCGAATCAATTCTTTTAATGCCTCAATCATCTGTGGGCGAAGTTCCTGTATTCTCTCATTCATCTTCATAACGAAAATCCCCTTTTTACTTAGAAATTTTGTAACTGTGTCTATTTTAACATTTCCTGGTAGCAGTTTCAATTATTCTTCTGTATCATTTTCAACATCCATTCGATAACCAACCCCTAATTCATTTAGGATATATCGGTATTCTCCTGGTGTTTCGCCAAATTTTTTACGAATGTTTGCAACATTAACCTGAAGTTTTTTTACGCTTCCATGATCGGAATATCCCCAGATTTTCTTAATAATATCGGCATACGTCAGCACTCGCCCCGCATACACAGAAAGCAATTCCACAATGTTATACTCTGTCTGCGTCAATTTCACTTCTTTTTTATCCAATGTAATCATTCGCGCTTCATAGTCAATCGTCATATCCTTCATTTTGAAGACTTTCTTGATTCGATGCTCTCCCACTCCGCTAAAACGAGAATTTCGCAGTGCCGCACGTACTCTTGCTAACAATTCATTCGTGCCAAATGGCTTTGTCACATAATCATTTGCGCCTAAATCAAGTGCCGTCACTTTATCAGTTTCACTCGTTCTTGCAGAAAGAACAATAATCGGAATGTCCGAATCTTTTCTCACCTGTTCGATAAAATCAAGTCCATCAATATCTGGCAAGCCCAAATCCAAAATCACCAGATTTGGATGATGAGAAAAGAACATCGCCTTGCCATTCTTTCCATTATTTGCAATCAAAACCTGATAACCATTCATTTCCAAAACCGCTTTTACCAGATTGCAAATATTCATCTCATCTTCAATCATCAGAATCCTAAATTTATTATTCATCGCCTTCCACCTCCATCTGCAAAGAAAAACGGAAACAGCAACCTCCATCTTTCTTGTTTTCTACCATAATACTTCCGTCATGCGCCTTGATAATCGATGCACAAACCGAAAGTCCAATTCCCATACTGCTTTTTTGGTTGTCTGCGGGAGCTTCCTTTTTTTCAAAATATCCCTTAAAGATATCTTGCAGGCGTTCTTTCTCAATGCCACACCCATCATCGGATATCTCAAAAATAGCTTTCTCACCAACAACAAATACCTTAATTTTTAATTGTGTCATGCCAACGGCATGCTGTACCGCATTTTCTAAAATATTAAAAATAACCTGTTCAATCAAAACCGCATCCATCGGTATGCTGATAAAATCAAATGGAATATCCACAATGACCTTTTGATTCGGATAACGCTTACGAAAACGAATCAGCACCGAATCAATCAATTCTTCCAATACCGTATCTGTTTTAATCAGTTTGACTCCTGTATTATCTATTTTCGTAATCGACAACAGGTTTTCTACCATACCCATCAGCCACTGAGAATCCTCTTTAATTCCATTCGCCAATTGCATCAACTGTTCTTTGGACAGCTGGTGATATTGTTCTACAATGGCAGCACTCGAGCCATAAATCGTAGTCAGTGGTGTACGCAAATCGTGAGAGACTGCACGTAGTAAGTTTGCACGCATTCGTTCCTTTTCATGCTCAGTCTTCATCTTTTCTTGCTGTTTTACTTTCGATGTCAGTGTACTAGACATGATGGTAATAACTAACATAATAACCGCAGAAATTAAATTTTCCTGTATGGTAAAATTAAAGGCAAAAAAAGGAAATGTAAAGGCAAAATTCAATACAAGCACACTCATCGTTGCCATCAAAATTCCACAAACATACCCATCGGTCCAATAAGATACGATAAAAACTGCAAGCGTAAAAATTGCTGGCACTACCTTCTCTGCATCAATGTGACTCTCTAATATGTGACATAGCACAAATGTAAGCCCTAAAATAAATAAGGTTAAAAATAAATCCGTAAGAAATTTATATTTTTTTCTCATAAGCATCCTCCCAATCAAATGCGATTATAACAAGGATTCTAACTAAAATTCAGTTAAGAAAAGACCTCAGAAGTCCTTGTATCGGTTCTTCTAAGGTCTCTTAAATTTTATGTCCTATGTTATTTCCTATTTTTCAGGAATCCCGTAATTTTCCAAAATGTAGTCCATATCTTTGTCTCCACGTCCAGACAGGTTAATCAAGATAGAACCTTTTCCCATTTTCTTTGCAAGTTTGATAGCATAAGCAACAGCATGAGAACTTTCAATCGCAGGAATGATACCTTCCATTCTGGAAAGTTTGAAGAATGCATCGATTGTTTCTTCATCATCAGCCACATCATAAGTGACTCTTCCCAAATCGTGTAAGAAAGCATGTTCTGGACCAGAAGATGGATAGTCCAAACCACTCGCTACGGAGTAAACTGGAGCTGGTTCTCCATTTTCATCTTTGAGCATGATACTGTTAAATCCATGCATGATACCTTCTGTTCCGTAAGAAAGGCTTGCTGCGTGGTCTCCTAAAGTAGGACCTTTTCCTAAAGGTTCTACACCGTAAATATCCACTGGGTCATTCAAGAATCCAGAGAAGAATCCCATCGCGTTAGAACCACCACCTACGCAGGCAACAATCGCATCAGGAAGCTCACCTGTCATATCAACAAACTGTTCTCTCGCTTCAATACCAACGATACTCTGGAAGTCACGTACCATAACAGGGAATGGATGTGGTCCCAAAACAGAACCGATACAGTAAATAGAGTTCTGATAATCTTCGCTATATGCCTTAAATGCAGCATCTACTGCTTCTTTTAATGTAGCCAGACCTTCTGTTACTTCAATAACGTTAGCACCCAGAATTTTCATTCTTGCTACGTTTGGAGCCTGTTTCTTGATGTCTACAGAACCCATATAGATGTCACATTCCAGACCAAAGTATGCCGCAGCAGTTGCAAGTGCTACACCATGCTGACCTGCACCTGTCTCAGCGATTACTTTTTTCTTGCCCATATATTTTGCAAGCAGAGCTTCACCCATACAGTGATTTAACTTGTGCGCTCCTGTGTGGTTTAAGTCTTCACGTTTTACATACAACTGCACATTACCAATAGAAGCAGACAGACGTTCCAAATGAGAAATTGGAGTTGGTCTTCCCTGAAATTCTTTACGAATACGACGCAGTTCACTGATAAACTTACGAGATTTGCAAATGGTGAAATATGCTTCGTTGATTTCTTCCATTGCTTTTTTCAGTTCATCAGAAACATAAGCTCCACCGTATTTTCCAAAGTAACCATTTTCGTCTGGGTAGTGTTTAAAATAGGTATCGAAATTTACACCGTTAAAATTCATAATGTTCCTCCTCAAAAGTACTCTATGCCAAAAGTTTCCTTGATTTTCCAAGCACAACAAGGATAACTTTATTAATACAACACTTTAATTAATTAAACTAGACATAGTTATATCATTTTGGGAAGAATTTGTCAACATCGCAACAAAATGTAAAAACAATAAAAGTTATAATATTCCAGACCCATCGTATGGTCCGCCAATCAATGGCAACTCTTCTACCATTTTAAACCCATCTTCTTTTGCAACAAAACCATAGGTAGCTTCGCCTTCATAATAAATCTGGTCATCTTTGACCCATTTGATTACACCAGCTAATTTTTCAATATTGTCCCATCGATGTGCTGCATAAGAGCTGTTTGGCAACACTGCCACAGGTGCTCCAATCCATTCATACATGATATCCAGATAGTTAAAGCAATGATGAGCTACCTGTACCATATCTGCTTTCCACAGACTTGGTTCGCTGTATTTTTGCAATAATACTTCAGTTTCCACGTTGGTATCACCAAGCAGCATAATATCTTTTCCACCAATGGTAAGTTTCAAAATGGAGGAGGTGCTATTAAAGTCTCCCAGATGCATACGAGACAAATCACTTCTCTCTCCTGCATCTTCGTGTGCATACATCACTTCTACTGTCATATCTGCAATGTCAAAAATCTGTCCTGCATGAAGTTTTAATAATTTCGTATCTGGATAAAGTTTTGGAAGGGTGTCTTTCATGCCAAAAGTAGACATTGCATAGCTTCCACCGTAGCTAAAACTTGGGAAGTTGAACATCACACGTTCCAAAAGAATCTGTTTGCGATGACGATTCAACAATTTTGTAAATCCATTGTGGTGGTCATCGTGAGCATGGGTGCAATACCAACATGCAATACGAATCGTTCCATCTTCTGCTGTATTCGTGATACGAAAAAGGAACTTCCACAATCCCTCAATCATTTCATCACTTGCCTGATAGATGTGACCTCCATCCATCATAAACAAACTATTGTCGGATAATTTGATTACATACAACATACCGCAGTTTACGGTTTTGTCTGTTACGTTATTGTCTGGGTCATAATATAATGCATACTGATAAAATACCGTTTCTTCTGTACCATTTGCTTTATAACCAAATTCATCTACTGGTGTGGAAACCATATCTTCCATCACACGAATTTCACCACGTTTCGCAGTAAAACGCACATGATAATATTTTCCATCCTGTGCAAATGCAAAGAATTTGTCCATCGCCTGACTGCGTTCTAAATATCCATTTATTCCAGATTCTTTTAAAGCAGTAACATACGCATCAAAATCTTCCTCTGTCACATCATAAACTACCTGCATTTTAGAGTCTTCCGCTGTCACACCGTTTCTATCGTTCGCAAACATCGGACCCGCATTAAAATATCCTTCGGCTAACTGACCGCAGGATGGTGCCTGACAGCCCAGAATCCATTTTTCATTTTTATTCATTGATTCCTACCCCATTTTCATCTAAAATCTAGTTCCACTGTTTCACCCTTAGCAAAATCCATGCATAACACAGAACCTTCCAAGGTATATACTTTTGTCGTAGCTACCTCACCGCATACATCACTCAGTTTCAATCGCAATGTATTGTCACAAGCCGAAGTAACCACAACTTTTGTCACTTGGTTTTCTGCCCAGGTAATATCAAATACAAAATTACCTCGTGCTTTTACGCCTTTGATAGAGCCATTTTTCCAATCCGCAGGCAGTGCAGGAAGCAGTTCTACAATGCGCTCCCCGATTTTTCCCTCGTGGCTTTGCAGCAACAGTTCTGTTATTCCAGACACCGCACCAAAGTTTCCGTCAATCTGGAATGGTGGGTGCATGTCAAAAAGATTTTCTGCTGTGGAAAGTTTCATCAACTGGTGTAAGTGATACAAGGCGTTGTTACCATCTTTTAATCGTGCAAAGAAATTAATGGTCCATGCTCTTGACCAGCCTGTGGCACCACCTCCATGCGCAAGTCTTCTGGCAATGGTATTTTTTGCAGCCTGATACAGCAAAGGATTATTCTCTTGAATCTGGTCTCCTGGGAACAGGGCAAACAGATGAGAAACGTGTCTGTGTCCTGGTTCTACTTCCTCATAATCTTTCATCCACTCCATCAGCGTTCCATAACGCTTACTGATGCAAAGTGGAGGCAATTTTGCAACCACTGTTTCCAATTCTTTTGCGAAATCGTTTTCACCAAAGATCTCGCATGCCATCTTCATTCTGGTAAACAGTGCGTAAATAATCTCAAAATCCATGGTTGCCCCGTAGGTAATACCACTCACTTTGACGGTTCCATCTGGATGTTGATAATAAAAGGCATTTTCTGGGGAGTTCGATGGACTTGTCACTAGATATCCTTGCTCATCTTCTACCAAATAATCCATCGCAAACTCGCAAGCACCTTTTAGCACTGGATAAATTTCTTCCAGATATTTCTTATCGTTGGTGTACTCATAATGTTCCCAAAGATTCAGACACAACCAAAGCCCTGCCATCGGGAAGAATCCACAACATACAAAATCGTGAATACCTGTGCGCCCAAATACGTCTGTCGTATGATTGACCACCCAACCACTCGCATCAAACAATTCTTTTGCTGTATCCTTGCCAAATTTACTAAGCATCTTTACAAAATGCACGAATGGTAAGAAGGTATCGGACAGATTTGCAGACTCTGCTGGCCAGTAATTCATCTGCAAATTGATGTTGGTATGATAATCGCTTCCCCAAGGAGGGGTAAATCCATTACACCAAACGCCCTGTAAGTTTGCAGGAAGTGTCGCACGCTTTCCAGAACTTTCTATCAAAAGATATCTGCCAAAGTTATAATACAACACATAGAGGTCTGTATCTTCCACATCTTCCTGAATCACGCGATTTACTCGCACATCGGTAGGAATCTCCTCATAAGAAGGTGCCTCTAATTTCAAAGAAAGCGTATCAAACCATTTTTTATGATCTTTGATATGTTCCTGCTTCAACACTTCATAATCTACCGCTTTTACAGCCTCTAAATCGGCAATTATTTTTTTGCGATACGAAATACTCTCCTCGTTATCAAAGATATTTACATTATAATTCGTAGCAAATGCACCATAAATCGTAAAATAAGTCGCATTTTCCAAATACAGTTTGGTCTTATCCGAACTTAATGTTCCATCCGATACTACATGAATGCGAGCACCAAACTGCATTCCCTCCACGCCTTCTCCATACTGCTCACTTTCTTTGAACACCAGACAGCCGTTCATAATCAGTGTAGAGTCATTCAACGCAGAAGTATAGGCGTCCTGTGTTCTCTCATAAGCAATACTACAGGAAAATGGCGCGCCATCGGTAGACATTCGATACACAAATACATCGTATTTTTCACTGACAAAGCTTTCAGCCTGATACCAATCATCTCCTTTTTGGTAGGATACGCGGGCAATCGCCTCACCTAGTTCTAGTTCTTTTCGATAATTGCGATATGGACGTTTGTCTTTAAAATCAATAAAAAGTTCACCAAAACTTTCAAAAAATCGGACACTGGCTGGTTTTGCCAAAAACGTCTCCCTGCAAATCTTATCTGCCTCATCGAAACGCTCTTGAAATAAGAGTTTTCGTATTTCCTGTAAAATTTCAGGACTGCTATGATAAATTTCTTTGTGTTGTTTTCCACTCCACAGGGATTCTTCGTTGATTTCTATCATTTCTTTTTCTGGACCGCCATAGAGCATGGCACCGATGCGGCCGTTTCCCAAAGGAAACGCCCTCATCCAGTCCTCTACATAACGGTCATGCCAAATACATGTACTCATGCCAAGACCCCCGTTATTTTAATGTTACTTTTACTTCTCCCAAACAATGTGGTTTTACTACAACGGAAACTTCTTTTCCGTTCATTTCCATATCCGATGCAATTTCTTTTCCAAGTAAATCTACACTTACGGCTTTTTCTACTTCTTTTGTAAATTTCAAAGTTACTTTGTCTTCTTTTCCAGCAATTTCATAGAATCTAACATTCATTTCCTGTTTCTTTGCACTTGATTTTTCTGCTGGCAATACTGCAGATAATACAGAAGATTCTGCCACAAAATCCATAAAGGACATATCCACTGGCAAAGTTCCTTTGTGAGAATTATTGGACATAAAATACGTTGGATGGTTGTAATAGGTTGCTGTTTCTTCTAATTCTTTTGGAGAATCACTACCAATTGCCAGCGCCACATTTACCACATGAAGTCCTCGATCTGGATATGGGTCTGGGTAATTTGCAGTATTAATCAGAGAAACTGCCAAGGTATCTTCTGTTGCACGATATCCATACTTGCTATCTGGAATCAATGCCAATGAAGAACCATCTGCTTTCAGTGCTGCACAAAATTGTAATCCTGGAATATCATGATTGATTGGTTTTCTTACCTGTACACCACCTGGAACATCACACATAAAGCTCTGGCTCTTTTCTTTCATTGGAACCTGGAACGTGAGCAGATAAGTAATATCCGTTCCAGAAACTTCATTCCAGTCTGCATTGATACAGAAACGAATTGCCTTTTCGCCTGCCTGTAAAATAGGAGTCAGTTTCATTGTGGAATTACCCCATTTGTATGTTGCGGTGAAACTATTATGTAATGCTCCGCCTGTCACATTCTGCAAATGAATTGCATTGGCAAGAGGTTCTACCTTCAGATATCTTCCGATTTTCCAAGCGTCTGTATTATTTCTATCCAGTGTCACAACCGCAAGACCTGCTGGTTTTGTCTGATCAATGTATTCCACACCATTTTCTTTGTTAATATAGGAAATCAAACATCCTGTCACAGAGGAAAATTCGGCACGTACAAATTCATTTTCCAAAACAGGATTGTTAAATGGATATTCGCCTCGTGCTGGTGGCTGGCGATATACATGGTACGTAGATGCCTCTGCCTCACTCATCACTACAGTCGCATAACCAAGTGCAGGCACATCCGCTTCCACCAAAATACGAAGGAACTGATGATCCCAGAACCACTGATACTGTCCGTCTACCATCTGATGACGAATCAGATTTCCTTTGGCATCTTTAAATTGGATACGGCGCAAATCACCAACCCAATCCCAAACGGTCAGTTCTGTCACCATTTTTCCAGATTTTGCACTTGGGTTAAAAATATGGAAGATTCGAACTTTTCCACAACCACGTTCTGGATTTGGCACACCGTTGTTAAATCCTACGTTAAAGGCAAGTCCCTGTGGGTTTCCAATTCCAAGGTTTGCACCCATGTTAAATCCACCGCCTGCACCTTCAGACTGTGTCAGTGCGATTTCTGAATCCGTTTCGATACCCGAAGTATCAATCATAGAAGCAATCTTTGTCGCTGCCTTTCCATACTCGGTATGGGCATACGCCATTGCTCTGGAAAACTGTGCCATCGCATTTTCACGAGAATCCTGCACGCAAGAACCTGTGATAATATCATGGAAATGATTGTAGAGTACGTTCTGCCATGCAGTTTCATGTTTTTCTTTCTTGCATGGAGTTCCTGCAAATGCCATCCATTTTTCCGCATCGGTCAAAATACTTTCGGATTTGCGGTTGCCACGTTTGATACGAGTCTGTGTTGTATAACAGCCCGTTGCAAAATAGTTGATTTCATGGTCAACCACTGGAAGTTTTTCTCGTACACTTTCTGCTTCCTTGAAAAATTCGCGGAAAGTACCAAACTTCATGGTTGGCCAGATTGGCCAGCTCATCATATCGATGGCATTTTCAATGTCACGACGGGTAGGTCCACCGCCATGGTCACCAACCCCATAAACCACCAGACCTGTTTTAAAATCTGCACAAGTTTTACTAATATCAATCAGACCTAACCCAATTTTTGGTGTAATTCCAGAATTGTACCAATACTGTTCACGATAAACCAAAAGTTCTTTTCCAGATGGAGCCTTCCAACGATACAAAGACTGGTCTCCATCTAAGGCACGACAATGATACATATATTTTACACCGCCAAAGGCATCAAGTTCTGGAACATTTGCATTGTGTCCAAAGGTATCTGGTGAAAAATCAATCTCTAACTTATCCGCATCAATGCCCCAATGTTTTTCCAGATAATGTTTTGTGTACTGAATATGGCGAAGCAGGGACTCTGTGTTTGGCATATTTTTATCGTTTTCTACCCATGCAGAAGCGGTGATTTCCCAACGTCCTTCACGGATTCGTTCTTCGATTTCTTCTTTTAAATCTTCATCATATTCTTCGACAATTTTATAAACAGAAGCTTGTGACTGTGAAAAATGGAAATCTGGATATTGTTTCATCAGATTCAAAACAGTTCTAAAGGTTGACAAGGTAATTGCCACTGTCTCGTGATAAGACCACATCCAATCCATATCAATATGTGCATGTCCAGCCAGAATCAATTTGTATTCCTTTGCAGCCTGTGCACATGGCATCAGCATCTCTTCTGCCTTTTTACAGGTTTTTGCAGTCAAAACTCCGTCTTTTTTCATTTTTTTCAAAAGATATTTCAACGTTTCTTCGATGCACTCGTCAAATGAATGTTCTTTTTCTTCATTCAAACGAATGGCAAATTCCAACTCACTGATAATTCTTTTATTATGATTATTTGGTACGGTAATGTGCATTTTTTCTTCCATCGGCATACCAAAACTTTCTTCATAATTATAATGTTCTCGATTTCCACCAATCGCTGTTTTTAATTTGATAAAGTCTGACCAAAAATTCATAAGTGTCTCCTTTCTCGCTCTATTTTGCGAAATAATAGGTATGATTTCCACACTGCATCTTGATTTTTCTGTTTTCGTACACAAACATTGCCTCGATTCCTTCTGGAATGTTCATTTCAAACCCAATTCCATCTTCCATGTTCTTCCACGCAACCAAAACAGTTCCCTTCGGTGTGACAATACTTCCTTTCGCAAAAGGAAGATGACTTGGAATGCGAGGTGCAATTTCTATTTTTTCATATCCATAGGAATCCTTTGTTTGACGGATTCCCAAAAATCCTGTAAATAATTGACGGGCAACCCCACCAAACATTGGATGACACAAAGAGTCGGAACCTATCCAGTTTTCCCAGATTGTCGTTGCACCATGGCGTTTCATATAAAGGAAGGAACCTAGTTCCTCACTTTCTAATAATTTCAACATCACATCTGCATATCCATAATCCATAAGCACTTCTGCCAAGATATCCGTTCCCAAAAATCCTGTATCAAAATGTCCCATAGCCTCATACTTTTTGGCTAATGCCTGCACATGTTCTTCCACTTCGTCATCGCTCACAAGTCCTGCCCATACCGCATACGCATCGGCACCTTGTACCCCATCACAATAGTGACCTGTCTGTTCATTCAGATACGCCTTTTTGGTAGAAGAAACGCTCTCATCTGCCAAAGCTAAATACCCAGCAGCATCTTCCTCTTTTCCGATTGCGACTGCCATCTTAGCCAAAAGTCGTAAACTTTTTACCAGATAACAGGTATTTACAAAGGCTTCTGGAAGGCAAATAGGCTCCAGCGTCAGCCAGTCACCAAGACACCAGCCACCTTTTTCTTCTCTTGTCACAAGACCGTCTTCCGAATGTTCTTTTAGATATTGAATCCAATGTTTCATTGGCTCGTAACAGGTGCGAATCATTTCTTTTTCTCCATATTGCTTATAGTAAGCATATGGCACCATCACCATCGCACATCCCCAGCCTCCTGGACCTCCACCACCACCCATCAGTGGTGCTGTGTGCTGTACATGACCGCCAATTTTGTCCTGACAATCCAAAATATCCTGTATCCATTTTTGATAAAAGGCTTTGCTATCCATAATCATCATAGCTGTTGGCGCACAAACCTGACCATCACCTGTATAACCAAGTCGTTCGCGATGCGGACAATCCGATGGAATACTTCCATGCATATTGTCAAGTTGGGTTCTTACATACGCATCCCACAAAAAGGTAAGTCCTTCCGACGGACTCTCAAACGTGGCTGTCACAGGTACATCTGCATGAATCACAAGTACCTCTGCCGATTCAAATTCACCAAAAACCTCAAAATAACGGAAAGTATGCCATACAAACTTTGGCTCAAATTCACGTTCTGTCCCATCTGCCACAAACACATCTTCCTGAATCTGAGGACGATTGGAACTGACCCAACACTGACCTCCCGAGGAAGCAAAACTCAATCGCAAATCTTCTTCTATCACTTCCGCAAAACGAAGACGGATTTCCTCTCCTTTTTTGGCTTTTGTGCGAATACGAACTACACCACTGATATTTTCTCCCACATCAAAAACAGTACGCTTTCCTGTCACACCCAAAACAGTCGGTGTCATACGGCGAATGACTCTGTCTGGCGTTCCCATATCCTCTCGAAGTTCTGATTCTGGAGCATCATAAATCTGGACTGGCTGTTCTTCCTCATTTACAGCTAGTGGATTTACCACCTCTCCAAGAAACAAATTGTTATAGATAATTTCACTATGCTTCCAGGTTTCGCTTCCGTCAGAATATAGCATCTTGCTTTCCGATGCACTTTCTAATTTCAGTGCGTACACTGTTTTCAAAGTATCGCTAAAATCAATCGGACCTTCTGCCATTCTCTCCCTCTGGCGATAAAAACCATTGCCAAGCTGAAGGGTTAATTCATTTTCTCCCTCTTTGACAAAAGGCGTTACATCATACTCGTAATAATAAATGGCATGTGTCGTCTCATCAAACAAAGGATAACCAAATTTTGACAAATCACGTTTTTCATAATCGCTCAACACTGGAACAAATTTATCCTTACTTACGAGTGTTCCATTCACTTTTGCTTCAAAATATCCCAAGCCAGTTACAAATAAGGTCGCTTTTTGCACTTTTTTTGTTCCAAAGCGACGAACAATTACAGGGGATTGGGCGGTGTTATCACCGCCAATCCATTTTGCATCTGCCAATGGATTTCTTTTCTTGTTCATTCCAATCCTCCCATTCATCTTAGAGTTTCTTCAATCGAATTGGTCCTAATAAGCCTGATGGCTCAAACAATACAAATCTTGAGAACCAATCGCGTCTATGGTATCCACTATGGTTAGACACAACAACGGTCAACGCATTCTTTCCAACCTGCACAGCCTTGGAAATATCTACAGCATATGGCGGATGCAATCTACTTCCCACGCAGATTCCATTTACCCATACCTGCATAGCCTCTCCTACTTGTCCAAGGTCTAACACATAGTTTCCTGATACTGCTACCTCAAACGAACCTTCATATTTGATA
>JAEIGA010005638.1_pt1 | contig 19102 bp, 18 predicted proteins | sample 9270691 | NCBI WGS metagenome assembly JAEIGA01 (sample SAMN17057246, study PRJNA624740) | gut metagenome | biome: biome; isolation source: fecal sample | host: Bos grunniens | place: China: Xizang | collected 2019 | reverse complement strand
CTAATGGAGTTACTAGTGGTGTAAATGCTGCTATGAAAATATATAATGAAAAGTTATCAGGTAATAAAGATGTAATGGCTCAAGATGAAAATATAGATCCTAAGGAAAAAATATTCCAATCAGCTTCACTTGTAGAATTAAAAGATAAAGCAACTAGTGAGGTTATAAATGTTTATGAAGCTAAAAATGGAGATGAAACAATAGGTTATATATTTAATACTGTAACTGCTGGATATGGTGGAAAAACAGAAGTTTTAGTTGGAATTAGCACTGATGGAAAAATAAAGGGTGTAGAGTTAGGTATAGATACTAAAAAAAATCAGTATGCAGCATCTGCATTTGATACAGGCCTTAAGAGTCAATTTGAAAATAAAAATGCTCAAAATATTGAAATAGTATCAAGCTCTCCACAAAAAGATAATGAAGTACAAGCAGTATCTGGAGCAACGATATCATCAAAGTCAATAGTTGATGCTGTTAATATAGCTATTAATTTATTTAACAAGATGGAGGGGTAGGGTATGAAATTTACGAAAATATTAAAAAATGGAATGATAGATGAAAACCCTGTGCTTGTTCAAGTAATAGGTATGTGTCCAACATTAGGTGTAACTACATCTGCTATAAATGGATTAGGTATGGGGCTTTCTACAACAGCAGTTTTAATCTGCTCTAACATAGTAATATCGCTAATGAGAAAGTTTATACCAGCTAAAATAAGAATACCAGCTTTTATAGTAGTAATAGCAACTTTTGTTACTATGGTGGGTATGTTACTTAAGGCATATATACCAGCATTAGATGCTGCACTTGGGTTATTTATACCTTTAATAGTTGTTAACTGCTTAATATTAGCTCGTGCAGAGAGCTTTGCATCTAAAAATACACCTATAAAATCAGCAGTAGATGGAATAGGTATGGGTCTTGGATTTACATTAGCATTAACATCTCTAGGAATAGTAAGAGAGATATTAGGTAATGGAACTTTATTTGGGTTAAGTTTATTTGGAGCATCTTATCAACCAGCTCTATTATTCATATTACCTCCTGGAGCATTTTTATCATTAGGATTTTTACTTGCAGGATTTAATAAATTAAAAAATAAAAAGGCATAGGGGGAAGAACTAATGAATTTAATACTTTTATTTTTAAATATAGTACTTGTAAATAATGTTATAACTTCTCAGTTTATGGGAATATGTCCTTTCTTAGGAGTATCTAAAAAAGTTGATACAGCTGTAGGAATGGGAGCTGCAGTTACATTTGTTTTAACTTTAGCTTCTTTTATAACATATTTTGTTCAAAAACTATTAGAAATAACTAATAATCAATTTTTACAAACCATAGCATTTATACTAGTCATAGCATCTATAGTTCAATTTGTTGAGATGGTTATACAAAAAATGAGCCCGTCGTTATATCAAGCATTAGGTGTATTTTTACCTCTTATAACTACAAACTGTGCAGTTTTAGGGATAGCGCTTGTTAATGTTCAAAATAATTTTAATTTAGTAGAAACAATAGTAAATGGATTTGGAGCAGGAATAGGATTTACTTTAGCTATAGTTTTATTTGCTGGAATAAGAGAGAGATTAGAATTAGCAGATATACAAGAGAGTTTCAAAGGATTTCCATCAACTATGATAGCAGCAAGTTTAATGGCAATAGCGTTCTTAGGATTTTCTGGTCTTATAAATCTATAAATGGGGGTGTATGTAGTGTCGATACTAAATTCTATTTTAGTCTTAGGGGGATTAGGGCTAATATTTGGAGCAATTTTAGCATATGCTTCTAAAAAATTTGCAGTTGATGTAGATGAAAGAGTAGAGTCTATTTTAGAAGTTCTTCCAGGTGCTAACTGTGGAGGATGTGGATTTCCAGGTTGTGGAGGTCTTGCAAGTGCTATAGTAGAAGGAAAAGCATCTGTGAATGGTTGTCCAGTAGGTGGATCTGACTGTGCATCTAAAATAGGTGATATAATGGGAATATCTTCTGAAGCTGGAGAAAAACAAGTAGCAAAGGTGCTATGTAAAGGAAATTGCCAAAGTGCAAAAGATAAATACACATATGAAGGAATACAAGATTGTAGATCTGCTAGTATGCTAAATTCAGGACCAAAAGATTGTAAGTTTGGATGTCTAGGTCTTGGAACGTGTAGAGATTACTGTAAGTTTGATGCTATTTCTATAATTGATGGTGTGGCTATAATAGATGAAGAGAAATGTGTAATGTGTGGAAAGTGCATAGAAGTTTGTCCAAAATCTATAATAGGAAAAAAACCAGCTAGTAAAGAGGTAGTGGTTGAGTGTAGTAGTAAAGATTTCGGAAAAATAGTAAAAGAAAAATGTAGTGTAGGTTGTATAGGATGTGGTTTATGTAAAAAGGCTTGTTCTTTTGGAGCTATTGAATTTGAAAATAAAATAGCTAAGATAAACTATGATAAATGTGTTGAATGTATGGCATGTGTAAGAAAGTGCCCTACTAAAGTAATAAAAGGCGATTTTAGTAAAAAACAAAAGGTTAGTATAGAACAAGGACTTTGTGTTGGATGTACAATTTGTAAAAAACAATGTAAATTCGATGCAATAGAAGGAGAGCTAAAAGAAAAGCATATTGTTGATGAATCTAAATGTGTTGGATGTCATCTATGCATGCAAAAATGTCCTAAAAAAGCTATTAAAACTATATAATATGGATAGAATAAAGGTATGAATTTTCATACCTTTATTTTATTGTTTATAATATAAAAAATATTACTAAAATGTAACTAACTTTTATTGGAAATTAGATATATACTATATATAAAACGTTCGACATTTGTGTTGAAATTTTTACAATATAATGATAGACTTAATAAGTACAAATTCTAAGTACTGTAAAGAGGTGAATGAATGAATATAATATTGGCATCAGCCTCTCCTAGAAGAAGAGAAATTCTAGAGAATACTAATGTTAAATTTGATATAATATCAAGTTCTATAGAAGAATTAGTATTAGAAGGTGAGTCTCCTTGTCAAATGGTAATGAGGCTTGCATTTGAAAAAGGGATAGATATAGCGTCAAAACGAAAAAGTGATTTAGTTATAAGTGCAGATACTATTGTTGTACTAGATAATACAGTATTGGGCAAACCTAAAGATGAAAAAGAAGCTAAAGTAATGATAACTAACTTATCAGGTAAAACACATCAAGTTATAACAGGAGTCAGCCTAATAAATTTAGAAAACGATAAGAAAGTAATAGATTATGTTATTAGTAATGTTAAATTTAAAAACTTATCTGAAGATGATATAAATGACTATATAAAAACTAAAGAATCTTTAGATAAAGCAGGAGCTTATGGTATACAAGGATATGGAGCTTTATTAGTAGAGGAAATTCAAGGTGATTATTTTAATATAGTAGGATTACCTATATCTAAGCTTAGCGATTTACTAAAAGTACACTTTAATATAAATCTTTTTGCGGAGGGCGATTTATCTGAATAAAACTTTTAATGCAAATATGACAGTAAAGAGTATGGCATTAGAAGAAAGACCTAGAGAAAAAATGCTTTTACAAGGAGAAAAGAGTTTATCTAATGCAGAATTATTAGCTATTATTCTTAGAACCGGTACTAAGCAAAAAAATGTAATTGAGTTAGCAAATTACATTATAAATAAGGATGCTCAAGGAATAAGGCATCTACAAGATATAACTATTGAAGAGTTATGTCAAATAGATGGTGTAGGAAAAACAAAGGCTACTATGATTAAGGCTTCATTGGAGTTAGGAAGAAGAGTTGCAAGTTTTAAACCTATTAAATATAAAGTAAAAAATCCTTGGGATATATATAAGTATTATATGGATAGTTTAAGATACCTAAAAAAGGAAGTTTTTAAGGTAGTTCTTTTAAATACAAAAAATGAAATAATAACAGATGTAGATGTATCTATTGGAACATTAAATTCATCGTTAGTGCATCCACGTGAAGTTTTTACAGAAGCAATAAAGAGAAGTGCAAACAAAATTATATTAATACACAATCATCCATCTGGAAGTATAGAACCTTCCATAGAGGATAAAAATATAACTAACAGACTTATTAATTGTGGAGAAATAATAGGAATAGAGGTTATAGACCATATAATAATTGGTGATGGATTATACTATAGTTTTAAAGAAAATATGATAATTTGACTTGCAAAATAGGAAGGAGCATAATTATGAGTAAAGAAAAAAAAGAGAAAAAAGAAAAAAGAGGATTAATGTCTATGTTTGGTTTAAAGAAAATGACAAAGGACATGGGGATAGATTTAGGAACAGCTAATACTTTAGTTTACATAAAAGGACAAGGAATAGTAGTAAGAGAGCCATCTGTTGTTGCAATAAGAGACGATAGCAAAGAAGTTTTAGCAGTTGGTGAAGAAGCAAAGAGAATGATAGGTAGAACACCTGGTAATATAGTAGCTATAAGACCTATGAAAGATGGAGTTATAGCTGATTTTGATGTTACTGAATCTATGCTTAGATACTTCATACAAAAAGCAGCAGCTAAGAAAGGTGTTGTAACACCAAGAATAGCTATATGTGTTCCTTATGGAGTAACAGAAGTAGAAAAAAGAGCTATAGAAGAAGCAGCAAGAACAGCTGGAGCAAGAGATGCATACCTTATAGAAGAGCCAATGGCAGCTGCTATAGGTGCAGGACTTAGAGTAGAAGAGCCAGAAGGGAATATGGTTGTAGATATCGGTGGAGGTACTACTGAAATAGCTATAATATCTCTAGGTGGTATAGTTACAGCTAAATCAATAAGAATTGGTGGAGATGAATTTGATGAGTCTATAGTTAGTTATGTAAAAAAAGAATATAGCTTAGCTATAGGTGAAAGAACAGCAGAAGATGTAAAGATAAGCATAGGATCTGCGTTTAAAGATGATCAAGAACATAATATGCAAATAAGAGGTAGAGATTTAATATCAGGGCTACCTAAGACTATAGAAATAAGTTCAACAGAAGTAAGAGATGCTTTAAAAGAACCTATAAACTCTATTGTAGATGCAATAAAATCAACTTTAGAAAAGACGCCACCAGAATTAGCATCAGATATAATGGAAAATGGAATAATGTTAACTGGAGGGGGAGCATTACTTAGAGGATTAGATAAACTAGTTAAGCAAGAAACTGGAATGCCAGTACAAATAGCTGAAAATCCACTAGATTGTGTTGCGTTAGGAACTGGTAAATCAGTTGAAGATCAAGAAATATTTGAAAAAGTATTAATGATGAATGCTAGAAAGTAATTAAAAGTTGGTGATATCTTTGAGATTCGATAAGAATAAAAAAGAAAAAAAGATTAATTTTAAAGTGGTAGCAACAAGTGTAGTTGCTATCACTTTAATTGGAATTGTGGGAATATCTATAGGTAAATATTCAGGTACGAACCCTATAGGAGGACAAGTTGTTTTGGATATAGTAGAACCTATAGGTAAAAATTTAAATAGCGGATTTATCTTCTTAAAAGATAGTTTTAAAGACATAATAAATTATAAAAGTAATGCTAAAAATGTAAATAAGTTACAAGAAGAAAATCAAAAACTAAAACAAGAGATAATTGATTTAAATAGCCAATTAGATGAAGTTCAATCTCTTGAAAGTTTAAAAAAATCTTTAAATTACATAGATGAAAAATATCAAGCTAAAGCTATTTCGACAAGTGTCGTTGGAAAAAGTGATGGTAATTGGTATGAGTCACTTGTCATAGGTGCAGGTAAAAATCAAGGGGTAAAAGAAGATAGTATAGTTATTAATGGAAATGGTTTAATAGGTGTAGTATATGAGGTATCAGAAAATTATAGTAAGGCTATATCATTATTAGATACAAAATCATCTGTGAGCTTTAAATTATTAAAAGATTCTAGACTTAAAGGAGTTATAACACAGAACTCTACACTTGAAGATAAAGAGAACTATAAGAATGAAGGGTATTTATATGGGTATATGTTTGATAGTTCATATAATGTATTACCTGGAGATGTATTAACAACATCTGGTTTAGGTCTTTATCCTCAAGATATACCTATAGGAGAAGTTGATAAAGTTATAGATGACAAAAACAAATCTATGAAGTTTGTTGTGGTTAAGCCCTATGTAAACTTTAAAAATATAGATGATGTAGTCGTTATTGAACCAAGGAATATAGGGTAAAGGTGATTTTAATTATGAAAAAGGTTTTACTTTGTCTTTTAGGAATTTTACTAGTAATAGTTGAAATGAGTATTACTAATTATATAGACATATTTAATGTAAGTTTTAATTTACTTATAATTTACATTACTATAATATCACTTTACTTAGATAAAACAGAGGTAAGCATAATAGGTGCTATAATAGGTATTGTAAAAGATATAGTTGTAGGTGGAATATTCGGTGTTAATGCATTAATTTTATTTACAGTAGGATATGGAATAAGCTTGTTAAGAAATGAAATATATAAAGAAAGTAATATTACTGTTTTTGCATTAGTTTTTATTACAAGTTTATTTAACTCTGTAGTAAATATGGTTACTGTAATGGCTGTTTATAATACTTATGGTATATTAAAGTTACTTATTAGAGGGATATTAATAATACCTTTAATTAACTCAATTTTAAGTATATTATTATATAACATATTTAAAGCATCCATATTGAAACTTAAAGAAGATTAGTTGGTGATTTAATGGAAGATAAGAAAAAAGTAGATAGGTTATCTATAATAAGAAATCTTATAATTATAGCATTTGTTTTTATATTTGCAAAAATAATATATATAACAACATTTAAATATGAGCATTATACTGAATTAGCTGAAAATAAAACATATAAAGAGCTTGTTATTAAAGCACCTAGAGGTGAAATTAGAGATAGATATGGAAGATTACTTGCAGGAAATAAAAATTTATTTACGGTTCAAGTATCTGGTGACGGAATAAAGAAAACAGACTCAAATGGAGACTCTATGGCAAATGATATATGTTTAAGATTGATAAATTTATTAGAAAAAAATAATGAAGAATATGTAGATGAGTTTCCTATATACATACAAAATGGAAAGTATTACTATACATTTGATAAGAATATAAGAGAATATAAAGAAAATAATGAAATACCTCAGGAATTAGATGCTAAAGAAAGCTTTTATTATTTAGTTGATAAGTTAATATCTGAAGGTACATTATCTGAGGATGATAGAAATTTAGAACCAAGTAAACTTCAAAAAAAATTAAATGAAAATGCATATTATCCTCCTATTCTAGTTAGTAAATGGTTATTTACAGAAGAAAAAAATAAACAAGACTGGTTAGAAAGTTATAATATAAAAGATAGCAATATAACTGCTAAAAAAGCTTTTAATGAAATAAGAAATAGCAAAAGTTATCAAATTGATAAAAACTTAAGCGATTTACAAGCAAGAAAAATATTAGTAGTAAGAGACCTTATAAAGTCTCAAGGATATTCTCAATATAACCCAGTTACTATAGCTAAAGATATAAGTGAAAATACTATATCTCAAATTGAAGAAAGTGCTATAAATTTACCAGGAGTATCAGTAGCAGTAGAACCAGTTAGGTATTATCCTAATACAACTCTAGCATCTCATATACTAGGGCATATGGGAAAAATGCCATATGGACAGGAAGATAAATATCTTAATAGAGAAGAAGGAAAAACATACTCTAAAGGAGATACTGTAGGTATATCAGGTATAGAAAAAAGTTATGAAGAACAACTTCGTGGAGTTGATGGATATAAAAGAGTACAAGTTGATGCTTTAGGACGAATAACTAAAGAGTTAGATGTATCAGAGCCAGAGTCAGGAGATACAGTATATCTTAGTATAGATAAAGACTTACAAGAAGATACAGAAAATGCATTAAAAGGAGTATTGCAAGCACTTAAAGTTGGAGGAACATATAAAAGTAAATATGGAGATAAAACTTTTTCAAGTCCAGCTAAGAATGCTGAATCTGGTGCAGTTATAGCTATAGATGTTAAGACAGGAGATGTTTTATCTATGGCAAGTTATCCTAATTATGACCCAAATAAATTTGTTAATGGAATTTCTTATGAGGATTATGAAGATTTACAGCCTAAAAATAAAAATGATGTTTTAGCTGCTAATCCTCAAGTGAACTTAGCTACACAAGGTGTATTCCAACCAGGGTCTACATTTAAGATGGTAACTGGAATGGCAGCTATAGATCAAGGTTTAAGTCCTAATTATGCAATACAAGATACTGGAGTTATTAGATTAGGTGGTCCTTCAAGTAGACCATTTGCAGACTTAATATGGCATAAATCTAGAAGTAACCATGGATATACAGATTTATATAAAGCAATACAAGAATCTTGTAATATATATTTCTATACTATAGGTTCAGGTAAAAATTATACTGGTGGTAAAGACCCAGATGTTAAGGTTGGAGCTAAAGGTATAATTGAATATGCTAAGAAATTTGGACTTGATGAGTATACAGGATTAAATGAAGAGATAGATGAAAGAAAAGGTAGTGTTCCTAATATGGAATCTAAACTTGAATCTACAAAAGCATTATTAAGAAGTTACCTTACAAAGGAAATGGCAAATGATTTTACAGATATAACTAAATTTAAAAATCCTGATGAATATGAAAAAAGAATCGAAGAAATAGTTTCTTGGGCAGATGAAACAAAAACTGTAGGCAGGGTTGAAGCTATTGAAAGGCTTACAAATATGAAAGTTAAGGAAGATAGAGTAGAAACTTTAGCAGATAACATAGTATTTAGTTATTTAAATTTTGCTAAGTGGAGTACAGCTGATACTTTTAATATTTCAATAGGTCAAGGAGAAAACCAATATACACCTGCTCAAATGGCAAGATATGTTGCTGCTATAGGTAATGGAGGTAAACTTTTAGAATTATCTGTAGTAGATAGAGTTATATCTAGTGATTATGACTCTGTAGAAATAGATGAAAATAAAGTTGAAGAAATAGACTTTAATGATAAAGATAAGTTAAAAGACTTAATTGAAGGTATGAAGAGAGTTTGTACGGAAGGTTCAGCTAAAGGTATATTTGGACCTAATTATCCAATAAGTGTAGCAGCTAAAACTGGTACAGCAGAAAAAAGTGGTAAGATACCTACAGACAATGAAGTTGAATATTTAAAGAGCCATATGGCATCTTATGGAGTTTCTACAGAGGAAGCTGTTAACCTTGCTGAAAAGCTTAAGAAAGAAAGAGAAGAAGAGCTAACTGTAGAAAGAACAAATGAAATAAAAGAAGAATTAAATAGAAAAGATTTAAAAGAAGAAGAAAGAAAGTCTTTAGAAGAAGAATTAGAAGATGGTGTTAATGTTAAATTAGAAGATAGTGATAAAGTAAATGCATCATATTTAAGAAAAGCAATAAAAGAATTAAATCCTAATATAACTGATGACACAATAGATTCTTTTAAAGAAAGTTACAAGTCATTTTCTTGGTCTGTGGCTCTTGCGCCAGCAGATGATCCAGAGATTGCAGTAGTGGCAATGATACCACAAGGGGAAAGTAGTGGTAATGCAATGTTACTTATTAGAGAAGTATTAGGATCATATTTTGATTTAGCTAAGAATAAAGTTGAAAAAGATAATAAAAGTGATGAAAATACTGATATAATAGAAGATGAAAACATAAACTTTGTATCACAAATGAAAAAATAAAAAGGAATTAGAGACTTTTTAAAGAATATATAAAAATGATATATCATTCTGGAGGTTGTTATGTCTTTGAATGAATTTACAACTAGTGAACTAGTAGAATTTAAAGGTAGTAAAAAAGGTATAATTGTAAACATCAAAAGTAAGGCAACTTTTGATGAAATAAAAAGTAGCATAATAAATAAGTTAGAAGCATCGATTGGATTTTTTAATGGGGCTAAAATTTGTTCTATAAACTGTGATTATTTAACTGATATACAAATTATGATGTTAAAAGAGGATATATCATCAAGATTTGATGTTGAGTTTATTGAAGAAGTCAACATAAAGAAATCTACAGGCTTTAAAACTAAATATGTAAACAATCTAAGGTCAGGCGAAAACATAGAGTTTGATGGAGATATAATTGTGATGACAGATATGAAATCAGGCTCACAAGTAAGTTCTACTTGTAATGTTGTAGTAATGGGGGATGTAAGTTCAGGTGCTAGAGTAGTAGCAAATGGAAATGTAATAGTTATGGGTTCTGTTCTAGGATTTATTCATGCTGGAGCAAATGGAAATGAAAATGCATATGCAGTAGCAGGAAATCTAAATCCTAAAGTATTACAGATAGCTAAAAATATTGCTGAAGCACCAGATGATGAAACTTATGAAAATAATAAGCAAAATGGACCAGAAATAGCTTTTGTAAGTAATGGAACAATGGTTGTAGAAAATTACTTACCCAAAATAATAAAATAATAAAGTATTAATTAGACAGGGGGTAGTGTTATGAGTGAAGTTATAGTTATAACATCAGGTAAAGGTGGAGTTGGAAAGACTACTACCGCAGCTAACTTAGGAACTGCACTAAGTTTAGAAAACAAAAAAACAGTTATAGTAGATGCAGATATAGGTCTTAGAAACTTAGACGTAGTTATGGGACTTGAAAACAGAATAGTGTATGACATAGTTGATGTTGTTGAAGGAACATGTAGACTTAAACAAGCATTAATAAAAGATAAAAGATTTGAAAATTTATATTTATTACCTGCAGCTCAAACTAGAGATAAAAATGCTGTTACAGTTGAACAAATGCAGGAATTATGTTTAAAGCTTAGAGAATCTTTTGATTATATATTAATAGATTGTCCAGCTGGAATCGAACAAGGTTTCAAAAATGCTATAGCAGGTGCTGATAGAGCTATAGTTGTTACTAATCCAGAGGTATCTGCAGTTAGAGATGCTGATAGAATAATAGGATTATTAGAAGCTAATGAAATACAAGATATAAGATTAGTTATAAATAGAATTCGCCACGATATGGTAAAGCGTGGAGATATGATGAATAAAGAAGATATAATAGAAATATTAGCTATAAAATTATTAGGATTAGTTCCTGATGATGAAAGTATAATTGTTTCTACTAATAAAGGGGAGCCTGCTATACTTGATAGTAAATCTTTAGCAGGACAAGCATATAAAAATATATCGAAGAGAATATTAGGTGAAGATGTACCTATGTTAGTATTAGATGAAGAAGCTAATATATTTTCTAAAATAAAGAAAATACTAGGTATGGCTAAATAGTGAAGGGGGATATATCTATGTTAGATTTATTTAAAGTTTTTTCTAATGAATCTAAGACTAGTAAATCTGTAGCAAAAGAAAGATTAAAATTGGTTTTAGTACATGATAGAGTAGATTGTTCTCCTAAACTTCTAGATATGATAAAAACAGATATTCTTAAAGTTATAGCTAATTATGCTGAAATAGAAGAAGATGGCTTAGAAATAAAAATGTCTAAAGCTAGAGGAGAAAATGATGATATGCCGGTATCTGCATTAGTTGCAAATATACCGCTAAGAAGTTTAAAAGAAAGAAAAATGTAAAAATAAAGGGGGATTGTAATCCCCCTTTATGTTTTTATTGTTTTAGAAAGACGGTGAAAATATGGCTGAACGAAAAGCAATGTCTAAATTAATAAAGCAACTAGATTGGAAACTTATAATTATAGTTCTTTGTATATTTTCTTTTGGATTATTAATGTTAAGTAGTGCGACTCATGCAAATGAAACTGGAAACTATTTTCAGCTTTACAAGCAAGGAGGAGCTTTTGGATTAGGAGTGTTAATGGTAATTGGAATATTACTATTTGACTACAATTTTTTAGGCAAGTATTATAAAGGGTTATATATTATTAGTTTAGTATTACTGGTAGTTGTTTTAATACCTGGAATAGGTGCAGAAAGAGGAGGAGCTAGGTCTTGGCTAAATTTAGGTCCTTTAGATTTTCAAACATCTGAGATTGTAAAATTAACATTTATATTAAGTTATGCTAAGATAGTAGAAGCTAAAAAAGGTAAATTAAATACCTTAAAGGAGATAATACCAGTAGTTATTTATGCAGTACCTTTTATAGGTTTATTATTTGCCCAGCCAGACTTAGGAACTGCTCTAGTTTTTTGTTGTATAATAGGTGGTATGTTATTTACGGCAGGTCTTAGTATTAAGCTTATAAAACGAGTTGCAATAATAGCTGTAGTATCTTTACCTATAATGTATATGATGATGGCACCTCACCAAAAGCAAAGGATAGAAGCATTTTTACATCCTGATGATCCAACATTAAAAGGTAACTATCAAGTTATGCAATCTTTAATAGCTATAGGATCTGGAGGATTAACTGGTAAAGGTCTTTATAATGGAACTCAAAATCAAGAAGGTTTTTTACCTGTACAAGAAAGTGACTTTATATATGCTGTTATAGGTGAAGAATTAGGTGCTATTGGAATGGGTGTTGTAATATTACTTTACGCATTATTCTTACTTAGAATGATAATACTTGCGAGAGAGGCTAAAGATTTTTATGGAACGCTTATAGTTGTTGGTGTTATGAGTATGTTTACTTACCAAATTATTCAAAATATTGGTATGACTGTAGCAGTAATACCTGTAACAGGAGTAACACTTCCATTTATAAGTTATGGAGGTAGTTCATTGCTTACATCATTAGCAAATTTAGGTTTAGTATTAAATGTTGGAATGAGAAGGAAAAAAATAAACTTTTAAATTTGGAGGGGAAATATGAATATAGCATTAATAGCACATGATAAAATGAAAGATACAATGATAGGTTTTTGTATAGCATATGAAAGAATACTAGAGAAATATGGTTTATATGCAACAGGAACTACAGGAAAAAGAATAATGGATGAAACATCATTAAATATAAATAGGCTTGCATCTGGTCCATTAGGTGGAGATCAGCAAATAGGATCTTTAATAGTTTCTCAGGATATAGATTTAGTTATATTTTTAAGAGATCCACTTACATCTCAAGCACATGAAACGGATATACAAGCCCTTATAAGATTATGTGATGTATATCATGTTCCGATAGCTACAAACTTAGCATCAGCTGAAATTTTTATTAATGCATTAAATAGGGGAGAACTTTCTTGGAGAGAAGTTAGAAAAACTACTAGTCAAAGAGTTTAGTGGAATATAAATTAAATTTTTTATATTTAATGAAAAAAGAGTATCTAAAACTACAGATACTCTTTTTTATATATTATTTTACTAATTTAGCAAATTCTTTACCAAAGTTTACACATTCTTGACAAGTCTCTTCAGAAGGGAAGAATTTCTTTTTCATAGTAGGTACTGGCATTTTGAAAGCCATAGCTTTTATTAAATTCTCAGCCATAGTTATACCTTCACCACTCCAACCATAAGAACCGAATACTCCACCTATTTTTCCTACGTTAGCCATAGGGTCTATAACAGAGAATAAATCCCACATAGGCTTAACCATAGTTTTGTTTATTGTTGGAGATCCTAATAATATTACTTTAGACATAACTACTGCATCATGCATTTCTTTTAAGCTCATAGTTTCTAAATCGTATAAAGTAACCTTAGCTCCTTCTTCAAGTAACCCTTTTTCTATATGTTTAGCCATAACTAATGTATTAGTATATGCAGATAAGTAGAATACAGCAACTTGGTTTTGGTTAGTTGTATTAACTACTTCTGTAGACCAATCTAAGTATCTTTTTACTTGAGCCATAGGGTCCTTAGTAAGCATTGGACCATGAGATGTTAATATAGTATCAAAGTCTAATTCTAATTCAACAACTTTATTTATAGCGTTTAATACATGTTTAGCAAAAGGCTTAACTATACAATCATAGTAGTGTTTAGCTGATTTTAAATAATCTTCGCTTTCAACCATATCAGCATCAACATGTGCAAAGTGACAACCAAAAGCATCACAAGTAAATAATGTTTTATCTTCTTCTACATAAGAGAACATAGTATCTGCCCAATGTAAGAAAGGAGCAGTTATAAATTTAATATTTCTTTTACCTATATTTAAAACTTCACCATCTTTTATAACATGACACTTAAATGGTCTATTTATTTGTTCATCTAAGTACATTTTAGCTGCCTTTGTGCAGTATACTTCTATGTTTGGATTTAAATCTAATATATATTTTAAACTACCAGCGTGGTCAGGCTCAGTATGATGTATAACTACATAATCTATATCTTTAACATCAGTGATTTGAGATATATTATTTAAAAACTCATCTTTAAAATTTGGCTTTACTGTGTCAAATAAAACAGTTTTTTCATCTTTTATTATATAAGAATTATAAGTTGTACCAAATTCAGTTTCCATTATTATATCAAAAACTTCTAAATCTTTGTCAACAACACCTGTAAAGTAAATATCTTTTTTAACTTCAAACACATTACTCATAATAAGTCCTCCTAAAAATTAACTATATTATTTTAAAATTATACCCATAGAATATATTTTTAAACAAAATAGATAATAGTAAATTATGTATTTTGTTTAAAAATATATAATATAAAAAATAAGATATGTTATACTTTAAAGTAAATTTTAGTTTATATAAACCTAATTTGGAAAAACTATATCATAATAAATAATAAAGTTTTGATACATAATATCATATCGTGTATAATAGTACTTATGTTTAAAAATAATAAGCTTATCGGAGGTTTTAAGATACATGAATAAGGTAGACTTAAAGAGAATATTAAAGAAGGTTGAAAAGCCTGCTAGGTATCTTGGAAATGAAATAAATTCAATACATAAGGATACATCAAACGAAAATTTAATAAGATACGCTCAATGTTTCCCAGACCTATATGAAGTAGGTATGAGCCACTTAGGTAGTCATATATTATATGATGTAATAAACAGAGATGAAAATATATTCTGTGAAAGAGTATATGCACCTGCTGTTGATATGGAACAAATGATGAGAGAAAGAAATATACCATTATTTGCTTTAGAGTCTAGAGAACCTATAACAAACTTTGACTTTATAGCATTTACTCTTCAATATGAACTTTCATATACAAATATATTAAATATGCTAGACTTAGCAAATGTAGCATTACTTAGAACGGAAAGAAAATTGGATGATCCATTTATAATAGTTGGTGGTCCATGTGCATATAATGTAGAGCCTATAGCTGACTTTGTCGATATAGCTGTTTTAGGGGAAGGTGAAGAAGTAAACCTAGAAATACTAAACGCTTATAAAGAATGGAAGAAAAATAAAACTACTAGAGAAGATTTCTTATATAAAATATCTTCAATAGAAGGTGTTTATATACCAAGCTTCTATGATGTTACATACAACGAAGATAACACAGTTAAAGAAGTTGTACCAAATAAAGAAAACATACCAGCTAAACCTCGTAAAAGAATAATAAAGGATGTTGAGAATGTACCATATCCAGAAAAATTAATAGTTCCATTTATAGAAACTGTTCATAACAGAGTTGTACTTGAACTATTTAGAGGATGTACAAGAGGTTGTAGATTCTGCCAAGCTGGTATGATATATAGACCTATAAGAGAAAAAAGTGTAGATAGATTAAAAGAAATAGTAGAAAAATTAATAAAGAGTACTGGTTATGATGAAATATCTTTATCATCATTAAGTACAAGTGATTACTCTAATTTATCAGAGTTAACTGATTACTTAGTTGATGAGTATTCATCTAAAAATATAGGAATATCACTACCATCTCTTAGATTAGATAACTTCTCTATGGAAATAGCAGAAAAAATACAACAAGTTAGAAAATCAGGATTAACTTTTGCACCAGAAGCTGGAACTCAAAGAATGAGAGATGTTATAAATAAAGGTGTAAGTGAAGAAGATTTAAAAAATGCAACTAGAAAAGCATTTGAGATGGGATGGAATAGTGTAAAATTATACTTTATGATAGGTTTACCAACAGAAACTTATGATGACTTAGATGGTATTGCAAATCTTGCATACGATGTAATTGATACTTATAGAGATGTTCATAATGGTAAGCTAAAAAGAAGTTTTGGTGTTACAGTAAGTACATCAACATTTGTACCAAAGCCATTTACACCATTCCAATGGCATGGACAAGATACAACTGAAGAAGTTGTTGAAAAGCAAAGATATTTAGTTAAAAAGTTAAAGAATAAAGATATAAAATATAACTACCATGATTCTAAAACTAGTTTAATGGAAGCTGTAATAGCTAGAGGTGATAGAAGAATAGGTAAAGTTATATATGATGCATTTAAAGCAGGAGCTAAATTTGATGGATGGTCAGAATACTTCAACTTAGATATTTGGATGGAAGCTATGGAAAAGAATAATCTTTCAATAGATTTCTATGCACATAGAGAAAGAAATTATGAAGAAGTATTCCCATGGGATCATATAGATGTAGGAGTTAGCAAGAAATTCTTAATAAGAGAAAATGAAAAAGCCAAGGCTGACACAGTTACTCCAGATTGTAGACATAAGTGTAATGCATGTGGTATAAATGCAAATGATATAGGAAGGGGTATGTGTTAATTATGAAAATAATAAGAACTAAATTTAATAAAGAAGGCGATATGATATATATATCTCATTTAGATTTACAACAATTATTACAAAGAGCTTTTAGAAGAGCTGAGATAGCTTTAGTTCATTCTCAAGGGTTTAACCCACATCCTAAGATAAGTTATGGAAATGCTTTAGCTCTTGGAACAGAAAGTCAAGGAGAATATGTTGACGTTGAAATAGAAGAAGATTTAAGCATAGAAGAATACTTAAATAGAATGAATGAACAATTACCAGAAGGTATAAAATTTATAAAAGCTATGGAAATAGATAGACAAGAGCCATCTTTAGCATCTACTATAGAGTATGGTGAATATATATTTACTATAGAATTAGAATCTACATTAACTAAAGAATACGTAAAAAGTAAAATCTTAGAATTCATGGCTCAAGATGAAATAATGATAACTAAGAAAAATAAAAAAGGAAAAATTGTAGAATCTGATATAAGACCTATGATTAAGAATTTTGACTTATTAGATGTTCAAGAAAATATTTTAACTTTAGAAGCAACTATAGCTACAGGTTCTAAAGCAAACTTAAATACAAATATATTCATACCTAAGATATTAGAATTATTAGAATTAGATATGGATCCATTAGATGTAGATATATTAAGAAGAGATTTATATAAATTAGAGGATGGTCAATTAGTATCTCCTATGTAAAAAAAGGTGGTTTAAACCACCTTTTTTTTTATATAATAAATAGGTAGAAAGTAAGTAACTTAAGGAGAAATAAATGAAAAATATAATAATTGAGTGCTTAGTGTCATCTCAAAAGACAGCTATACTAGAAGATAATAAATTAACTGAAATACTAATTGAAGATAATAAAAGTACTAAAAAAGTGTCTAATATATATAGAGGTGTAGTTAAAAAAGTAATTCCAGGAATACAAGCTTGTTTTGTGGATATAGGATTTGAAAAATTAGCGTATTTACAATTAAATAAAGAAAGTAATATAAAAGCTGGTCAAGAAATATTAGTTCAAGTAAATAAAGAAGAAGTAGGAACTAAAGGTGCTAAACTAAACACTGAAATAAGTTTAGCTGGTAGATATTTAGTTTATATTCCAAATAACGATAGAATAACAATATCTAATAAAATAATCGATGAAAAAGAGAGATTTAGATTAAAAAAGATTACAAAAAGTGTAAGTGAAGGTTCTAACGGATTTATAATAAGAACAGAGGCTGTAGGATGTAGTAAAGAAGAATTAGAAACTGATATAAAAGAATTAAAAAATAAATATAAAGAAATACTCAAAGAATATAAATTAGGTATAGGTCCTAAACTTTTATATAAAGAGCTAGATTTCTCTTCAAAATATATTAAGGATAATATAAATGATGAAGTAGAAAAGATAGTTGTAAATGATTTAAATAAATATAATGAATTAAAAGCTATATTAAAATCTATAAATAAAGAGTATATAGATAAATTAATATTAGAAGAAGACAAAGATATATTTGATTTATATAGAGTTGAAGGCCAAGTAGAAAAAGCTTTAAATAAAAAGGTATGGTTAAAGAGTGGAGGATATTTAATAATAGATAAAACTGAGGCTCTTACTGTAATTGATGTAAATACAGGTAAGTTTACAGGAAATTTAAAGCTAGAAGAAACTGTATACAAAACTAATGTAGAAGCAGCTAAAGAGGTGTGCCGTCAGCTTAAATTAAGAGATATTGGTGGAATAATTATAATAGATTTTATTGATATGCATAAAGCAAAATATAAGCAAGAGATAATAAATATTCTTAATGAGGAATTTAAAAAAGATAAAAGAAAAACTGAAGTACTAGGAATGACTAGATTGGGACTAGTAGAAGTAGCAAGAAGAAGAGAAAGAGAGTCTATAGATAAATATTACTTAAAAGAGTGTAATGCTTGCGAAGGTAGGGCATTAATAAAATCTACTAATTCTATTTTAGATAATATAGAAAAAGAAGTGATAAGAATAAATACTCATACATCATATAAAGATATAACTATAGAATTAAGTGAAGAAACTTTAAACATTATAAAAATGAATTTTATGGATATAATACAAAAAATAAGTCAAAAATATGAGGTTAAAATACAATTAATTGAAAATAATAAAATAAATTATGAAAAAATAAATATAATTTACAATAGCTAGTTGACAGAAAACAAAGATTATAGTAATATTAATAACTGTAATGCCGCACAGAAAAGGTTTGAAACTTCTAAGTGAAGTACCTATATGGCGAGTTTTTGAGACCGAGGAGGTGTATTTAATGTACGCTATAGTTAAAACAGGTGGAAAGCAATATAAAGTTGCTGAAGGTGATGTATTATTCGTTGAAAAGTTAGAAGCTAACGCAGGTGATGTTGTTACTTTAAACGAAGTATTAGCTTGCACTAAAGATGGTGAGTTAGTAGTTGGAGCTCCTACAGTTGAAGGTGCTTCTGTTCAAGCAAAAGTTGTTGAACAAGGTAAAGCTAAGAAAGTTATAGTTTTCAAGTACAAAGCT